>ENA-OVGR01001383-OVGR01001383.1-human-gut-metagenome-genome-assembly--contig:-NODE-1383-length-20660-cov-3.813735_pt1 | contig 20660 bp, 12 predicted proteins | sample MGYA00237775_ERZ505429 | MGnify/ENA primary metagenome ERZ505429 (study PRJEB26158, sample SAMN06016345) | human gut metagenome | biome: human gut; feature: ankylosing spondylitis patient; material...
AGATATTTAACTCCGCCTTCAGTAGACGTTAAGAAGAAAAAATATTGCCGTTTCAAAAAGAACGGTATCAAGTATATCGATTATAAGGATCCTGAATTCTTGAAGAAATTCTTGAACGAGCAAGGTAAGATCCTTCCGCGTCGTATCACTGGTACTTCCTTGAAGTTCCAACGTCGTGTAGCTCAGGCTGTAAAGCGTGCTCGTCATTAGGCTACAAAGACGATATCGTAACAGTAAAAGACGGTTACGGACGTAACTTTCTAATCCCCACGGGTAAGGCAGTGATCGCTTCAGAGTCTGCTAAGAAAGTATTGGCTGAGAACTTGAAGCAACGTGCCCACAAATTGGCTAAGATCAAGGAAGACGCTCAGACTTTGGCCGCTAAGTTAGAGGGTGTAGCTTTGACGATTGGTGCTAAGACTAGCTCTACAGGTACGATCTTCGGTTCTGTAACGAATATCCAAGTTGCTGAGGCTTTGGCTAAGGCTGGTTTCGAGAATATCGATCGTAAGATTATCTATATCAAGGAGTCTGTTAAGGAAGTAGGTAGCTATAAGGCTGTTTTGAAACTTCACAAAGAGGTTTCCGTTGAGGTTCCTTTCGAGGTTGTTTCTGAATAATAGATACTTTAATATATCATAAAAGAGGGTAGTTTCGAAACTGCCCTCTTTTTTTGTTTTAATTATAAAAAAAGACATCTGTCAATCAGCAAAAAAGCGCTACATTTGTTCCCGAATTTGCAATAATTTTAGAAAGTGAGCAAAAAGTCTTTTCTATATATTAACTTGCTATTTGCGTTGTTTTTTTTCTTGCCCGGACTTCAGGCGAGAGAAAAGACTTTTACGGTCGTGATCGATGCCGGGCATGGCGGTAAGGACCCGGGAGCTAGAGGGGCGAATATTAATGAGAAGGAGATAAATCTCGCTGTCGCCTTAAAATTGGGTCGATTGATAGAGAATAATGCGGAGGATGTGCGTGTGATCTATACTCGTAAGACGGATCGTTTTATCGAGTTGGACGAACGTGCGAATATAGCGAACCGCAATAAGGCGGATCTTTTCGTGTCTATCCATACGAATGCCGTAAAGCGTGGAAGTACCGTGCAAGGTACGGAGACGTATACGCTGGGTTTGGCCCGTAGCGAAGAGAACTTAGAGGTGGCTATGAGCGAGAACTCAGCGATCTTGTTGGAGGATAATTATCAACAACGGTATGAGGGGTTTGACCCGAACTCTTCGGAGTCATATATCATTTTCGAGTTTATGCAGAATAAGCATATGGAGCAAAGTATTAGTCTGGCTTCCGAGATACAGAAATCGTTCGGGGCTTGTAAGCGGGTGGACCGTGGCGTAAGACAGGCTGGTTTTTTGGTGCTTCGCAAAACGAGCATGCCCAGTGTTCTGGTCGAGTTGGGGTATATCTCGAATCGTCAAGAAGAGCAGTTCATGAGAACCGCCGCCGGACAAAATAAATTGGCGGAAGCGTTGTACGATGCTTTTTGCAAATATAAGAAGAATTACGATCGTCGTAAAGGAAATATTTCCGGAGCTGTCGTTGCTCCCGTAGCGAATGAGAAAACTCCGCCTCCGGGGAGCGAGGCTGATATCTTAAATAAAAAACAGCAAGCCACAAGACAGAAAACCTCAGTTTCTTCTACCACTTCCGTGAACAGGAACACGAAAGGAAAGGTTATATATAAGATACAATTCTTGACTTCCAATAAGAAGCTTCCTGCGAACTCCCGGTTATTTAAGGGGTACAAGAACGTGGATTTCTATGTGGAGAAAGGTATCTATAAATATACGTATGGCGAGACTTCGGATTTTAACTCGATTCGGAAGATGCGCCGAACGATCGCGAAGGATTTTAAAGATGCTTTCATCATCGCTTTTAAGGATGGGAAGAAGGTGAAATATTAATGATATAGGAATAAATTATACATTATAAATAAAGGAAATGAAAAGTGTATTCACTAAAGAGGCGAAGATCGGACTTGTGACGATCGTAAGTCTGGCGTTATTGTATTTAGGCATTAATTATCTGAAGGGTATTAACCTGTTTCAACCGGTGAACCATTACTACGTATCATTCAGCAACGTAAAGGGGGTGACGATTTCCAGCCCTGTATTTGTGGATGGTTTTAAGGTGGGATTGGTTCGTGATATTATTTATGACTATGATACGACCGGTAAGATCATCGTTGAGGTTAGTTTGGAAGATAAGATGAGGCTGAATAAGGGAAGTTATATAGCGGTTGTCAATACTTTCTTAAGCGGAGCTGAGTTGCATATCCATTTGAACACTTACGTGGATGACTTTTTGAAGCCGGGTTCTACGCTCGAGGGACGAATGGAAGAGGATATGATGCAATCCGTACAGGAGAAGATCTTGCCAAGCGTTGAGAACCTTTTGCCGAAGATCGACACGATCTTGGGTAGTTTGCAAACCTTGATCGCTCATCCGGCCTTGGCTCAATCCTTGAATCATATCGAAAAAACGACTAGCAACCTAGAGGTGTCTACCCGTCAGTTGAATCAGATGTTGAGTAAGGATGTACCGGGTATCGTGAATAACTTGAAGACGATGACGGATAATTTCTCGGAGGTGAGCGCCAACTTGAAAGAATTGGATTTGGCTACAACGGTCAATTCCATCAATGCGACCTTGGCGAACTTGAAGTTGACTACGGATAAATTGAACTCGACGGATAATAGCATCGGCTTGTTGTTAAACGACAAAGGATTGTATGATAATCTGAACAGCACGATGGACAACGCCTCTAAGCTATTGCTTGATTTGCGGGAGAATCCGAAGAGATACGTGCATTTCTCTGTTTTTTGATTATGTTAAAAAATCATAGCATAAAAGACGTTATTTAGAATCATTCTAATTAGACAAAAAGTTAGGGGACTCCTGCTGATTATACGCATAAGGCCTTTAGGTAAAGTGAGATAGATACTTCCTGAGGCCTTATTCCGTCACCGGACGTCAGCGTTTACGCTTTTGTAGAGGTCTCTAAAATAAAGGGTTTTTGAACGTTGGTCGATCTAAATAGCAGTAAATCAGATAGGTATTAGTAACTATCTGAATCTAAAAGGGATATTGAAAATTCATATTTACCAAACAAAATAGCACTTTTTTTTTCGGAATTAATTTCTAAACTTTGTAGTCCGAATGTAAAAAGTATTAGTGGGAGAGAAAGAAAACATGCAGACTGATTATCAAACATTGTGGAATAAGTGCCTTGCGGTCATAAAGGATATTGTGCCTAAGGCAGCTTTTGACACATGGTTCGTACCTATCGTTCCGTTATCATACGAAGACAAGAAGTTTACCATACAGGTGCCTAGTCAATTCTTCTATGAGTATCTGGAAGAGAAGTATGTTAATGTTTTGAAAGTTACATTGTATCGTGTAATCGGTCAAGGAACCATTCTTAACTACCGTATCATGGTGGATAAAACAACTGGTGGTACGGTTGATTATCCGGCGGAGAATGCTTCCACCGCTGTAAAGAAAGTCACTCCCAAGGACGCAAACAAGGCTCCGAATCCTTTTATGACGACTGCTCCGCAGGATTTGGATCCTCAGTTGAACCCGAAGTATAATTTTGATAATTATTTCGAGGGTACGAGCAACAAGCTGGTTCGTACGGCGGGTGAGGCTGTTGCCCAGAATCCGGGAAAGACTACGTTTAACCCGTTGTTTATTTTTGGTCCGTCAGGAGTGGGTAAAACTCACTTATGCCATGCGATCGGAACCCGTATCCGGGAGTTGCATCCGGAAAAGAAAGTGTTATATGTATCTTCGCATTTGTTCCGGGTACAGTTTACAGATGCTATCCGTAAGAATACGACTAATGACTTCTTGAATTTCTATCAAAATATCGATGTGCTGCTGTTGGATGATATACAGGAGTTGATCGGTATGGATAAGACTCAAAATACATTCTTCCATATTTTCAACCACCTGCACCAGTTAGGTAAGCAGCTTATCTTGACTTCTGATAAACCTCCTGTGGATTTGCAAGGGATGGAAGAGCGCTTGATCACCCGTTTAAAATGGGGATTGACGGCTGAGTTGAGCCGTCCGGATCTGGATCTACGTAAAAAGATACTGAAGAATAAGATCAACCATGACGGAATCATGATTCCGGATGAGGTCTTTAACTTTATCGCTAATAATGTGACGGAGAATGTCCGTGACTTGGAAGGTATTCTCGTCTCTTTAATGGCTAATGCGGTTATCAATAATCGTGAGATCGATCTGCCGTTGACGAAACGTGTGGTTAGCCAAGCGGTTCGGTTGGAGAAGAAACAGATCTCCGTACAGATGATTCAGGAGATCGTTTGCAAGTATTTCAACTTGGAGCAATCGGTTATCCAGACTAATTCCCGTAAACGTGAGATCGTGCAAGCCCGTCAGATCACGATGTATTTGGCGAAGAAATATACGGACTCCTCTTTTTCCCATATTGGAAAGATCGTAGGAAAGAAAGACCATGCGACGGTCTTGCATGCTTGTAAGACGATCAAAGACCAGATTGAGACTAGTAAGTCTTTCCGGTCTTCCGTAGAGGAAATCGAGGTCTTGCTCAAGAACTAAATTAAGAATCCCTATATAGTAGGATAAGGACGTCTCTCTAAAGAGGCGTCCTTCTTTGTTTTGGAAGATCCGTATAAGTGTTAAGTTTTCTTTTTGGAAAACTATTTGATGCTTAGTTTTGTTTAAGTAGTTGAAAATGTGGAGTTGCAAGTTTTGTTTTGGAAAACTTTTCAATAAGTATTCTTTTTAACGTAGGGTAATTTGGATAACTGGTAAAGTATGCGTAAACTTGCAGTCGCAAAATAAATATAATAATTGTGGATCGTAAAACTTACACTTTTGACGAAGCGTTTAAGGCTTCATTGGATTACTTTACCGGTGACGAGCTCGCCGCTAAAGTATGGGTAAATAAATATGCCTTGAAGGATGCGTTTGGAAATATCTATGAGGAATCTCCGAATGATATGCATCATCGCTTGGCAAGTGAGATTGCCCGTGTGGAAAAAAAGTATCCGAATCCGTTGTCGGAACAAGAACTTTTCGACCTGTTTGATCATTTCCGCTACATCGTTCCGCAAGGAAGTCCGATGACGGGAATTGGCAATGATTATCAAATTGCCTCACTCTCTAATTGTTTTGTTATCGGATTAGATGGGCAAGCGGATTCGTATGGTGCGATTATTCGTATTGACGAAGAACAGGTACAATTAATGAAGCGCCGTGGTGGTGTAGGCCATGATCTTTCGCATATCCGCCCGAAAGGTTCTCCGGTTAAGAATTCTGCGTTGACTTCTACCGGGTTGGTTCCGTTTATGGAACGTTATTCGAATTCCACCCGTGAGGTGGCCCAAGATGGCCGTCGTGGAGCTTTGATGCTGAGCGTTTCTATTAAACATCCGGACTCGGAGGCGTTTATCGACGCTAAGATGACGGAAGGTAAGGTTACAGGTGCAAATGTATCTGTGAAGATTGATGATGATTTCATGAATGCCGCGGTTAATGGCGGTACCTATAAGCAACAATATCCAATTGATTCGGATTCTCCCGTTTATGTGAAGGATATCGATGCTTCTGGCTTATGGAAAAAAATTATTCATAACGCTTGGAAATCCGCTGAACCGGGTGTGCTATTCTGGGACACGATCTTACGTGAGTCTGTACCAGACTGCTATGCGGATCTGGGGTTCCGTACGGTTTCCACGAATCCTTGTGGCGAGATACCTCTTTGTCCGTATGATAGTTGCCGTTTGTTAGCAATCAATTTATATTCATATGTGGTAAATCCGTTCACTTCGGACGCTTATTTCGATTATGATTTGTTCAAGAAGCATGTAGGTTTGGCCCAGCGGATTATGGATGATATTATTGATTTGGAGTCGGAGAAGATCGAGATGATCTTGGCTAAGATCGACTCGGATCCGGAATCCATGGAGGTAAGACAAACAGAGCGTCATTTGTGGGAAAAGATCCAACGAAAGACTTTGCAAGGACGTCGTACAGGTGTGGGCATCACGGCGGAAGGCGATATGATTGCCGCTTTAGGTTTGCGTTATGGAACAGAAGAAGCAACCGATTGTGCGGAACTTATACAAAAGACATTAGCTTTGGCCGCATATCGTTCATCCGTAATGTTGGCGAAAGAACGTGGTGCCTTTGAGATATTCGATGCGAAGCGTGAGGAAAAAAATCCGTTCATCAACCGTTTGCGTGAGGCTGATCCTGCTTTATATGAGGATATGTTGAAATACGGCCGTCGTAATATCGCTTGCTTAACAATCGCTCCGACAGGAACGACTAGCTTGATGACACAGACCACTTCCGGTATAGAGCCGGTATTCTTGCCGGTATATAAGCGCCGCCGCAAAGTAAACCCGAACGATTCCGAGGCTCGTGTGGATTTCGTGGATGAGACAGGCGACGCTTTCGAGGAGTATATCGTATTCCATCATAAGTTTGTAACGTGGATGCAAGCGAATGGTTATTCGGCAAGTAAGAAATATACACAAGAAGAAGTGGAGGAGCTAGTTGCTAAGTCTCCTTATTATAAAGCGACTTCCAATGATGTCGATTGGTTACAAAAAGTCCGTATGCAAGGACGCATTCAGAAATGGGTGGACCATTCTATCAGCGTAACGATCAATTTGCCGAACGATGTAAGTGAGGAGTTGGTAGACTCTTTGTATGTTGAGGCATGGAGATGCGGATGTAAAGGATGTACTGTTTATCGAGATGGTTCTCGTTCCGGTGTCTTGATTGCGACAGATAAAAAGAAGAAAAAAGAGGATTGTAACTGCATGCAACCACCGGTTATCGTATCTACCCGTCCTCGTGAATTGGATGCGGATGTGGTAAAATTCCAGAATAACCGTGAGAAATGGATCGCTTTCGTCGGCTTGTTGAATGGCCGTCCGTATGAGATCTTTACCGGTTTGGCCGATGATGACGAGGGTATCATGTTACCTAAAAACGTTTCTAAAGGTACGATCATCAAGAGCTATGATGAGGATGGTAATAAGCATTACGACTTCCAGTTCAAGAATAAACGCGGTTATAAAATGACAATCGAAGGCTTGGATGGCAAGTTTAATCCGGAATATTGGAACTACGCTAAATTGATTTCCGGTGTGCTCCGTTACGGAATGCCTATCGATCAGGTTATAAAATTGGTACAGGGTATGGAGTTGAATAGCGAGTCTATCAATACATGGAAGAATGGCGTGGAACGTGCCTTGAAGAAATATTTACCGAACGGCATGGAAGCGAAAGGGCAGAAATGTCCGAACTGTGGGTTGGAGACTTTAATTTATCAAGAAGGTTGTTTGATCTGCACGAATTGCGGAGCCTCTAAATGCGGTTAAATAATTGACTAAATCTATATACCATGAAAGTCACTTTTAATATAAACTTCCATACCGTTTGGGGACAGAAGTTATGTGTAGTGGGCTCCATACCGGAATTAGGCTCTTGGGAACCTGCTTTGGCTAAGGAGATGAATTACTCTGGGGATGGAAACTGGAAACTGGAACTGGATCTTCCACCCGATATAAAAGATATAGAATATAGATATTTCTTAAGTGTTAATGATAAGCAGATCTTTGAGGAGTGGGAGAAGAATCACCGGATTGTATTGGATGGACAATCTGATTCTTACATCCTTTATGATTATTGGCAAATCCGTCCGGATAATCTAGCCTTTTATTCTTCGGCTTTTACCAAAAGTTTATTCGCTCATCCCTGCAATACACATGAGAGGGTCGTTAGAAGTGGAAGAAAATTGGTGATAAAGATATCCGCTCCCCGGGTGGAAAAGAATCAGTGTGTAGCCATTACTGGAAATCAAGAATGCTTAGGTAACTGGCATCCGGACAAGGCTTTATTGCTGAGTTGCGATACTTTCCCGGAATGGCATATTGATTTAGACGCTGCGGAGATACGGTATCCTTTAGAATATAAATTTTTGGTTTGGGATAATGATTCCCGTCAACCTTTGTATTGGGAGAGTGATGAGAATCGTATTCTAAGTCTTGTTCCCCAGAAACAGGGTGAGACCGTTGTTATATCTGGTCTTTACTTCCGGGATAGCTTACCGTTATGGCGTTGTGCCGGCTCGGTTATCCCCGTCTTTTCCTTGCGCTCGGAAAAGAGCTTTGGAGTAGGTGATTTGGGAGATTTACACATGTTGGTGGATTGGGCTAGAAGGACGCACCAACGTATCATTCAAGTATTACCTATGAATGATACGACAATGACCCATACTTGGGTGGATTCCTATCCGTATAGCGCTATTTCTATTTATGCCCTTCATCCCATGTATGTGGATTTATCGGCTTTGGGGACCTTGAAAGATCCGGAGAGAGCTGCTTTTTATGCAGGGAAGCAAAAAGAATTAAACGCAAAAGATACGGTTGATTACGAGGAAGTACTGAAATATAAATTGGGTTATTGTCAAGAATATTTCGCAGGGGAGGGTAAGGCCGTATTAGATACGCCGGAGTTTAAAGAGTTCTTGGCGCAAAATGAGTCATGGTTGATGCCTTACGCTACTTATTGTTTCTTGCGGGAAAGTTATGGGACATCGGATTTCTCTCAATGGCAAGGTAATTCTACTTACAATAAGACACGTGTTCGCGCCCTATGCCGGGAAGATAGTGACGCATGGCCGGAGATCTCGTTCTCTTATTTCTTGCAATATGTATTGCACAACCAATTCAAGTCGGTATCGGATTATGCCCGTAAGAATGGAGTTGTATTGAAAGGTGATTTACCCATTGGCGTGAGCCGCACTAGTGTAGAGGCTTGGACGGAACCGAAATATTTTAATATGAATGGTCAAGCGGGTGCTCCCCCCGATGACTTTTCCATGAACGGTCAGAACTGGCTGTTCCCGACTTATAACTGGGATGCGATGGAGAAAGATAATTTCTCTTGGTGGAAAAAACGCTTCACTAAGTTAAGTGATTATTTCGATTGTTTCCGTATAGATCACATCTTGGGATTTTTCCGAATATGGGAGGTTCCTTGTGAATATGTGCAAGGGCTTTGTGGTCATTTCAATCCAGCGTTGCCGTTCTCGAGAGAAGAGATCGAGCAGTATGGATTGAATTTTAACGAGTCTCGTTTCACGACCCCACATATCAATCGACAATTCTTATCGGAATTGTTTGAGGAAAATACAGAAGAGGTGATAGGTGCTTATTTGGCACAATCCTCCTCCCGGCATTATGTGTTAAAACCGTTCTGTGATACGCAAAGGAAGATTGAGGCGTTGTTTGCGGATAAGGCGGATCCTGTTTCCCTACGGATCAAGAATGGCCTGTTTACGATTGCGAATGAGGTATTATTTCTTCGTGACCCAAGAGAGACCGATAAGTTTCATCCCCGGATCTCGGCGAATCAATCCTATATCTATCGGGAATTGAGTGGTTCCGACCGTTATGCGTTCGATCAGTTATACTGGCATTTCTTCTATCATCGCCATAATGATTTTTGGAAGGCGCAAGCGTTTAAGCGTTTGACACCGTTGGTTGCGTCCACGGAGATGTTGGTTTGTGGAGAGGATCTAGGTATGATCCCCGCCTCTGTTCCCGAGGTTATGAATAAGTTGCAAATACTAAGCTTGGAGATTGAGCGTATGCCGAAGAGCCCGCAGCGGGAATTTTCCGATATGTTTAATTTGCCTTATCATTCCGTTTGTACGACTTCTACACATGATATGACTCCTCTTCGTAATTGGTGGAAAGAAGATCCGGAGAAGACGCAGCGTTATTACAACCATGTATTGCAACGGATCGGTGAGGCCCCGGATGAATGTACGGCTGAAATCGTTGCCCAGATTATTTCTAATCATTTGAAGACTCGTTCCATGCTGACGATTATTCCGTTGCAGGATTGGTTTGCTATGGATGATTCTATCAAGCGGAAGGATATAGAATCCGAGCGTATTAACGTTCCTGCGAATTCAACGCATTATTGGCGCTACCGGATGCATATTACGTTGGAACAGCTTTTACAGGCTGATAACCTGAATAATAAGATAGTCTCGTTGATAAAAGAGGCTGGACGAAAATAAGAAAGACTAAGGGCCGTATCGAAAAGTGCGGCCCTCAGTCTATTTGTCCGCTTTCTTTTTCTCGGAACACATCGAGCAGGCTCCGTTGAACCGTGCGTTTGGTTCGATCTCTAGGGATTGGGTATATATATCTCCCTTGATAATTGCTGTTGATTTTAGAATAAGCTTTGCGCTTACTTTTACGGAGCCATCTACCTCACCGAGAATCTCAGCATTCTCGGATACGATATTGCCTGTTACGCTACCTTTGGGGCCGATAACGATCTTGCCGTTGCAACTGATATCTCCCTCTACTTTTCCATCCAAGCGAAAGTCTGTCTCTGTGATAATATTACCCTTTATCGTTGTCCCCGCAGCCAAGGCGTTGTGTAATCCGCCTGCGGAATTTTCATCTTTTTGTTTTATTCCCATCATAATGTGTTGTTACTTGGTTGACAAATATAAGACTATTTTTTTGCAGGAAGGTTTACTTTCTATACATTTACAGATAAATTAAAAGATTATGACAACAAAGATTGAATTACGAAGGATGACATTCTATGCCTATCATGGCGTGGCACCCCAAGAGACCCGGGTTGGGAATACTTTTATCGTAGATTTGATACTGACAGCTCCGTTGGAGAACGCGGTATGGAGCGATGATTTAAGCGATACGATCAATTACGCCACAGTATATGAAACCGTGAAAGCAGAAATGGCTATCCCCTCGAGACTTCTCGAGCACGCAGCGGGGCGTATCTTGAAGGCTTTGAAAGAGAGATTTCCACAGATCACGGAGGTGGAACTTGTCTTGTCTAAATTAAATCCTCCGTTTGGCGGAGATATTCATAGTGCCTCGATAATTCTTAAAGAAAGCTTTCTTTCTGTTTAGAAACTTTTATTTACCTTCGCGTTTGTAAAGAAGTGATGCGATATACGATATACTAAAAGCACAAATACGATAACATTATGGCATTTACCAACAACGTAATGATTGTTCGTCACGGATTGCTGGCGAAGTTAGTAAAGCTCTGGAAAGAAAACCGTCTTCTAGAAGAAATTGATCGCTTGCCGATCGAGTTGAGTCCCCGAAAATCGAAAGTGAGGGGCCGTTGCTGTGTACATAAGGAACGTGCCGTCTGGAAATACAAAACCTTGCCTTTGCTTGGTTTTGATATGCAGGACGAGGAAGATGAGTTGACACCGCTTTCAGAGTATGCGAAGCGTGCCTTGTTCCGCTCGGAGAATAAGAAGGAAAATATCATGTGTGTAGTGGATGAGGCGTGTTCCTCTTGTGTCTCCGTGAATTATGAGATCACGAATCTTTGCCGGGGGTGCGTGGCTCGTAGTTGTTATATGAACTGCCCGAAGGACGCTATCCGATTCAAGAAAAATGGTCAGGCCGAGATTGATCATGAAACTTGTATCAGCTGTGGTAAATGCCACCAAAGCTGTCCGTACCATGCCATCGTTTATATCCCGATCCCTTGCGAGGAAGTTTGTCCGGTTAAGGCGATCAGCAAGGACGAGTATGGGGTGGAGCATATCGACGAGTCTAAATGTATATATTGCGGTAAATGTGTGAATGCTTGTCCGTTCGGTGCTATCTTCGAGATCTCGCAAGTATTCGATATCTTGCAACGCTTGCGGAATAAGGAACAGATGGTAGCGATTGTCGCTCCGTCTATCTTAGCTCAGTTTAGCGCTCCGAAGGAAAAAGTGTATGGCGCTATCAAGTCCTTGGGATTCGAGGAAGTGGTCGAGGTGGCGCAAGGCGCTATGGAAACCCCCCGCCATGAGGCGGAAGAATTGATCGAGAAATTGAAAGAAGGGCAACCGTTCATGACCACTAGTTGCTGTCCGTCTTACGTGCAATTGGCCGAGAAACATATCCCGGATTTAAAGAAATACATCTCTTCTACCGGATCTCCGATGTATTATACGGCCCGTATCGTGAAGGAAAAATATCCGGATGCGAAGATCGTGTTTGTTGGCCCGTGCGTGGCGAAACGAAAAGAGGTGAAACTAGATCCGTGCGTGGATTTTACACTTACGTTTGAGGAAGTAGGTTCCGTATTGGAGGGATTGGGTATCAAGATCGAGGAGGCCCAGCCTTTCTCCGTATTATTTAACGCTGTCCGTGAGGCGCATGGCTTCGCCCAAAGTGGTGGTGTGATCAACGCCGTTAAGGCTTATTTGAAGGACGAGAACGTAAATGCCGTGCAGGTAGCCAACCTGACAAAGAAAAATGTGGCATTATTACGCGCTTACGCTAAAACCGGAAAGGCTCCCGCGCAGTTTATAGAAGTGATGGCTTGCGAGGGCGGTTGTGTGACCGGTCCTTGTACGCACGCCGATAAGACTGCCGGACAAAAGCAGCTTATTAAGGAGCTTACTAAATTCTAGACAAAATGATTAAAAAATTGGCTTTATTTGTCTCCTTGACGGGAGTTTTTCTATGTACCGCTTCTTGCGGACATAAAGAATTACCGTCGATGGGAGATTATTCCGTACAGGTATTTAATGATACCCGCGTACGTTTCGCTCCGGATGTATATCCCGCCGCTTTTAACGCTCCGGGACCGGACAGTATCTATCATTTGGTGAATGGCCGTATTATCTTGAAGAAGGTAACATTGCCGGAATATAAGCGAAACGTTTCCGTCAAACTCCGGGTTACGGTAGCTTCGAATGGAGATCGCTGGGATAAATCCGGCTCTTGTTTTGTATTGCCAAATGCCTCGGGCATTAATTTGTTGAATATCGCTAAAGGCGAGAAGGAGTTTCCTGCGGTGGATAGCGTGAAACTGGAGAAGATGATCGGTATCATCCCCGGGACGGATTATCAACCTACCGTGGAATTGATGCGTTTCATGACTCCGTTCGGAGTAGGGCATTACAGTAGTCCCGAGGATAGCTTGACGAAACATCGTAAACCTGTGTATGTCGACCATTGGGAAGATAGCGTAAGCTGGGAGCAAGACATAACCGATTTGTATCCTCTTCTGGAAGGTGGCGCTTATGTTGGGATCTTTATCGATACATGGACACCGGAAGGATACGTCGCTAGCATGACGATCGATGTGGACGAGTCTGATCTGTCTTGCGACGCTTTGCCGAAGAAACATGTAGAGCCGTTGATGAATACGGTTTATTATATCGGGCAGGAATATCCGGATATATTCGCCCGGAAGGACGTGTCATTGGATTTTGATATTCCTCAAGGCGCACGTGATGTCCGTCTGAAATATATCGTTACGGGACATGGCGGTCATTCCGGTGGTGATGAGTTCGTGGAAAAACAGAATATTGTCTCTGTTGATGGAGTTCCAGTCTTGGATTTTGTTCCTTGGCGTACGGACTGCGCTTCTTTCCGTCGTTTTAATCCGGCTACCGGGGTTTGGTTGAGAAAGCGTCTGGCTGCCTATATCACCGAGAAGGGTTATTCGGAGAAAGAAGTAGAGGAACCCTTGGCGTCTTCGGATCTTTCCCGCTCTAATTGGTGTCCCGGATCGGACGTGATACCGGAAGAGGTGGAGCTGAAGGATATCCAACCCGGCCATCATACGCTGACGGTGAGTATTCCGGAAGCGGCAGAAGTGGATGGGAATAAGCTGAATCATTGGTTGGTCTCAGCCTATTTGGTCTGGGATGAGTAAATAATGTGACAATATGTTATGTACCAATGTGCCAATCATTCTCTCTTCAACTAATTGGCATATTGGCACATTAGCCAATTAAAAAATTATTGATATGGAAGACTTGTTACCTTTCGCCCTATTATGTTTCACTTCGTTTTTTACGTTGACCAATCCACTCGGTACGATGCCGGTTTTCTTGACCATGACCAATGGTATGAATGACCATGAGCGGAAAGCGATTGTCCGAAGGGCCACGATCGTGTCGTTCATCACCTTGATGGTTTTTACTTTCTCCGGTCAGTTCCTGTTTAAGTTCTTTGGTATCTCTTCGAACGGCTTTCGCATAGCTGGCGGCTTTATTATCTTCAAGATCGGGTTTGATATGCTTCAAGCACGCTACTCCAATGCGAAGTTGAAAGAGGAAGAGGTGAAAACCTATGCGGATGATATATCCATTACTCCTCTGGCGATCCCGATGTTGTGTGGTCCGGGAGCGATCGCCAACGCTATCATGCTTATGGATGACGCTTCGACATTCACCTTAAAGGGTACGTTGATCGGAATAATCGCATTGGTCTATTTTATCACATTCTTGATCTTGCAAGCTTCTACCCGGCTGGTACGTATATTGGGAGAGACTGGAAATAACGTGATGATGCGTTTGATGGGATTGATACTGATGGTGATCGCCGTGGAATGTTTCGTAAGCGGATTGAAGCCTATCTTGATCGATATCTTGCGTGAGGCGATGGGCTAACAAATTACCAGACCAGCTTCTTTCTGCGATGGGTGCTAAATATTGGAATAACCTTTTTTTATCCTCATCGCAATCGGAGATATTTGCTTTCCAGATAAGTCGCTCTGCTTGGAACGGGAGATACGATATGATATCATGGGTGTGTGTTGTTCCGTTTGAGATCGTGATCTTCTTGGATTTAGCATACAGGTTCATATCCTTCATTTTTTGCTGTCCTTCAGGTGTCGTATCATGAACTTCTTGTGTGAAATGAAGTCTGTTTATTTTTAACATGGCTAGGTGATCGATCAATTCTTTGAGATTATCCTTCGAGATGAGAGTGAAAGGTGTGTGTATTGCCACGGTCCGATTGCTGTATCGGGGGCCATCTAGTATGGTCATTCCCGGTACGTTCCATTGAATATTCTCTACCTGAGTTTGGTTGTTTATTGCTGGAGGAAGCAGAAAACGTAAGGTTTGCATTGCGTAAAAGAAACCTTTTTGTCCAGATGCTTTTATTAGAATACAAGAGGGGGCTATATTCAGTTTATAATGTTCGGTCGCTAGTTCTCTATCTGTGCGGAATATGATATTGGCTCGTTTGTCTTGTATTTTTATTTCCGGGGTGAATCCGGCGGAAAGCGTGAACAGATCGGTCAACTCCCGAGCGATCATAGCCTGTTTTTCATTTTCTACACTGATGAGAGTTGCCTTATTGAAGGTGAAATCACCTTTGTCTGATACACTTTGCAAGGGGAAAGGAATGATCTCCGGTTTTTCGTCCGGAAGGAAACATTTTACAAGTATCATAACCAAAATAATAAAATATATACCTGTTGTACGTAACATAAGAATAATTTTTAATGATATGCTTTTTTGTTTAATTTTTCACTTGCTGCAAATCTATGCTTTAAGGATATTTTCTTGGGTCCAAAATCGTCCGTGAAAATTCAAAAAACGTTTTTTTATACTCTGCAAGCCTTATATTTCGGACGATTTAGTATTTTTGCCGAACAATGGGTGATATACAACTATGCGAGTATTTTGGAGGTTTTTACAATTATATCTATTGCTGTTTTTTGTGTGTTTAGCGGAGTCTCTTTATGCAGCTCCTAAGTATTATTTTAAACAAATTTCTTTGGAAAACGGATTATCGCAGTCTTCCGTAAAATGTGTACTGGTAGATGAAAGAGGTGTTATGTGGATTGGTACCCGGTTTGGGTTGAATCGTTTCGATAGGGAAAAGATTACCGTTTATCAGGAGGAGAGGGAGAACCCGCATTCTCTTCCTTATAATGATATAGTTTTTTTGGAGGAAGATGCGGAAGGAAATATTTGGGTGGGGACTAGTCGCGGATTGGCATGTTTCGAACGTGATACCCAAAAATTTATACGTCAGGAAATAGACGGGCAACCTATGGTCGCTGCTTGTAGCCTCCTCATGCCGGAAGGAATCTATTTTTTAGGGAAGCAAGGTGTTTTTTGTTATTCCTATGCGGAAAAGAAAATGATCCGGTGTAAGTTCAAGGAAAGTCCGTTTGATTTTTCGCCTAATTATGTTTATTTGTATGACGAAAAAGAGAGGAAGGTCATTCTGTCTTTTCTGGAAAAAGGGCTTTGGTGGTATTCGCTAGACACCGGAGATATGGAACGTGTGTCGTTTATCCCCAAAGGGAATATCCCCTCCATGTATATAGATTCATTCAAGAGAATATGGGTGGCTATCTATAATAAAGGTGTTTTTTGTTATGATCGAGAGGGGAGATTGCAGGAGCATTTGGAACCCCCGGAGAGATTGACTCATAATATCGTGCAAGATATGTGCGAGAAAGATGGCGAACTTTGGCTGGCGACGGACGGAGGTGGTATCAATATATATAATTACAAAAATAAGACCGTAAGAGCGATTATGCATCTTCCGGGCGATCGCCATTCGTTGCCGGTAAATTCTTTCGCCTGTCTGTATATCGATGATGAGGATAATGTTTGGGCGGGCAGTATCAGGGGAGGATTGATCGGCATCAAACCTGTTTTTATGACGACTTATCGGGATGCTCCTCCCGGGGCTTCTTACGGTTTGAGTTTTCAGTCGGTCACTTCCATGTATGAAGATCGTGATGGGAAAATCTGGATAGGAACGGATGGGGGAGGTCTTGATTTGTTTGATCCGCAAAAAGAGACTTTCCGGAAATATCCTCAGACTGCGGGGATGAAGGTGGTGTCTATCATGCCGTATAGCAATTCGGAATTGTTGTTATCTTTGTTTGGTGTAGGGCTTTATCATTTTAATAAAAATACAGGAGAATGCCGGGAGTTTTTGTTAAATTGGGGGCATGTGCGAAAGGATTTATTCTTACGAGGTAATTCGATTCGTTTATTTCCTTTAGACGAGGACTGTTTTTGTCTTTTATCCGATAATCATTTGTCTGTGTATAATCGGCGGAAACAACAATTTGAGTCTTTACCGGAAGATCTGTTACCGCAAAGTTTGCTTGCACCCCGTTTCATACAAGGCGATTCTTGTTACATAAGTTCTTCTGCGGCTTTGTATGTGTTGGATATCCCGCATAAGCAACTACGTCCGTTATTTGTGAGGAATGAGGATATCGGTACGATACTTGCGGTAAAACAAGATAAAGATAACCGTTTTTGGTTGGGGACATCTTCCGGTCTATATGTTTATGACCGTCTCTCGGAAAGATTGGACACGGTTGATCAGGATCGTTTTATTGGGGTAACGTCTCTTGCGTTTGATCGTTCTGATCGCCTTTGGATAAGTACTCATGAAGGGTTGTATGCGTATGTACCGGATGAGAAGCGTGTAATCGTTTTTGGGGAATCTGACGGTGTCTTTACACGTGAGTTTCTTCCGGAACCTGCTTTTGAGGCTTCTTCCGGTAATATTTATATTTCTGGGGTGGAAGGGCTGGTTAGGATACGGCCCGACTATGACATTCATGAGGAAGAGGATTTTTCTGTAAGCATGATTAATTTGGCTTTAGATGGGGCTCCGATTCATCCCGATGGTATATCCGGGGAACAGGCTATTTCCATTCCGTGGGATTATGTTTCTTTTGGGTTAAGTGTTATCGTGAAAGAGAAAGATTTGATGCGGAAGAAATTATTCCGTTTTTACATCAAGGGAGACCGTGAGGAGTTGTTGGAGACTTCAAGCCATGCATTTACATTTCCGGCACTTTCTCCGGGCAACTATGAATTATGGGTTTCCTATAGCAAGAAGAATGGAGACTGGAGTGTTCCTTTGAGATTATTGACAGTAGATGTGGAGCCTCCTTTGTGGAGACGCGCTTGGTTCCTGATCGCGATGGGGGTGATTGTGTTTGCGGCAATTGGAGGGATGATCTGGTCTGTCATGCGACGCAAAGAAAGGAAACTTGCTTGGGCCATGAAAGAACATGAACGAAAGTTTTATGAGGAAAAAGTCCGTTTCATGGTGAACATCAGCCATGAATTACGTACGCCGCTTACTTTGATCTATGCTCCGCTCAAACGTTTGCTGAAATCCGGAAAGGTGACGGATAAAGATGTATCCCGGCAATTGGATGGTTTGTTGTTGCAAACTTGCCGGATGCGGGAGATCGTCAATATGGTGCTCGATGCCCAGAAGTCTGATACGAACGGCGATGTTATGGATATTCGTTTTTACGATCTTAACGATTGGATACGATCGGTAACGGATGATTTTATCATGGAATTCGAAGCCCGTAGGATTTCTGTGCGGTTCCAGTTGGATGCTTCAGTAGAGAAAGTACCCTTTGATACTTCCAAATGCCGTGTCGTTTTATCTAATTTATTGATAAATGCGATGAAATTCAGCGATCCGGATACCTCATTAGTCATTGGTACGGAGCGTATGGATAAGAATGTGCGGGTTTTCCTTGCGGACCAGGGGATCGGATTGAGACATGTGGATATAAACCGTCTTTTTACCTGTTTTTACCAAGGTGAACACGACCGTAAAGGGAGTGGGATCGGGTTGGCTTATGCCCGGAAACTTATAGAGTTGCATGGCGGAAGTATAGGTGCTTACAATAATGAGGATGGAGGTGCCACTTTCTATTTCGACCTTCCTTTCACGCAAGCGTTTGTTGCCGCGGAACCGGATAGCGTTATCGATTTAAGCGTGAAGGGCACTGACAAGCCGGAAACAGATGTGTGCGGGGTACAGGTAGATACGGAGCTTGCTAAATATACATTGTTGGTGGTTGAAGATGAGATAGAGCTGCGTAACTACTTACTCGGTGTCTTGCAGGCAGAGTTTAAGGAGGTTTTTGTAGCCGGAGACGGGGAAGAGGCTTGGGAAATCTTGGGTCAATGTCAGCCGGATATTGTAATCAGTGATGTCATGATGCCTCGGACTGATGGTTTTGAGCTGTGTTACCGAATCAAGAACGACGTAGCGGTTAGCCATATTCCTGTGGTTCTGTTGACCGCAAGGGTGGATCAAGCAAGCTCGGTAGAGGGGTATAAATCAGGGGCGGATATCTATTTGGCGAAGCCGTTTGATATAGATTCCTTGTTGGTGATTCTGCGGAATATATTAAGACAGCGAGACCTACTTCGTGTGCGTTATCGTGAGTCCGGTTGTCTATTCTCTCCAAAAGAGGATGCGACAAGCAATGCGGACGAACAATTCATGTGTAAATTGAATACGTTGCTTCGGGAGAACTTGAGTAATCCGGATTTGAATGTGCCTTTTATCGCCTCTGCGATGGCGATGAGTAGAACGACGCTTTATAGCAAGTTCAGTCATTTGTCGGATGTCTCGGTTGGTGATTATGTGATTAGGTTTCGTATGGTCGAGGCTTCTCGGTTGCTTTCATCTCATAAGGATATGAGTATTCAGGAAGTAGCGGACCGTGTCGGTTTTTCCAGCGCTCGTTATTTTAGTACGGCTTTTAAACAAAGCTATGGGGTCACTCCAACCGAATATCGTCGAAATAATTAAGTGTTAGTTGCAGACTATTCTTTTCATAAATTCAATCTTTTTAGCAAAATCTGATAGATATCTCCTATAAACAACTTTTTGGGTGAGTCATATGTTTTAAATAGCCCCTGAATGAGGACATTATGATAGATTTTCTATGATAATTATTATTGTCTACCTATTGACATTTCGGGTTGGCTAGTGTAAAATTGGCTTAAAAAAGTATGGCTACAATAAAAGTAAAGTTTCGTCCATCGACGGTGAGAGGCAAAGCGGGTGTTGTCTGTTACCAACTTTGTCACAGACAGGAGAATAGGCAAATAACTACCGATATGCGGATATTTCCTCATTGGTGGAATGGGGAGAAACGAGAGTTGGTTGTTACGCCTGACAATGAAAAAACTATTTTTTCTTATCAGAAACGAATAAATGCGGACTTAGCTGCGATCCGGAAAATCATTCGGGAATTAGATGCTGTAGGGAATGAATACACCTTGTCCGATGTGATCGGGAGATTTCGATCTCCAAAAACTGAAACCGGAATGTTGGACTATTTGAGAAAAGAGATTGGACTCCTTCATGATAGCGGTCAATTCAGTACTTCCCGTAATTATTTACGAACATTGAACAGCTTTTCCTCTTTTTTAGAGAATTGTGATATACCTCTCACCGCATTAGACTCCGATACGGCTTGCAAATATGAGAAATGGCTATGGGGAAGGAGAGTGAGTAAGAATAGTAGCTCATTTTATATGAGAATCTTGCGTGCCGCTTATAATAAAGCTGTACAAGAGCAACTTGTGGAGCAAGCTTTTCCTTTTCATGAGGTATATACCGGGATCGCCAAGACATCGAAACGTGCCGTTAGTGAAAAGACCATTTTGAAATTGCAGAGACTTGACCTGTCTTATTCATCGGCTTTGGCTCTCTCCCGGGATTTGTTTGTATTCAGCTATAGTACTCGAGGGATGGCGTTTGTGGATATGGCTTATTTGAAAAAAGAAAATATAGGTAAAGGGGTAATTACTTACTGTCGCCATAAGACCGGTCAAAACCTGACGTTGCGTATTGAACCTTGTATAGAGGCGATCTTGAGACGATATCTATCGGACTCTTCGAAAACTCCCTATGTATTTCCAATCATTACCGATGAAAATCCGGATCGGGCTTATTTGCAATACCAAACGGGATTGAATTACCATAATCAGAAATTAAAGCGATTGGGGAAGTTAATCGGTGAGA
>ENA-OVGR01001385-OVGR01001385.1-human-gut-metagenome-genome-assembly--contig:-NODE-1385-length-20647-cov-3.592220_pt1 | contig 20647 bp, 17 predicted proteins | sample MGYA00237775_ERZ505429 | MGnify/ENA primary metagenome ERZ505429 (study PRJEB26158, sample SAMN06016345) | human gut metagenome | biome: human gut; feature: ankylosing spondylitis patient; material...
CTGTGTGGATGAAAGAAAGCGAAAAAGAAAATCCTTTTATTTTGGCCGCACAAAAAGCGGGAATTATGGTAGAATATCTAAAAAAGGGAGACGAGATCCGTGCAGGAGAACTCACCGTATCGGTACTTCATCCGGGAACGGGCGAAGACTATACGGGAGAGGAAAACGCCGGAAGTGTTGTATTACAGCTTTCCTGCGGTGCCTGCCGCGCACTTCTGACGGGAGATCTGGAGGGAAGCGGAGAAGAAGAGGTCCTGGGGGCGGCAGAGCGGTGCCAGATTTTAAAGGTGGCGCACCACGGTTCGAAAAATTCAACGAGCGAGGCATTTCTGAACCGCATACAGCCGCAGATCAGCCTGATTTCCTGCGCGTGGCCGGGACGGTACGGCCATCCGCACCGGGAGCTGCTGGAGCGGCTTCGTGCCTGCAAAAGCCATATCTACGGAACACCGGTGGATGGAGCCGTGACAGTACAGCTGAAGCGTGACCGCCTGGCGGTTCACGGATACCGGGCGGATGTGGAATTTCCCGTCTCCTGAATGGTCAAAAGCTCCGGCTGCTGCGGCACTGCGCAAACGTGTTTCTGCCGGAACGAAAGAAAGAGGATGGAATGAAAAGCATTTTAGAAGATATCAAAACGCAGAATTTTAAGCAGGCCTACCTGCTCTACGGAGAAGAAGCCTATCTGAAGCATCAGTATAAAAACAAGCTGAAAAACGCACTGCTGCCGGAGGACGACACGATGAATTTCTCCCGCTTTGAGGGAAAAGGAACCGAGATTCCCAAAGTGATTGACCTTGCGGAGACGATGCCGTTTTTTGCGGACCGCCGTGTGATTCTGCTGGAAAATACAGGATTTTTCAAAAACAAAGCCGACGCGCTGGCAGACTACATGGGATCCCTGCCGGATTATCTGGTGCTGATCTTCGTGGAGGAGGAAGTCGATAAGCGGAACCGTATGTACAAGGCGGTGCAGAAGCAGGGAAGAGCAGTGGAATTTGCTCGTCAGGACGAAAAGACGCTGATGACCTGGGTACTCGGCATGATGAAAAAAGAGGGAAAAAAGATTACGCGCCAGGATATGGAAGATTTTCTGGAAAAGACGGGCACGGATATGGGAAATATCTCGCAGGAGCTGGAAAAACTGCTCAGCTATACGATGGGAAGAGATGTGATCACGCGGGCGGATATCGAGGCAGTCTGCACAACGCAGATTACGAACCGGATTTTCGAGATGATCCGCGCGGTAACGGAGAAGAAGCAGCGGAAAGCGCTCGATCTGTATCAGGATCTGCTGGCTTTAAAGGAGCCGCCGATGCGGATTCTATTCCTGATTGCAAGACAGTTCCAGAATCTGCTTTTGATAAAAAGTATGTCAGCAAAAGGATATCCTGCTGTCAGTATTGCAAAGACTGCAGGGATGCCAAGCTTTGCAGTGCAGAAGAATCTTCGGCAGGCAGGAGCTTTTAAAATAAATCAGTTAAAGGAAGCAATTGAAGACTGCGGACAGGCAGAAGAGGATGTCAAGACGGGAAGAATGGCAGACCAGTTAGCCGTAGAGCTTCTGATTGTAAAATACAGTGCATAAAAAAAGAACGTTTCGAATGACGGTACGAAACGTTCTTTTTTATAATCGTTTATAATCTATGCTCTTCCGGCAATTATGCCATTTTGTTCACAGCTTTGTTTAAGCGTGAAATCTTTCTGGAAGAAGTGTTCTTGTGATAAACACCCTTAGTAGCAGCTTTGTTGATTTCAGATGTTGCAGCAACTAATGCAGCAGCAGCAGCCTCTTTATCGTTTGCAGCGATTGCAGCGTCTACTTTCTTAATAGATGTTTTAACTTTTGATCTAATAGCTTTGTTTCTATCAGCTTTGGTCTGATTTACAAGAATTCTTTTCTTAGCAGATTTAATGTTAGCCAACCTGTACACCTCCAATATGATTGTTTTATTGTTTTTGGTTGTTTCATTAAAGCCGGACACGGACGTTCTAATGTAAACATACCATGTTAGTTTATCCCACATATTTGCATCTGTCAATACATATTTGGAGAAAAAATGTAAAAAATAATAAAGAAAATTTATTTGGAAAAATTGTTTACAGGAAGTGAAGCTATGTTTCAGATAAGAACAGACCTCGCATTAGAGACGAGAGAAAAATTTGATGAAGATCATATTGAAGTAAAGGGAGTACGGGTAGATGAGGAGAGAATTTCACCGGAAATCATGATTACAAGAGTGTTCATTGACACAGAAAACGGAGCAAAGGCAATGAAAAAACCGAAGGGAACCTATATTACCATTGAGGCTTCGGACATGATGGAAGAAGATGAGGATTATCACAGAGAAGTGTCCGGGCAGCTGGCAAAAGTGATTGAAACCATGCTGCCGGGGAAAAAAGATGAACTCAAAATATTGGTAGTAGGTCTTGGTAACCGGGAAGTGACACCGGATGCATTAGGACCTTATGTAGTAGATAATATGATGATTACCAGGCACATTATCAAGGAATATGGACAATATGCCTTTGGAAATAAGGTGAGGAGCCAGATAAGCGGAATTGTGCCGGGCGTAATGGCACAGACCGGCATGGAATCAGGAGAGATTGTCCGGGGAGTCATTGAAGAGACGAAACCGGATATTGTAATTGTGGTGGATGCACTGGCGGCCCGCAGCGTGAAGCGTCTGAACCGTACCATCCAGATTACGGATACCGGAATCAATCCCGGTTCCGGTGTGGGCAATCACAGGCACGCCATTAATAAAGAAAGCATGGGAATTCCGGTAATTGCCATAGGAATTCCTACCGTAGTAGATGCCGCAACGATAGTTTCGGATACCATGAGTGACTTAATCGGAGCCATGCGGGAGTCAGCGCAGCTAAAAAGCGTGGGAAATGGGCTGGCAGGTCTGGATGAAATTGAAAAGCATGAGCTGGCAAGAGAACTTTTATCTCCACATTTGAATGCAATGTTTGTAACCCCGAAAGATATTGATGAAGCGGTAAAAAGGCTGAGCTATACCATATCAGAGGGACTGAATCTGGCATTCTCCCGGTTCTAAAGGGACAGAAGCTGCATAGAATATAGTGTTTGCTATGGCAGAACAGGAGGTGCTGGCAGCATGAGAGTCTATGGGCAAAGATATCAGGGAAAAACGGAACTGGTCAGGAAACGAAAAAAATGGTACAGGCAGTCTGCTATTGCACTTTTTCTGTTGTATGCATTTTTTCTTATGGTGAAAGCGGGAACCGGAAGGGAAACACTGGCAAAACGTTTTTTTTCTTATATACAAAATGAGATATCCATGTCCATGACCAGACAGTATATTCCGACTGTTGCCTATATGGCAGAGGGCAGGCAGGAACAGACACTGAGTGATTTTTTGCTGGAAAAAGTGACAGACCAGATACCACTTATCGGATATGCAGATACCATAAGGACTTATGATACGACAATTGAGAGCAGCCTTTCAGAAGAAGAGATTGTTGCACTGGAAGGAAAGGATGAAGCGGAAGTAGAGGCTAAGCAGATGGCGGAGGCAGCCAGCAGAGAGAATCAGGACTGCATAGTGGCAGAAATGGAGCAGGAAAATGCGCAGGCAGGAGCAGATGCGGCAGCAGAAGCGGCAGAGCAGCCGGCAGCCCTGGATAATACAGCAGTCAGCTCTCAGCCGTTGGTGGAGATTCCAAGAGAAAAATTAAATGATTTTGATTATCTGATTCAGAATTTTTATCAGGTGGACAATACAACAACCATCAATAGCAGTCAGTTAAATGCAGAAGAATTGTTAAGTATGGATTTAACCATAAAAACGCCGGCAGACCAGCCGCAGATTCTGATTTACCATACCCATTCCCAGGAAATGTTTGCAGATTCCGACCCAAATGATGTAATGACGGGCGTTATGGGAACAGGGGAATATCTTACCAGCCTGTTACAGGAAAAATATGGATTTCAGGTCATGCATCATATGGGACAGTATGATGTGGGAGACAGAGATCACGCCTATGCCAATGCGGAGGGGCCCATTGAGCAGCTGTTAGCAGAGAATCCAAGCATAGAAGTGGTAATAGATTTACATCGTGATGCAGTGGATAAGCATATGGTGCGGGAGGTAAACGGGGTGCAGATGGCACCGATTATGTTCTTTAACGGACTGAGCCGGACAAAAGCGTTAGGAGATATTTCTTATCTCAATAATCCAAACCTTACCGGGAATCTTGCTTTTTCCCTGCAGATGCAGATTGCAGCGGCAGAGTATTATCCGAATCTTACCCGCCCGATTTATTTAAAAGGATACCGGTATAATATGCATTTTAAAGAGAAATATCTTTTGATCGAAATGGGTTCCTATACCAACACGCAGGAGGAGGCACGCAATGCCATGGTTCCACTGGCAGACCTTTTGAACAGAGTGCTGCATGGAGAAAATTAGAAAAATATTTCGTAATGAAAATGTAATAACTTTTTCGGAAAAACACATTGAAATCACTTGCATTTCTTATATAATAAAAGAGATGCGTAAAATAAAACGAAAGATATGGAGTTAGCATGGAATTTTCAAGCTTAGAATTTTTATTTCGGTTTTTGCCGATTTTTCTTATTATATATTATCTGGTACCGGTAAAGTATAAAAATCCGGTACTTTTCTTTGGCAGTCTGGTATTTTATGCCATGGGAAGCTGGAAGGATGCACTTCTTTTACTGTTTTCCATGAGCCTGAACTACATTCTGGTATTACTGATGGATCATATAAGTAGGAAGAGCAGCAGAAATACCATGCTTGTGATTTTGCTTTGCTATAATATCGGATTATTGTGTATATTTAAGTATACAAGATTGTCGCTTCCGCTTGGAATCAGCTTTTATACTTTTACCATGCTTTCCTATGTGCTGGATGTCTATAAGAAGAAAACAGCAGCGTTGAGGGATTATCTGGAGTATGGAACTTATATCCTTTTGTTCCCAAAGCTGATATCCGGACCGATTGCCCAGTTTGCCGATATGGCAGGGCAGTTAAAGAAACATCCAATCCGTCTGGAGAAAATCGAACATGGTCTGACTCTTTTTATAATAGGATTGGGATATAAAGTAATTATTGCAAATCATCTGGCAATTCTCTGGCGTGATATTCAGGGCATTGGCTTTGAGAGTATTTCCACACCGTTAGCGTGGATGGGAGCATTCGGTTATTCTGCACAGTTATTCTTTGATTTCCAGGGATATTCCCTGATGGCAATCGGAATCGGAGAGATGCTTGGATTTGATTTGCCGAAGAACTTTGACCATCCGTATCGTTCCAGGACAGTGTCTGAGTTTTACCGCCGGTGGCACATTACACTGGGAAGATGGTTCCGTGATTATTTATATATTCCGTTGGGAGGCAACCGGAAGGGAAATGCGTGGACATTTTTCAATCTGCTGATTGTCTGGGTTGTAACCGGAATGTGGCATGGTTCTACCATTAATTTTCCATTATGGGGCTTGATTTTATTTGTATTTATTGCGTTGGAACGATTTGTAATCAGAAATTTTTTGGAGAAACATGGATGGCTGGCACACCTTTACATCTGGTTTGTAATCCCTCTGACCTGGGTCGTGTTTGCAATTACGAAGTTATCTGATTTGAAAGTATATTTTGCAAGACTGTTCCCGTTCTTTGGAACCGGAATCGCAGTCAATGCAGGCGATTATCTGAAATACGGCAGAACCTATGGAGTGTTTTTCCTATTGGCATTTGTGGTATCACTTCCTTTTATGGATAAGATATTAAAAAAATGCTGGAAGAAGTGGTGGATGAAAGCAATTTTGTTTGTTGTATTATGGATTTGTATTTATCAGATTGCAAATGGACTGAACAATCCGTTTATGTATTTTAGTTTTTAATGGGAGGCTGTCATGAAGAAATGGAAGAAATGTCCGCTTCTTATTGTTACGGCAATCAGTATGCTGCTGGTAAGCGGTGTCGCATTAGCCGGAACAAAGGGCGCATATAAAGAATATAATAAGGACTGGCCGAAGGTTCCGGCGGTGGCTGGCATGATGCAGGCATCCAAAGAGGGCATTCTGCCATGGGATAAGGCAGAACCGGAGGAGGATTTGGAAGGCGTATATGCTGACAAAGAGGAGCCGGCAACGGAAGAAGCAACAGAAGCAGTTGCAGATACGGAGGCAGAAGAGGATAAGACTTATACTTTTACCGATGTAACCCAGGATTATTTTGATGATGCGGTATTTATCGGAGATTCCAGAACCGTTGGATTAAGGGATTATGGCGGCTGGGATAATGCAACTTATTATGCCAGTATCGGACTTACGGTCTATGATATGTTTGATACGCCGATTGTCGAGGAAAACGGCGCGAAGATTACCGTTGAAGAAGCATTAAGCGAGCATCAGTTTGGTAAAGTCTATCTGATGATTGGAATCAACGAAATGGGAACCGGTACAGTAGACAGCTTTATGAAAAAATATGAAGAAGCTGTCAATCATATCCGGGAATTACAGCCGGATGCACTGATTTTCTTACAGGGCATTATGTATGTAAAACAGGAAAAGTCAGAGACTGACCCGATTTTTAACAATCCGGCAATCAAAGAACGGAATGACAGAATTGCAATGCTTGCAAATAATCACGATATATTTTATATTGATGTAAATGAAGTAGTGACTGACGAAACAGGAAATCTGAATCCGGAATATACTTATGATGAGATTCACCTGCTGGGAAAATATTATTCCCTGTGGACGGATTTCCTTTTGAAACATGGAATAAAGAAGGAGTAAATATATGTCAATCGACCAGAGTAAGATTCGTAATTTTTGTATCATTGCCCATATTGACCACGGTAAATCAACCCTTGCAGACCGTATTATCGAAATGACAGGGCTTCTGACCAGCCGCGAAATGCAGGCGCAGGTTTTAGATAATATGGATTTGGAGCGGGAACGTGGAATTACCATTAAGTCCCAGGCAGTCCGTATTATATATCATGCCAAAGATGGAGAAGAATATATTTTCAATCTGATTGATACACCTGGACATGTGGACTTTACCTATGAAGTATCAAGAAGTCTTGCTGCCTGTGACGGTGCAGTGCTGGTAGTAGATGCGGCACAGGGGATTGAGGCACAGACCCTTGCCAATGTATATCTGGCATTAGACCATGATCTGGAAGTGATTCCAGTCATTAATAAAATTGATCTGCCGAGTGCAAGGCCGGAAGAAGTAGTAGAAGAAATTGAAGATGTGATTGGAATTGAGGCACAGGATGCACCACGGATTTCTGCCAAAACAGGGTTGAATGTGGAAGAAGTATTAGAGCAGATTGTGCATAAATTACCGGCACCAAAAGGGGATGCCAAAGCGCCTCTTCAGGCGTTGATTTTTGATTCTGTGTATGATGCTTATAAAGGTGTTATTGTATTCTGCAGAATCCGGGAAGGTTCCGTAAAACCGGGGACAACCATCCGCATGATGGCAACCGGAGCAGAAGCAGATGTAGTAGAAGTAGGATATTTCGGAGCCGGACAGTTCATTCCATGTGATGAGTTAGAAGCCGGAATGGTAGGTTATATTACTGCCAGCCTTAAGAATGTGAAAGAAACCCGTGTGGGTGATACCATAACAGAAGCAAAGCGTCCTTGTGATGCACCATTGCCGGGATATAAGAAAGTTAATCCGATGGTATACTGTGGATTATATCCAACAGATGGAGCCAAATATCCGGATCTTCGTGACGCTTTGGAAAAATTACAGTTAAATGATGCAGCCTTACAGTTTGAACCGGAGACTTCCATTGCATTGGGCTTTGGTTTCCGCTGTGGTTTCTTAGGCCTGCTTCACTTGGAGGTAATTCAGGAGCGGTTAGAGAGAGAATTTAATCTTGATTTAGTGACGACAGCACCAGGCGTTGTATACCGGGTACATAAGACTGATGGTACCATGATAGAATTGACAAACCCATCCAATCTTCCGGATCCATCCGAAATCGAATATATGGAAGAGCCGATGGTTGCAGCAGAAATTATGGTGACATCCGAATATGTAGGTGCCATTATGGATTTGTGCCAGGAACGCCGTGGTATCTATAAGAGTATGGAATATATTGAGCAGACCCGTGCAGTTATTAAATATGACCTTCCGTTAAATGAAATTATTTATGATTTCTTTGATGCATTGAAATCACGTTCCAAAGGATATGCGTCCTTTGATTATGAGATGAAGGGTTATGAGCAGTCAGAGCTTGTGAAGCTGGATATTCTTATTAATAAAGAAGAAGTGGATGCTCTTTCCTTTATTGTATTTAAGGATACCGCCTATGAGCGTGGAAGAAAGATGTGTGAGAAGTTAAAGGAAGAGATTCCGAGACATTTATTTGAAATCCCGATTCAGGCAGCCGTTGGAAGCAAGGTAATTGCCCGTGAGACAGTAAAAGCAATGCGAAAAGATGTGCTGGCAAAATGTTACGGCGGTGACATCAGTCGTAAGCGTAAACTGTTAGAGAAACAGAAGGAAGGTAAGAAACGTATGCGTCAGGTGGGAAATGTAGAGATTCCACAGGAAGCATTTATGAGTGTACTGAAGTTAGATGAGAAATAGATGACAGGAGAACATAGATGGAACTTTATGTGCATATTCCTTTTTGTGTAAGAAAATGTGAATATTGTGATTTCTTATCAGCACCTGCGGACGAGCGGTTACAAAACCGCTACGTGGGTGCTCTTTTGCATGAAATCAGATATTACGGACAGACAATGGGACGTCCGGCTCTTTCTACTATATATATAGGGGGCGGAACACCGTCTCTTTTAGCACCGGAATATATCGCACTTCTTTTAAAACAGATTCAGGTAAGCTTTGAGGTGGAAGCAGATGCAGAGATTACCATAGAATGTAATCCCGGAACTTTAAATGAGGAAAAACTTCTTACCTATAAAGAAGCAGGCATTAACCGTCTCAGCATAGGGTTACAGTCTGCCTTTGATGATGAATTAAAGATATTAGGAAGAATCCATACTTACCGGCAGTTCTTGGAGAATTATGAATGTGCCAGAAGATGTGGCTTTGAAAATATCAACGTTGATTTGATGAGTGCCCTGCCTTATCAGAGTACGGAGAAATTTGTCACCAGCTTAAAGCGTGTCATAGCATTAAAACCGGAGCATATTTCAGCCTATTCCCTGATTATCGAAAAGGGAACACCATTTTATGAAAAATACAAATTCGAGGCAGTGCTCCGGGAAGCCGGAAAGCCGACAGAGCATCTGCCATCTGAAGAGACGGAGTATGAAATTTATAAAAAGACTCAGGAGATTCTTTCAGAGGCAGGTTATGAGCATTATGAAGTATCCAATTATGCTAAGCAGGGGAAAGAGGCAAGGCATAATATCGGATACTGGAAGCGGGTACCGTATCTTGGGGTAGGACTTGGGGCGGCTTCCCTGATTGGAGAAGTACGCTACAGTAATATAAGAGAGATTGAAGCGTATATCAAAGCATGCGGTAATATTTCGGCGAAGGAAATAGATGGAGTACCGGCATTGAATCTCCATGAGAGTGCAGATGCAATCAGCCGCCATGCCCAGATGGAAGAATTCATGTTTTTAGGCCTGCGTATGTTAAAGGGAGTTACAAGAACAGAATTCAAAGAGACTTTTGGCGTGGAAATAGAAGCAGTATATGGCGAAGTCTTAAACCAGCTTCAGGAAGAGGACTTAATCGAGAAAAAAGCCGGTGTAATAAAGCTCAGCGACCATGGCATGGACATCAGCAACTATGTACTCGCCCAGTTTTTACTGGATTAAGTAGTGCGGTGTTGAACCGCATTGAATCAGAACAAATCTAAAGAAAATATAAAATTATAAAATGCTGTTGACAAAAAAAACGAATGGTGCTATCTTAAGTACATAGAAATTAGCACTCTTTCAAGTTGAGTGCTAACAACAAAGAAAAAGCAGTATAAAAAGCTTTTTCAAATACCTATAAAAGTTTCATTTTCAGGAGAACGTGAATGAACGAGAACGAATTAGATGAAAGAAAAACAAAAATCTTAAATGCAATCATTCGCAACTATCTGGAAACAGGTGAGCCGGTTGGTTCAAGAACCATTTCCAAGTATACGGATTTGAACTTAAGTTCCGCAACAATCCGGAATGAGATGTCGGACTTGGAAGAGATGGGATATATTTTGCAGCCACATACATCGGCAGGAAGAATTCCATCCGATAAGGGATATCGCTTCTATGTAGATAATCTGATTGCAGAGAAGGACAAAGAAGTATCCGATATGAAAGAGTTCGTAATTGAACATACGGAGAAGATGGAACAGGTATTGCAGCAGGTGGCAAAGCTGTTGGCAAACAACACGAATTACACCACCATGATAACAGCACCGCAGTATCACCACAACAGCCTGAAGTTCATCCAGTTATCCAATGTGGATGATGAACATATTCTGGCAGTTGTCGTATTGGAAGGCAATCTTGTGAAAAATAAGATGATTCCGATAGAAGAGCCGATAGATAATGAGCATATGTTAAAACTTAACATGCTTTTGAATACACATTTAAATGGATTGTCATTAGATCAGATTAATCTGGGCACCATAGCAGTGTTGAAAGAGAAAGCCGGTATCCATTCCAAAGTCATCAGTGATGTATTGGATGCAGTAGCAGAAGCAATCAGCGAAGATGAGGATTTGGAGATATATACCAGTGGTGCAACGAATATCTTAAAATATCCGGAGTTATCGGATTCGCAGAAAGCAGGAGAGCTTTTAGATGCGTTAGAAGAGAAGAAACAGTTAGTAAGTCTGGTGACGGATAACCTCAGCAATGAGGAGAACGGCATACAGGTTTATATAGGAGATGAATCTCCAATTCAGACCATGAAGGACTGCAGTGTGGTAACAGCTACCTATGAACTTGGTAAAGGCGTGAAGGGAACGATAGGAATTATCGGACCGAAGCGTATGGATTATGAGAACGTCATGGATAATCTGAAAAATTTGAAATCACAACTAGAAGGCATATTTGATAAGCCGAAGAAAGAATAGCATAGAAAGGTGGTAAGGAAGTGGCAGAAGAAAAGAAAGAAGAAGTGCTTGAGGAAGTATTAGAAGACTTAGAAGCAGAGGATGCAAAAAAGCAGGAAGAAGCACAGAATACCGCCTCAGAAGAAAAAGAAGTTGAGGCAGAAGAAAAAACGGAAGATACCGAATCTGAACCGGAAGAAATAGAGAAAGAAGATGAGGAGAAAAAGAAAGGTATCTTTAAAAAGAAAGACAAGAAAGATAAGAAGGACGAACAGATTGAAGATTTAACCGACCGGCTGAAACGTCAGATGGCAGAATTTGAAAACTTCCGTAAGAGAACGGAAAAGGAAAAGAGCCAGATGTATGACATGGGAGCCAGCGCAATCTTAGAGAAAATCCTTCCAGTTATCGACAATTTTGAAAGAGGGCTTGCAGCTGTACCGGAAGAAGACAAAAACAATGGCTTCGTAGAAGGTATGGATAAGATTTATAAGCAGATGATGACAGTGCTGACAGAGGTTGGTGTAACACCGATTGAAGCAGCCGGTCAGGAGTTTGACCCGAATCTCCATAATGCAGTAATGCATGTGGAAGATGAAGAACTCGGTGAGAATGTAGTAGCCGAGGAGTTACAGAAAGGTTACAAGTACAAAGAAAATGTAATCAGACATAGCATGGTAAAAGTAGCGAATTAAGCATAGGAGGATAAGAACATGAGTAAAATTATTGGTATTGACTTAGGAACAACAAACAGTTGTGTGGCAGTTATGGAAGGTGGAAAACCTACCGTTATAGCAAACCAGGAAGGTGCAAGAACAACACCATCTATCGTAGCATTTACAAAAACAGGTGAGCGTCTGATTGGTGAACCTGCAAAACGTCAGGCAGTAACCAACGCAGAGAAAACAATCTCTTCCATTAAGAGACATATGGGAACCGATTACAAAGTAAGCATTGATGACAAACAGTATTCTCCGCAGCAGATTTCTGCAATGATTTTACAGAAATTAAAAGCTGATGCAGAAGGATATTTAGGAGAAAAAGTATCAGAAGCAGTTATTACTGTACCGGCATACTTCAATGATGCACAGCGTCAGGCAACCAAGGATGCAGGTAAGATTGCAGGACTTGATGTAAAACGTATCATCAACGAGCCGACAGCAGCAGCACTTGCTTATGGACTGGACAACGAAAAAGAACAGAAAATTATGGTATACGACTTAGGTGGTGGTACATTTGATGTATCTATCATCGAAATCGGTGACGGAGTCATCGAAGTATTATCTACAAATGGTGATACCAGATTAGGTGGAGATGATTTCGATAACAAGATTACACAGTGGATGATTGACGAATTCAAGAAAGCAGAAGGCGTTGACTTATCTACTGATAAGATGGCTCTTCAGAGATTAAAAGAAGCTGCAGAGAAAGCTAAGAAAGAGTTGTCTTCAGCAACAACAACCAATATCAACCTGCCATTCATTACTGCAACAGCAGAAGGACCAAAGCACTTTGATATGAACTTGACAAGAGCAAAATTCGATGAGTTGACACATGACTTAGTAGAAAGAACAGCAATCCCGGTACAGAACGCTATGAAGGATGCAGGCGTAACCAATGCAGACTTAGGCCAGGTATTATTGGTTGGTGGTTCTACACGTATCCCGGCTGTTCAGGATAAAGTAAGACAGTTAACAGGCAAAGAGCCAAGTAAATCCTTAAACCCGGATGAGTGTGTAGCACTTGGTGCTTGTATCCAGGGTGGTAAATTAGCAGGAGATGCCGGCGCAGGTGATATCCTTCTTCTGGATGTTACTCCATTGTCACTGTCTATCGAGACCATGGGTGGAGTTGCAACAAGACTGATTGAGAGAAATACAACAATTCCTACAAGAAAGAGCCAGATTTTCTCAACAGCAGCAGATAATCAGACAGCAGTAGATATCAACGTAGTGCAGGGTGAGCGTCAGTTCGCGAGAGATAACAAATCTCTTGGACAGTTCCGTCTGGATGGTATCCCACCAGCACGTCGTGGAGTTCCTCAGATCGAAGTTACTTTCGATATCGATGCAAACGGTATTGTAAATGTATCTGCAAAAGACTTAGGAACCGGAAAAGAACAGCATATTACAATTACTGCCGGATCTAACATGTCTGATGCAGATATCGATAAAGCAGTAAAAGAAGCAGCTGAATTTGAAGCACAGGACAAGAAGAGAAAAGAAGCAATTGACACCAGAAATGATGCAGATGCTTTCGTATTCCAGACACAGCAGGCATTAGACCAGGTTGGAAATAACCTTGATGCGGCAGATAAATCTGCAGTAGAGGCTGACTTAAATGCACTGAAAGCTTTAGTAGATGCAAATCCACAGGCTGAAAACATGACAGAGGATCAGGTTGCTGAGATGAAAGCAGCAAAAGAGAAACTGATGGAAAGTGCACAGAAAGTATTTGCTAAGATGTATGAGAATGCTCAGGCAGCTCAGGGAGCCGCTGGTGCAGGCCCTGATATGGGAGCAGGTGCAGCCGGTGGAGCAGCTGCAGGTTCCGCAGATGATGATGTGGTAGATGCTGATTACAAAGAAGTATAATTCTACAGATAAAAAGCAGTAGAAAGGGTTGGCAGTTTTACTGTCAACCCTTACAAACGGTAAAGAGGGAATAGATTATGGCAGAACAGAAAAGAGACTATTACGAGGTCTTAGGCGTTGATAAAAACGCAGATGACGCAGCAATAAAAAAAGCATATCGTGTCCTTGCCAAGAAATATCATCCGGATATGAACCCGGGGGATAAAGAAGCAGAAAAGAAATTCAAGGAAGCATCTGAAGCATATGCAGTACTGAGCGACCCGGAGAAGAGAAAACAGTATGACCAGTTTGGCCATGCAGCCTTTGATGGAGGTGCCGGCGGAGCAGGCGGATTTGATTTCTCAGGTATGGATATGGGAGACATTTTTGGAAGCTTTGGAGACATTTTCGGAGATTTCTTTGGCGGCGGAAGACGCAGCAGCAGCAACGGACCGATGAAGGGAGCCAATGTACGTGCCAGTGTCAGAATTACATTTGAAGAGGCAGCATTTGGCTGTGAGAAAGAAATTGATTTAGTATTAAAGGATGAATGTAAGACCTGTCATGGTACAGGAGCGAAGCCGGGAACCAGTCCGGAGACCTGTAGCAAATGTCAGGGAAAAGGAAAAGTGGTATATACCCAGCAGTCCTTATTTGGTATGGTACAGAATGTACAGACCTGTCCGGAATGTAACGGAAGCGGTAAAATTGTTCGTGACAAATGTCCGGACTGTCGTGGAACCGGCTACATTGCCAGCAAGAAGAAGATTAAGGTCAGCATTCCTGCCGGAATTGATAACGGTCAGAGTGTAAGAATCCGTGAAAAAGGTGAGCCGGGGGTAAATGGCGGACCAAGAGGAGATCTTCTGGTAGAAGTAGTAGTATCCCGCCATCCAATCCTTCAGAGACAGGGCATGGATGTATATTCAACAGCACCAATCAGTTTTGCACAGGCAGCATTGGGCGGAGAAGTAAGAATTACAACCATCGACGGCGATGTGGTCTACGAAGTAAAACCTGGTACACAGACCGACACCAGAATCCGTCTGAAAGGAAAAGGAATCCCATCCCTGCGTAACAAGGCAGTCCGTGGTGACCAGTATGTTACACTTGTGGTTCAGGTCCCGACCGGATTAAATGAAGCTGCAAAAGAGGCGCTGCGCCAGTTTGATGCAGAGACCGGTAATTCATTAAAGACACAGAATGGTGCGGCAGGCACGAAAAAGAAAAAGGGATTTATGGGAAAAATTAAAGAGTCCTTCGATGATTTATAAAAATGATAAAGCTGTTTCCTGAAAAATGGAGGCAGCTTTTTTTACGCGAGTAGCGAGAAAAATCGCATGCTTGCATGCAGATTTGGCGAGCACCGCGATAACTCGAGAAACTCGCAAAGCGTGTTTCTCGTAGTTGAGTATTGTGATAACTCGGGAAAACTGCAAAAGTGAGTTTCTCGTTGTTGCATTTTGTGACAACATATTGTATACTGTTTCTGATTCATAAGTTTTTTGTAACCATATGTTGATTTAGGCAACCGTTTATGAGACAAGGAGAGAGATTTATGAAGCAGCATAACAGCGCTGTGATTAAGAAGGATGCAGCACAGTTTGATAAATGGTGTTTTCAGCAGACTGTGGAACTGGAACATACAAGGAGAGAACTGGAAAATTCCAAACGCGAGATGGAACACCATCAGAGGGAGTTAGAACGTCAGAAGCGGAAATTCGAGATGGAGAAGAATCTTGAACAGGAGCGGATGAAGCGGGAACAGCATCTTTTTGACATGAAGTGGAAAATATTAGAAAGTGAACTTCAGAAACTTGCTGCCGAAAAGCAGAAAATGGAGCGTCAGAGAGACTTTTACAGCAGAGTACATGAATTTGAACAGGAGAATAGAAACCAATCATCCAATGTGGTGAAGGGAGAAATGTTCTTTATGGGCGTGGGCAATGAAAAATCATTGCGGAAGCGTTATAAGGATTTGATTAAAATATATCATCCGGATAATCTCAATGGAGACACCGGTACCATTCAGGAAATTAACCGGGAATATCAGGTGCTGATGCAGAAACTGGAAGTAAAATATCAGTAATAAGATTGCAATAATAGCACAGCAATGACATAGCAATAAACAGGAAAATCAGCGGGCAGAAGAAATATGTTCCGCTGTTTTTGTGTTACCAGACATGCATAGGCGTCGCTATGTATCTAAAGAAGCTGTCTGCTGGTTGCCGTTGATTCCCTTACAGTTGCGAAAAATAAAAAGCTATGTTAAGATTAAAATGTTTGCTTTTTATAATAGAAGGTTAAGATAAGAACAGGAGCAGAAACTATGAAATGGGATAAATATACAATAGATACAACAACAGAAGCTGAGGATTTTATCAGCATGATGTTATCAGAAAATGGCATTGAAGGAATTGAAATCGAAGATAATGTACCATTGACGAAAGAAGAAACAGGAGAAATGTTTATTGATTTTCCGCCGGAGCTTCCACCAGACGAAGGAAAAAGCAAAGTCAGCTTTTATTTAGAGGCAGGCGAAGACCATACCGAGACTTTAAAGGCAGTCCGCATTGGTTTAGAGCAGTTAAGAAGCATGGTAGAAATCGGAAGCGGAGATATTACCTCCAGCCAGACCGAGGATATTGACTGGATTAATAACTGGAAACAGTTTTTTCAGTCTTTTTATATCGATGATATTTTAATCAAACCAACCTGGGAACCATTAAAGGAAGAGGATAAAAATAAATTCTTAATCGAGATTGACCCGGGTATTTCCTTTGGAACTGGAAAGCATGAGACAACACAGCTTTGTATCCGCCAGATTCGTAAATATTTAAAAGAGGGCGAGCGTGTTCTGGATGTAGGATGCGGCAGCGGAATCTTATCCATTGCAGCATTAAAGCTTGGTGCAGGCAGCGTAGTGGGTACGGATGTGGATGGAGATTGTATCACATCAACTCATGAAAATATGACAGTCAATCATCTGGCAGAAAATTCAGGTGAATTTTATGTTGGAAACCTGATTGACGATAAAGCATTTCAGGAAAAGATTGGCACAGGTTATGATCTGGTCGTAGCGAATATTTTAGCGGATATTATTATTCCGATGGCACCGGCACTTTATCAGTGTGCGAAAGAGCAGGGAGTGCTTATTACTTCCGGAATTATTGATTTTAAAGAAAACGAAGTAAAAGAAGCTTTAGAGCAGGCAGGCTTTGAAATCTTAGAAGTCAACCATCAGGGCGAATGGGTCAATGTAACTGCACGGAAAAATCAGAGGTAAAATAGATGCATCAGTTTTTTGTTGAAAAAAGCCAGGTGGGCAAAGAATATGTTACCATAACCGGAAGCGATGTAAATCATATCCGGAATGTACTGCGTATGAAAATCGGAGAGACGATTCGCATCAGTGACCGGGAAGGTGGCAATTATTTTTGTAAGATTGCAGAAACCGGAGAAAATTTCGTGCAGGCAGACATAGTATCTGTGGACGAAGAAGGAACCGAGCTTCCGTCTAAAATCTATTTATTTCAGGCACTGCCGAAGGGAGATCGGATGGAAACGGTGATTGAAAAGGCAGTAGAACTTGGTGTCTATGAAATCATTCCGGTAGCCATGAAATACTGTGTGGTAAAACTGGAAGGAAAAAAGGCAGCACAACGGGTACAAAAATGGCAGGCGCAGGCAGAGACTGCAGCAAAACAGTCAAAGCGCAGTATCATTCCAAAGATTCATGAAGTAGTATCTTTCAAGGAAGCCTTAAAGCTGGCAGAAAACTGTGATATCCGCTTAGTGCCTTATGAAAATGAAAATGGCATGGAAGGAACCAGGACAGTATTAGAGCAAATCGAACCGGGGAAGAGTATCAGCATTATGATAGGACCGGAAGGCGGATTTGCAGAGGAAGAGATTGCAAAAGCAAGAGAGACCATGCAGTCCATTTCCTTAGGAAGAAGAATACTTCGGACAGATACAGCAGGTATCTGCATGATGTCCATGTTGATGCTGCAATTAGAGAGCCGTATATAACGAAAAAACAGTAAGAAAGTGTAGAAAAGTATGGAAGCATATCTGGATAATTCTGCGACCACCCGCTGCAGTGACCGGGCGTGTCAGTTAATGGTAGACCTTCTGACGAAGGATTATGGCAATCCATCTTCCCTTCATATGAAAGGAATTGAGGCAGAACGATTTGTTGAGACTGCAAAGAAGAAAATAGCAAAAACATTAAGAGTATTAGAAAAAGAAATTATCTTTACATCCGGTGGAACGGAGTCAAATAACCTTGCGATTATCGGTGCTGCAATGGCAAACCGCAGAGCGGGAAATCATATTATAACCACATCCATTGAACATGCATCCGTAGAGAATCCAATGGAATTCTTAAAGGAGCAGGGCTTTGACATTACTTATCTTTCTGTGGATGAGAATGGAATTATTTCACTGGAAGAGTTAGAAGAAGCAGTGACGGAACAGACCATTCTTGTTTCCATGATGCAGGTAAATAATGAAATCGGAGCCATTGAGCCGGTTGCAGAAGCTGCAGAGCTTATTAAGAAAAAGAATCCGGATACACTGATTCATGTAGATGCAATCCAGTCTTATGGAAAAATGTATATCTATCCAAAGAAGCTTGGCATAGACATGCTTTCCGTCAGCGGACATAAGATTCACGGTCCAAAGGGAAGCGGATTCCTCTGGGTGAAGGAAAAGACGAAATTAAAGCCGCTGATATTAGGCGGTGGGCAGCAGAAGGGAATGCGTTCCGGAACGGAAAATGTACCGGCAATTGCAGGTCTTGGAGAAGCAGCAGAAGAAATCTATGAGAATCTCGATGAAAAGAGAGCGCATCTTTACGAATTAAAGCAGCGTTTTATCGACGGAATCGAAAAGCTGGAAGGAACCCATGTAAATGGAAAGACCGGAGAGGATTCTGCACCACATATCGTCAGCGTCAGCTTTGAAGGAATCCGAAGTGAAGTATTATTACATTCACTGGAAGACAGGGGGATTTATGTATCTTCCGGTTCTGCCTGTTCTTCCAATAATCATGCAGGCAAACAGAAGGGAAGCAAGACCCTTAGAAACATTCATTTAAAGGAAAACCTTCTGGATTCCACACTGCGTTTTTCCTTCAGTGTGCATACAACGGAAGAAGAGATTGATTACGCATTAGAAGTACTGGGAGAGCTGCTTCCGGTATTGAAGAAATATACAAGACATTAAAAGAGAAAGGAAATCATATGTATAAATCATTTCTGGTAAAATATGGAGAAATCGGAGTAAAGGGAAAGAACCGCTACATTTTTGAAAATATGTTAATGGAGCAGATCCGCCATGCGTTAAAGACAGCAGAGGGCGAGTTTGAAGTAACCAAAAAGCAGGGAAGAATCTATATCAATGTAGTATCCGATGACTATGATTATGACGAGACCGTAGAAGCATTAAGCCGTGTATTTGGTATTGTAGGATTCTGTCCATTACTTCAGGTAGAGGATGAAGGCTTCGATAAATTAGCGGAGACAGTGGTAGATTATCTAGGTAAAGAATATCCGGAAAAGAACTTTACCTTTAAAGTAAATGCAAGGAGAGCAAGAAAGAATTATCCTCTTGATTCCATGGAAATCAATGCTGAACTGGGTGGAAAAATCTTAGATGCGTTCCCGGAGAGCAAGGTAGATGTGCATAACCCGGAGGTTATGGTCTGCATTGAAATCAGAAGCCTTATCAATATTTATTCCAAGGAAATTCCGGGACCGGGTGGAATGCCGGTAGGTTCTAACGGAAAAGCCATGTTATTATTATCCGGCGGAATCGACAGTCCGGTAGCAGGTTATATGATTGCAAAACGTGGAGTAGCGTTGGACGCAACTTATTTTCATGCACCGCCATATACTTCAGAACGTGCAAAACAGAAGGTAGTGGATCTGGCAAAACTGGTAGCAAGATACAGCGGACCTATCAATCTTCATGTAGTGAATTTTACCGATATCCAGCTTTATATTTATGAGAAATGTCCACATGAGGAGCTTACCATTATCATGCGCCGCTATATGATGAAACTGGCAGAGCATTTTGCTAAAGAAAACCGCTGTTTAGGACTGATTACCGGAGAGAGTATCGGACAGGTTGCAAGCCAGACCATGCAGTCATTAGCGGCAACCAACGAAGTATGTACCATGCCGGTATATCGCCCATTGATTGGATTTGACAAGCAGGAAATCGTAGAAGTGTCAGAAAAAATTGATACCTATGAGACATCTATCCAGCCGTTTGAAGACTGCTGTACCATTTTTGTGGCAAAGCATCCGGTTACCAAACCGAACATTGAATACATCAAGAAATCTGAAACAAAGTTAGAAGAGAAGATTGATGAACTGATGCAGACTGCAATTGATACGGTAGAAGTGATTCACGTAGAAGCAGAGTAGTGTGAATAGAAATAGAATGCTGTTTAGAAGCAGAATATTACGTAGAAACAGATAATATATAAAAGCAGAGCAATATATAGAAACGGAATTAAATAAGGGACCCGCACAGCGTAGCGGGTTCCTGCACAAATAAAAAAAGGGATTGCTTTCGCAATCCCCCCAATTCATTTACATCAATTCAATTATACAAGATAAGGTTTTAATGCTTCCATAATCTCATCCAGATTAGACTCTGCATGAATTGCTAAGTCGATTGGTTTGGATAAATCAAGGCTGAAAATACCCATGATAGATTTTGCGTCGATTACATATCTTCCGGATACTAAATCGAAATCGCAGTCGAATTTGCTGATTTCATTAACGAATGCTTTCACTTTATCGATAGAGTTCAGTGAAATTTTAACTGTTTTCATTATGAGAACCTCCCTTAATAATAGTTATTTGCTGACCTGATTGTCTGTCAGCTTACAGTTTTCATCTTAACGGCAGAGACCATAAAAGTCAAGGTGAAAACGGATAAAATTTCCAGAAAGATTTAGTGAAAATGTAGAACAGTGCTAAAATATCAGACTGTTTTGTAGAAAATGAACAATAACTAAA
>ENA-OVGR01001444-OVGR01001444.1-human-gut-metagenome-genome-assembly--contig:-NODE-1444-length-19971-cov-5.859410_pt1 | contig 19971 bp, 6 predicted proteins | sample MGYA00237775_ERZ505429 | MGnify/ENA primary metagenome ERZ505429 (study PRJEB26158, sample SAMN06016345) | human gut metagenome | biome: human gut; feature: ankylosing spondylitis patient; material...
CCCGCAGGCGGCAAGCCTTTTTGTGAATAATAGCCAGCCCCCGGCGGAATCCGCCGGGGGCTGGCTCTATAGGGGGTGGGGCATCTCAGCTCGTGGGATGGGGATCATCCCAGGCTGTTTTTCCGTTTAGCGGGAGTGCTTCTTGCGGGGCAGAACCACAACAGCGGCAGCCAGCAGAGCAGCGGAAGCCATCACCAGGACCCACAGGGCGGTGTTGCTCTCGTCGCCAGTCTTGACAGCGGGCTTGTAGTTGGGATCAGCGGCGCCGCAGACGGTGCACTTGCCATCCTTGTACTGATGGCCGGTGGCCTTGATGACCTCGCCCTTCTTCACAATCTCGCCGCAGATGGTGCAGACTTCGTCGCCGGTGTAGCCGTCCTCGGTGCAGGTGGGCTCCTTAGCGCCAACCAGCTTGATCTTGTGACCCAGAGCGGGGATGACCTCGCCCTTCTTCACAATCTCGCCGCAGACGGTGCAGACTTCGTCGCCGGTGTAGCCATCCTCGGTGCAGGTGGGCTCCTTAGCACCCACCAGCTCGATCTTGTGACCCAGAGCGGGGATGACCTCGCCCTTGGTGATGACCTTGCCGCAGGCCTTGCAGACCACGTCGCCGGTGTAGCCATCCTCGGTGCAGGTGGCGGCCTTGGCGTTCACGGTCTCGGTCTCGGTGTGCAGGTCAGCAGTCAGAGTCTCGGCGTTGTTCACGGTCTGATCGTTGCGCTCGGTCTCGGTAACGGTGACGTTGATCTTGTCCAGAGCGGTGGGATCCTTGACGGTGAAGGTCAGGGTGGCCACGGTGGAACCGGCGGTCACGCCGTTGAGGTCCACATAGCCCAGGGTGACCTTGCCGGAAGCATCCTTGTAGGAGCTGTACTGGGTGTTGAAGGCCACGTTGGTCAGGGTCAGGTTGGCGGCATCGTAATCCACGGTGAACAGGCCGTTGGTGGCAGCATCCTTGGCCAGGACGTTGACGGTGACGGTCTTCTCATCGGCGGACACGGTGACGTTGGAGGCGGTGGCGTTCTCAGCAGCGTCGCCCATGGGCAGGTTCACCACGGCAGCCACGGGGGCAGCGGTGTTCAGGGAGCCCTTGGCAGCCTGGGTCTCGGCGCCGTTGTAGCGCTGGATCTGAGCGGGGGTCATCTCCACAGCCTGAGCGGTGTGGACGGTGGTCTTGCTCATGGCAGCGTTCACGGCCTTGGCGGCGTCCTCATTGGCGTGGTACATGGTGCCCACCAGGGTGGCAGGCCACACGCCGTCGCCGAAGTTGCCGATGTCGGCAGCTTCCCACTTACCAGTGTCCTCATTCAGGAGGATGCGGTAGACATGGCTGGCGTCGCCGGTGAAGTTGGCCAGGTACAGAACCAGTTCCTGGCCCTCGACGGTGGCGTACAGGGAGTCATACAGGTCGCCGTCATCGGTGGGGTTGGCAGCGTAGCCAACGTTAGCCAGGTTGGACTCCAGGATACCGAAGGAGGCGCCCCAGGTGTCCTTGCCGGTCTTCTCATCCACCGTGGGATAAACATTCATGGTCCAGATGTTGCCGGCGTCATCCAGCGCCAGGAACAGCTCGGTGTCGGTATCCTTCACGCCGTCTTTGTCGGTGTCGATCTTGTTGGCACCCAGAGAGGTAACGGCGGTGAAGTAGGAAGCGTCGGCAAAGAGCCACAGATACAGTCCGAGGTCGAAGGCGGACAGATCCAGGTTATCCACCGGCTTGGGAGACAGGAAGTAGGTGTAGTACACGCTGGCCAGCATGGGCTTGGCCTCGGTGGAGTAAACCAGGCTGTACTCCATATCCCACATGGGGATTTCGCCCTCGAAGCCGGGATAGGTAGCCAGGGTCTTACCGGTATCCAGGTCCATCTTGTTGATGTTGAAGCTGCCATCCTGCAGATAGACGTCGCCGGTGCGGGCGTCGAAGGTGGAGGCAGACACGCTCTTGGTGGTTTCGAAGTTCACCAGCTTCTTCCAGGTGGTGTCGTGCTCCATATCCCAGGTGTAGAACTGGGCATCGCCGTTGGTATCCATCAGCGCGCCCACCAGGGTGGTGTCCACGGTCTGGACGGTGACCACGCAGGAGGCGGTGGCGGTGGGATCCTTGATGGAGGCCGCCGTGATGGTGGCAGTACCCTTGTTGACGCCGGTGATGATGCCGCGCTCGTTGACGGTGGCGACAGTCTCATCGGAGGACTTCCAGGTCACGCCATCGGGCTTCACGCCGAAGGGGCTGACCTCAGCGTTCAGAGCAGCAGTGCCGCCCTTGTACATCTTGATGGACTGCTTATCCAGAGTCACGGACACGGGGCCGCTGAGCTCTTCCTTGTTGAGGTTGATCTTGTAGGTGGCGGTGTTGTCGGCGTAGTCGGCGACCTGAATGTACAGGTGGTCAACGCCCTCGGCCTTGCTCAGATCCAGGGAGATATCCGTGGCAGCGCCCTCGGCAGCACCCTCGGGGGAGCCGGCGGTGCGGTCCAGAATGGACATCTTGTCATAGTCGATCAGGAAGGCGGCCGCCACATAGCGGTTGTCCTGAGCGGTCAGGACCAGGCTGCGGGTGCCGGTCTCAACGTCTTCCTTGAAGTACACGTTGGACAGGACAGGCTCGGTCCGGTCGATGAAAGCGGTGTAGGTCCGGCTGGCGCCATCGCCCAGGGCATCCCAGTTGGTGGTGGCATTGCCCTCGGCATCGTAGGTCACGTAGTACTCGGGAGCCTCGGTGACCTTGACGGTGATCTTCTCACCCTCAGCAGCCTTGGTGGGGGCATTGTTGATACCGATGTAGCCCTGAGCATTGCGCCAGGAAGCGCCGTTGCTGTAGTAGTAAGCGCCAGCGGTGGGAGAACCGGACGCCTTATCATAGTAGACAGTGCCGTTCTCGCCGGTGATGGTCGCCCGGGAATCCGCAGCGTTGCGGATCAGGGAGAAGGTAGCACGGGCAAAGACGGTGGTGTCGGGGTTGATGGCGGCGCGGTTGGGATCATAGGTCTCATCCACGTAAGGATTGCCGCCGAAGTAGTACATGCCGGAATCGCCAGCGTACTGGACGGTCAGGGCCTGATACTTGGTGGCGTTCTTGTTGTAGGCGTACATGTAGGGCACACGGGACTCGGTCTTGGCCTCATGATACTCCAGATAGCTGCCGATATCGAACATGGAGGGATCGGTCCAGCTGCCGTAGTAGCCCAGGACGGGGATGGAATGGCTGTCGCCCTTGACACCCTCGGCGGAGGCAACCTCGTCGGCGTACACATAACCCTCGACATAGGTACCGGTGTTGTCGCTGGCCTTGTCATACTTGTCCAGGCCCAGGACCTTGGCATTGACTTCCACATGGATGCTGCCGTTTGCGGGGATCTCCACGGTGCTCTTGTTCAGCTGCTGGAAGAACAGGTAAGCATCGTAGGTGTCGATGTTGCCGTCGTTGTCGAAGTCGGCGTTGTCCTTATTGGAGATGGAATCCAGGACGCCGGTGACATAGTCCAGGAGCGCCTGGCCGTCGGCCTTGGTGACCTTGCCGTCGCCGTTGAAGTCGCAGTTGGCAAGACCCTCGGGAGCGGTCATCTCCACCATCTGGCCGTCCACGGTCCAGGTGACGTTGGAGGTCAGGTCGGTGGTCCAGGTGTCCTCGAAGTTCACCTCGGAGCCGTCCTCGAACTGATTGGTGAGGACATTCTGGGTGAAGAAGTCGGCGCTGAGGTTGAAGGAGGTCGCAGCATCCTTCAGGTTGTAGATGGTGAAGCCGAAGCTGTAGTCACCGGTGCGGGCGGGATCGTCGCCCAGCTCCACCTTGACCTTACCGTCGGCAGCGCCGGCGTTGGCGTTCTTATCCATCTTGATGTAGGTGCCGGCGGAAACGGCAGCGCCCACATTGGCAAGGCCAGCGCCCTGCTGCATAACGGAATAGTAGCCATACTTGCCCTCGCCGTAATCCTGATACATGGGGACAGCGGTGGACATCAGCAGGGACTGAGCCAGAGCACGGGCGGTGAGACCGGTCTTCTCCGTCAGCTTGTTGGCGCGGATGTACTGGGCCACCACAGCGGCCATACCGGCAACCTGGGGAGAGGCCATGGAGGTACCGGACATATTCTGGTAGCCGCCGCCATTCTGCAGGGAGTAGATATTGCCGCCAGGAGCGGTGATCTCGGGCTTCAGCTCCAGGGAGCCGGGAATGCCCCAGGAGGAGAAGTCGCTCATGGTGTAATAATCAGCGGTCTGAACATTCACGCCGGGCTTGGCGCCCACGGTGAGCTTGCCCACATAGTAGGTCACGCCGTTGGCTTCCTTCTTCTCGGCACCGGCCTTGATGATCTGGCCGTCAGCCAGAGTCAGGGAGACGTAAGGAGCAGTGCCGGTGTAGCCGTCGGTGGACATATTGATGGTGCCCGCCGCGTTGTTGACCACGATGGTGCCGATGGCACCGGCGGCAACGGCGTTGTTGCCCTTGGCGGTGAAGTTGATTTCACCGCGGTTGCACATGGCAATGGCGCCCTTGAGCTCATCGCCCGCAGCGGCGAAGTCCTCGGGATTGCCGACGGCATCCACATAGACGAAGCGCTGCTCACCGGCCAGAGCGGTCATGGGCTGGATGGGAGCCTCGGAGGTGTCGTTGTAGAACATCTTGGTGCCGGCGAACTCAATATAGTTGCCGGTGGAGCCAACGTTATCCACGGAGGCAATGCCCAGAGAGTTGGTGTAGGAGCCGGGGCTGCCGTTGGTGGCCCAGCTGACGCTCTCGGCGTAGGGATAGGCATAGGGGGTGTTCTCGAACCAGTGGCCGGAGTTACCGGCGGACATGGCAACCACCATACCGCTGTTGACAACGGCCTCCAGGATGGCCTGGTACTTGGCGTCGGACTGACGGGAATAGCCGGGGTTGCCGCTGCCCAGAGACAGGTTGGCGGAATCGCAGCCCAGGATCATGGCGTCCTCGATGGCTGCCATGTAATCGGAATCGTAAGCGCCGCCGCCCTTACCGAAGACCTTCATGGTGTACACCTGGGCATCAGGGGCAACACCCTGGGTCAGGGCGGTATCCAGAGCGGGAGCGAAGGACCCGTCGGCCTGCTCAATGTAGCGGTTGCCGGCGGCAATACCGGTGACGTGGGAGCCGTGGTCACCCTGCTTGTCGTTGTCGTGGGTGACATCCAGATCGGCGTCAATGTAGTTGAAGCCGAAGGGGATCTTGGCGCTGACATACAGGTCGGAGGCCTTCAGGTCGCCGTTCTTCTTGAGGGCATTCAGCTTCTCCAGCTTGTCAGCGTAATCCGCAGCGGTGACGGGGGTGATGCCCAGGCCCTTGACAGCGTAGCTGTAGGCAGCGCCGTTGAGGGAGGGGTGATCGGTGTCAGCGCCGGTATCGATGATGGCCACCTTGGAGCCTGCGCCGGTGTAACCGTCAGCCCAGGCAACGCTGGAGCCGATCATGGAGGAGGAGGTAGCCATGTTGGGGTCGGTGGTCTCCGACTCCTTGACCACGCAAGGCTCATACTGCGTCTCGATCAGGACGGAATCAACGCCCTTGATCTTCTCGATCTTCTCGATCTGGCCATACTGAACGTTGGCGGAGATGATGTTGGTGGCCAGGGTCAGATTCCAAACCACATCCAGAGACTGGCCGTCCAGGGCCTTCTTGGAGATGGTCTTGGCCATCTTATCCTGCTTGGATTCCAGCTTGTCGCGATACTTCATCGCCTTTTTGCTGCCAGAGGCGATGTCGGACGCGGAAAAGCCCTTGTCCAAGGTGGAGGGGTCGCTCAGCACGATGGAGACGCGGACCACGTCCGTGTCGGCATACTGCTGCTGGGCTTCTTCCTCAACAGCCGCGTTTTCCTTGATGGGCAACTTGATGTTGTCCACCTTTTCCCAGGTGATACCGTTGTTCTCGCCCTTGGTCGCAACGGAGCTGCTGCTCATGGCCCAGGTGGGGGTCACGAGACTCAGCGTCAGTACGAGGGCAAGCATCACGGCCATCGCCCGTTTGAGGGTATGCGCGTGTTTCATATGCGTACTCTCTCTTTCTCCGGTTTGTACCGGTAAAGTTGGATACCGGATCGGTGCAGGCCGCCGTGATGCCCTATCAGCCGGCCTGTCCGATACAGCTATGGTTACTATACCATGTTTCCTTGTCCAGTGCAATGAAAAAGTCGTGTAATTTGCCACAAAATTTATAGAAATTTCGACAAAAACAAAAATCAGCACTTTGTTCGCGCTATAACGACACATTGTGAGTTTTTACACAAAACAGGATTTATGTATAAACCAAGTTGGTCATTTTAACACATCAGTGTATTAAGCGTTACCGTACTAAATCGTTAAAAACAGCGCAGTTTATCGTTCATGTTGCTTTTGCGTCACCATTCATCGTTCAATTCGACACAGTGTCTATTATTGTCGGCAGAATTTTGCGCAGTAATAATTTATTTGCATGTTTTAGCGAGTCCGGATTGTGAACAATTTTTGTACAAAATGCCGGAGACCCGGAGGCCGTTTCCGGTCTCCGGGTCTCGCGGGTCACTCTGTCTCCGGATCAGAGACAGGTGTCATGTTCAGCGGGTGTGCTTCTTGCGGGGCAGGACCACCACAGCGGCAGCCAGCAGAGCGGAGACGGTCAGCAGCATGACCCACAGGGTGGTGTTGCTGTCGTCGCCGGTCTTGACGGCGGGCTTGTAGTTGGGGTCAGCCTCGCCGCAGTCGGTGCACTTGCCATCCTTATAATGGTGGCCGGTGGCCTGGACGGTCTCGCCCTTCTTCACGGTCTCGCCGCAGACGGTGCAGACCTGGTCGCCGGTGCAGCCGTCCTCGGTGCAGGTGGCAGCCTTAGCGCCCACCAGCTGGGTCTTGTGGCCCAGAGCGGGGATAACCTCACCCTTCTTCACGGTCTCCTGGCACACGGTGCAGACCTCATCGCCGGTGTAGCCGTCCTCCGTGCAGGTGGCGGCTTTAGCGCCCACCAGCTGGGTCTTGTGGCCCAGAGCGGGGATGACCTCGCCCTTCTTCACGATCTCCTGGCACACGGTGCACACCTCGTCGCCGGTGTAGCCGTCCTCGGTGCAGGTGGCGGCCTTAGCGCCCACCAGTTCGGTCTTGTGGCCGGTGGCGGGGATAACCTCGCCCTTCTTCACGACCTCTTGGCACACGGTGCAGACCTGGTCGCCGGTGTAGCCATCTTCCGTGCAGGTGGCGGCCTTAGCGTTCACCAGCTGGGTCTTGTGGCCGGTGGCGGGGATGACTTCGCCCTTGGTGATGACTTCGCCGCAGACCTTGCAGACCTCATCGCCAGTGTAGCCGTCCTCGGTGCAGGTGGCGGGCTTGGCGTTCTTCAGCTCGGGGTTGTGGCCGGCCTTCTCCAGAGCGGCCAGCAGGGTGGCGTAGTTATACACCAGCTCCTTCTGGGCGTCGGTGAGGGCGTTGTACTCGGCCAGCAGCTGGCGCAGGTAAGCCTCGTCCTCGTTGGTCAGATTCTCGATGGGCTTAAGGGCCTCGATCTTCTTGATCAGCTCCAGCACCGCCATTTCATCGGCGTTGTTGGGGTCGGCATCAATATACAGATAACCGATGGCGGCGGGGCCGGTCTCGCCGGTGAGGCTGTAAGCCGTGACCCGGTAAGCATAGCTGCGGCCGAAGGGCAGCGTGGTGGTATCGGTATAGGTGCACTCGGTGAGGCCCTCAGCCAGGGTCTCGAAGCCCTCGAAGGTCCAGGTATCCTGGGTATCATCCTGGAAGTGGGCAGCCACGCTGCGCTCCACCTTATAGACGATATCCTCGGCGTTGGACTGCTTGGCAGCGGTCCAGGTCAGCAGGGCGTTGCGGACGCCGGTTTCCGTGACGGTCAGGTCCGTGGGCGTGAAGTAGCTCTCGTCCATGATGTTGACGCTGCCCTTTTCGGTGTTGAAGTACTTGTCCCAGACATAGGCGGTGTAGCCCACAGCGCCCTGGGGATAGTACAGGTTCAGGCCCCAGTCGTTGTACACGAAGCCGCCGGTGCCGGTGGTGCCCCACAGGCCCACGAAGTTGGCGTACAGGGCGACGTTTGCATAGGCTCCGGTCAGGGAGACGGTGGTCTCCAGCAGAGGAGCGGTCATGCCGTTGAAGTAGTAATCCTTCAGGTTCTCGCAGCCGAAGAAGGCCTTGGTGCCGATGCGCTCCAGGGTGGTGGGATAGCTGACGCTCTTGAGGAACAGGTTGCCGGCAAAGGCGTTGCCGCCCACGCGGATGGTGCCCTCGGGGATGCGGTAGCTCTCCGCCGTGCGGCCCTCGGGATAGTAGCGGAGGTTCGCGCCGTTCTTATCGAACAGGACGCCGTCCACGCTCTTGAAGTACAGGGAGCCGTCGGCCACATAAATGTTCTGCAGGCTGGTGCAGTCGTTGAAGGCCACGGAGGTGTCGGTGACGCCGCAATCCTGGATGGAGGCGGGCAGAGTCAGCTCCGTCAGGGACTCGCAGCCCACGAAGCCCCGGCTGGGGACGGCGGTCATGCTCTTGGACAGGGTGACATTCTTCAGATTGTCGTTGTAAGCCAGTGCGCTGCCGCCCATCTCGGTGACGGTGTCGGGAATGACAATGGTCTCCAGGCCGGTCTTGGAAATGGCGTTGGCGCCGATGCTGGTCAGGCCGTAGGGCAGACGCAGGCTGGTCAGATTGGGACAATTGTAGAAGGCGAAGGTGCCGACGGTCAGCCCATTGGCGGAATCCTCGAAGTAGATCTCCTCGATCCTGGAGCTGGAGAAGGCGTAGCTGCCCACCTTGGTGACGCTGGCGGGAACGATGACCTTCTTCAGACTGGTGTTGTTCTGGAACATCTTATCGGGGATCTCCGTCATGGTGGCGGGCAGGGTGAACTCGGTGGTCTCGTTGCCCTGGGGCCAGATGTAGATATCGCCGGTATCCTTCAGCATGACAACGCCGTTGGAGGACGCATACACGGGGTTGTTGGCGTCCACCACGATGTTCTTCAGGCCGCTGGCCAGATAGAAGGCATCCTTGGCCAGGCTGGTGACGGAGGCGGGGATATTGACCTCGGTGACATAGGCGGTCTTGTTGTAGTTCAGATAAGCAAACGCCTTGCTATCAATGGATTGCAGGGTGCCGGGGAAGGCCAGCGTCCGGGCCTCATAGGGCTGATAGAAGGCGCTGTTGCCGATGGACTCCAGCTGGGTGCCGGAGAAGTCCAGATTCTGGAGCTTCCGGGCATAGTAGAAGGCCTGCTTGCCGATGGTCTTCAGCTGAGAGGGCCAGTTGATGGTCTCCAGCACCATGCAGTTGTAGAAGGCGCGCTCACCGATGGAGGTGACGTTGTCGCTGAGCTTCACGGTCTTGACGGCCTTGGCGTTGTAGAACGCGCGGTCGGGGATGACAGTGAGGCTGCCGCAGTCGATGGAAGCGGCGGCGTTGCAGTCATAGAACGCGGAGCCGCCCAGGGAGGTGACGGACTGGGGAATGGTGATGGCCTTCAGAGCCTTCCAGCCGTAGAAGGCGTTGGCGCCGATGGAGGTCAGACCCTCCTTCAGGGACAGGGCGGTGGCCTTGGCGCAGCCGCGGAAGGCGTAATTGCCCACGGTCTCCACGGTGGCAGGCAGGTCCACAGCCGTCAGGGCGGAGCAGTTGCTGAAGGCGTAGGCGGGAACAGCGGTCAGGCTCTGGCCGAAGGTTACGGTTTTCAGGCCGGAGCAGCCGTCGAAGGCGTGCTCACCCAGGGTGGTGAAGCCATCGGGCAGGGCGATGGACGTCAGCTTGGTGCAGCCCTGGAAGGCGGCGGTGCCGATCTTCTTGAGGCTGGCGGGCAGAGTGACGGACGTGATGGTGGTGTTCTTATAGAACAGGTAGTCGCTGATGGTCTCCACGCCGTCAGGCACGGTGTAGGAGGTGCCCTTGAAGTCCTGGGGCAGGCTCACCAGAACCTTGCCGCCGCCGGCCAGCAGGGTGCCGTCCTCGGTCCGGACGATGCTGGCGCCGTCCTCGATGACATAGCCCTCAAAGGCGGGGCAGCTGACAAACGGGGTCAGACCGAAGGACAGGGTCTCGGCCTTGTAGGAGGCAGGGAAGGTCAGGGTCTTCAGGTTGGTGCAGCCCTGGAAGGCCCTCTCGCCGATGAGGGTGACGTTGTCGGGAACGATGAAGTTCACCAGCGCGGTGCAGCCCTGGAACATCTGCTTGCCGATGGTGGTCAGCTTGGGGGCCACGAAGGTGGTCAGGTTCAGGCTGTTGTAGAACGCGGAGTCAAGGCCGGTGGGATCGCCCAGCACGGTGATCTCGGTGAGACTGCTGCGGGCGAAGGCGTTGGCGCCGATGAAGGTCAGGCTCTCGGGGATCACCATCTCCTCCAGGGCGGCGCAGCCGGCGAAGCAGCTGGTGCCCACGGAGGTGACGTTGGACAGGTCGGGCAGGTGCTTCAGGCCCTTGCAGGTGAAGAACGCCGTCTTGGGCAGCTCGGTCAGGTTCTTGGACAGAGTCACGGAGGTTACAGCCGTGCAGTTGGCGAACTGGTCGCCGTTTGCGTCCATAGAGGTGACGGTGTCGGGAATGGTGATGCTGGTCAGGGCGTAGCCATTATAGAAAATACCGGCGCTGAGGCTGGTGACGCCCTCGGGGATCACCAGGTCGCCCTCCAGGGCCTCGCAGAAGTAGAACGCCTTGACGCCCATGGAGGTCAGGCCCTTGGGCAGGACGCCGTCGTCGGTGTGGCCCAGCGTCTTTAGGTTCTTGCAGTAGTAGAACGCGCCCTCGTTGATGACCTTCATGGTCTCAGGCAGGCTGACGCTCTGCAGGTTGTCGCAGTCGTAGAAGGCCCGATAGCCGATCTCCTCCAGGGAGTCGGGGCAGATGACGTTGAGAACGTAGTCGTTGTTCTTGAAGGCGTTCTCCCCGATGACCCGGACGCCGTCGGGAATGGTGACGGTGCTCTCGGTGCCGCTGTAGCTGACCAGGGTGTCGCCCACGATGTTGAAGCTGCCGGAGCCGGTGGCCTCGGTGACGGTGACGGCCAGATCATAGGTGGCGGTGCCGTTCTTGGCCTTGGCGGTAACGGTGGCCGTGCCGGGCTTCAGAGCGGTGAGCTTGGCATACTGGGTCAGCTCATCGCCCTCGCCGTTGGGCTCAACGGTGACCACGGACTCGTCGGAGGAGGTCCACTCCAGGTTCAGGTCGGTGGCATAGAAGGGCGAATAGCCATACAGCCGGACATTGGTATAGGTGGTGCCGGCCAGCATGGTCACGGAGGAGGTGTTCAGCAGGAACTCGCTCATAGGCACGTCCGCGCCCACCTCGTCGGTGACGGTGATCTGGCACTGGGCCTTCACGTCGGTCCAGACGGAGGACTTGACGGTGATGGTGGCGGTGCCGGGAGCCTTGGCGGCCACGATGCCGTTCTTCACCTCGGCCACGCTGGAATCGGAGGAGCTCCAAACCAGGTTCTGGTCGGTGGCGTCGTCGGGAGTCACAGTGGCGTTCAGCTGGACATAGCCCTTCTGGGGCAGGGTCACAGCGGTCTGATCCAGAGTGATCTTGGTGACGGCGTTTTCAGGCAGGGTCACGCGATAGGCACACTGGTTCATGGCGTAGTCGTAGGCCACCACATAGAAGGTGCCCTGCAGGAGCTTCTGATAGAAGTCCGTAACGTCGAAGGTGTAGGTATACTCCTCGTAAGCCCGGGGAGAGGTGCCGTCGGCCTTCAGGGCGGGGATGATGCCGTCATAGTAGTTGGAGCCGATGCTCATTTCCTTCTTGCCGTTGTTGACGTTGGTCTTCCACTGGGTGGAGTACAGGGTGGCGCCGGCCAGGCAGAAGTTATCGGCCAGGGTCACGTCCAGGTACTTCCGGCCGTCGTCGCCGGTGCGGAACTGCAGGTTCTCGCGGTCGACGATATAGGGCATTTCACCATCGGAGGTGAAGTGGAAGGAATAGGTGTTCTTCAGGTTGTCCTGCACGTCGAAGCCGTCCACATAGGCGGCGGCGGTGTAGGTCATGCGGGTGTTGTTGGGGATCAGGTGGATGCCGGTCAGCGGGGGGAAGATCTCGCCCACATAGCCGGGCCGCACAGCGGCGGAGCTGGAGTTGTACATGGCCTTGCGGACATTGAGGCCGTCGCTGTTGAGGTACACCTCACCGGTGTCGCTGTCGGTGATGGTGACGTTGGTGGTCTTGGCCGCGCGCAGCAGACCGGCCTGCAGGTAGTACAGGTTGCTGACGCCGTTGCCGCCGCCCAGGTCCACGCAGATCTTATCGGCGGAGGTGGAGGGGGTGTCGTAGCCCTCGGGGACCACGAAGGGATACATGCCCAGCTTCACCACGTACATCATGGCGTAAACACCGGCCACGTTGGTGGCGTACATCTTCTCGTCCAGGCCGTTGTAGATATCGGCGTCCTCGAAGATGGGGGCCTTGGTCCAGTCGCCGTAGAAGCCCAGGAAGGGCACGGACAGCGCAGGATCGTCGTTGTTGGTCAGCTCCACGAAGCCCTCCACATAGATGCCGTTGGGGAACTTGGCCAGATAGGCCCGGTCCGCGTCAGACAGGCGGACGGTGACGGTGACGGTGGCCTCGCCCTTGGCGGGCACGGTGACGGTGGAGCCGCTGAGGGCGCCGCCGGAGACCTTGATGGCGCTGGTGTCGGCGGAGAGGACATAGCCCTTCTGGGCGATGTACAGCCCGTCGGAGGTGGTGCTCTCGGTCTGGACGGTGGTATTGACGTCATAGGACAGGGCGGAGCCGGTGAGGTTCTTCACCACGAAGCTCAGCTTGTACACGCCCAGCTGGTCGGCGTCGTCGCCCAGCTGGATCTTGGTCTTGTCCTGGCCCCGGACATACAGGTAGGCAGGGGTGGTGACGGCCTCGGCCAGGTTCACCATACCGGAGCCCTGCTTGCGGGGAGAGTAAGCCACGCCGTTTTCATCATACAGAATGTCGGCGGTGCTCATCAGCAGGCGGTTCACCAGCAGCTGCTTGTCGGTATCGGAGGCGCCGGGCATCAGGGTGTTGACATACTGCAAAGCAGCGGCGGCCACACCGGCCAGATACGGAGACGCCATGGAGGTACCGCTCATGTAGCCGTACTGGGCGAAGGGCAGAGAGGAATAGATGCTGCCGCCGGGGGCGGTGATCTCCGGCTTCAGGGACAGAGACGGCAGGGGGCCCCAGGAGGAGAAGTCGCTCATGGCCACGGAGCCCTTTTCGGTCTTGGAGACGGTGAGGGTCTTTTCCTGGGCGGCTTCCATCATCTGGCCGTTGGCCAGGCTGATGCACACGGTGGGGATCTTGTAGTTATCCACGGCCATGTTCAGCAGATAGCCGTCGCGGTTGTTATAGATGATGCAGCCCGCAGCGCCGGCAGAGGCGGCATTGAGCTGCTTCTGCTCGAAGGACAGGCCGCCGCGCATGACCACGGCGATCTTGCCGGTGACGTCCAGGCCCTGGTAATCGGCGGTGTCGCCGGTGTTGGGCACCATGACGTACTCATAGGTTTTGGAGCTGTCATTGCCCAGCAGCAGGGCGGTGAAGTCGTGGCCGGACACGTCCTGATAGGGGACGCGGCCCTGGGCGGTGACAAAGGCCGCCGTCTCGTTGGCGTTGACGGAGGCAACGGACAGCGCCGCGTCATAGGAGGACGAGGAGCTGATGATGCCGGTGTCGGGGTCGGACACGGAGGTGAAGTCACCCTTTGCGCCGCCCTGGGAGGAGGAATAGGAGTTACCGGCGGAGCAGTTCAGCAGGATACCGGCGGACTTGACCAGGTCGTAATACTTGGTGGTCAGGTCGCCCTCGGCCTCCCGGCCGAAGCCGCCGTTGGAACCCAGGGACATATTGATCACGTCCACATCCAGCAGCAGGGCGTCGTTCAGGGCCGCCAGGATGGTATCCGTGGAGGCGCCGTTGGTGGAGTCGGAGAATACCTTGAAGATGGCCAGCTGGGCCTCGGGAGACTGACCGGCGAAGGTGACATTGCCGTCGGCGTCCACGGTCTTGCCGGCGGTGATACCGGCCACATGGGTGCCGTGGTCATTGCCGTACTTCTCCACAGCGTCGGCGGAGGGGATCACGTCCGCGTCCGCGTCGGCATAGTCGAAGGCGAAGGGCACCTTGCCGCTCTTATACAGGTCGTCCTCGGTCAGCAGCACCAGGGAGCTGGAGCTGTGCTTCTGGGCATACCAGAGGGCGGCATAGCTGTAGGCGGTGATGTTGGTCTTGCCGTCCTCGCCCTGGCTGATCTGATAGAGCAGCTTGGACAGGCTGGACTTCTGCAGCTTCTGCACGGCAGGAGCGTTGGCAAAGGCCTCGTGGTTCACATCCAGGCCGGTGTCCAGGATGCCGATGAGCATCCCCTCGCCCTGATACTGGGTGTTGTTGGAGTAGGCCGCCACTTCCGCGGCGGTCAGGGCCTGGCCCAGAGTGGCGGAGCCCATGGAATCGGTGTAGTAGGTCTGGCACAGCACCACGTCCTCTACGCCGTCAATATTCTTGATGTCATGGATCTTGCCGTAAGGCACCTGGGCGGCAAAGCCGCTGACCACGGAGGTGTAGCTGAAGGTGAAGGAGCTGGGAATGCCCTTGCTTTCCATGGTGTTCATCACGGAGAGCTGCAGGTTGGCGATGTCCTTCAGCTGGGCCTTGGCTGCGTCCGTCTGCTGGAAGTCCAGCATGGACATACTGGCATTGGTGCGGTTGCGGACATCCAGCAGGCTGTCTGCATCCAGCTGCACAATGACCTTGACCATTTCGTCGTCTGCCGGGATCTCGGACTTGGACACCTTGCCGGAGTCCATGTTCTCCTCGAAGATCGCCAGACGGTCGCTGTCTGTGAGCTCATTGGTCACATCGGTGGCCGTCAGCCCGGTCTCGGGGTCAGACGGCGTCAGTTCCGCCGCCATGGCGCTGACCGGCAGGACGCTGATGAGCATCATCAGCACCAGGACCAGGGACAGCAGCCGCTGCGGCATTCTCGTCTTTTTCATCGATCGACTTCCTTCCTGAATTTTTTCGTTCCACTCCCCTGCTGTGTTGAGGAATTTCCTGATTGCATAATTATACTTCCTTTCTCCTGCAAAAGCAAGGAATTTCTTCCAAAAACAAGGATTTTTTCAGGAAACGTTTCCGGTGTTTCCGCCGGGTGGACGGCCGGTTGGTGCTTTTTTCCGATGCTTCGGTATCACGTCACCGTGATAAACGACCCATTGTTTTTTGTACTTATCTCACGAACAGTTTCCTGGCTCTGCGTCCGTGTTGGACAAATCCGTCAAAATGTCAGCCGCCCCTTTTCCGCCCCGCTGATTCCGTCCGCAGTACACGCACATTTGTGTTTGTTCGCAGCAAGCGGACTGGCATAGGAAGTTATTGGAAATATCTTCCATGAATACTCTGTATATTTTTCAGCATTCTTCCAATATTTCCACTTTACAGGGCCGTTTTGATCAAATGCTTCGGCGCGGCGTATCCACAAAAGGGGGCAAAAAAGCCGCCGCTCCCGCGGGAGCGGCGGCAGATATTCACTTCACCTGGCGGCCATGGGACCAGACGGCGGTGATGTTGTGGCGATGGAGCATGTAGATGGACCGCTCAAAGCGCTCCCGGACCGTCAGGGGCCGCACCGGCTCCGGGAAGTCCCCGTCGTCCACCACGATGGCGTGGAGGGGCTGGCCCACGGCGAAGCCCTCTCCCCCGCCGAAGTACCGGTGCCCGGCGGTGGTGCCCAGATAGTACCCCTCCGGCACGGTCAGGAAGTCCTCGGACCAGTCGGTTTCCATGCGCTTGATCTTGGAGGCCCGGATGCTCATGGTGATGACCTTGTACATGGGGAGCTGCGCCCCGCCGGCGATGTCGGAGCCAAGAGTCACCCAGATGCCCTGCTGCAGCATCTCCCGCACCGGGGACACGCCGCTGCACAGGTTGATGTTGGACCCGGCGCAGTGGGCCACCACCACCCCGGCCCGGCGGATGGCGGCGCACTCCCGGGCGTCGGAGTGGACGCAGTGGGCCATGACGGTGTGGTCCTTCCAAAGGCCGTATTTGTCATAGGTCTCCCAATACTGGGCGCAGTCCGGGTGCAGCTCCTTCACCCAGGCGATCTCCCCCCTGTTTTCCGACAGATGGGACTGGACATACAGCCCCCGGTCCCGAGCGATCTCCCCCAGGGCGGCCATCAGCTCATTGGAACAGCTGGGGGTGAAGCGGGGGGTGATAATGGGCCTGACGTGCTCAAAATGGCAGCCGTCCAGCCAGCGCAGGGTCTCGGAGACGGACTCCTCCGTGGTCTCCTGGAGAATGCCGGGCAGGGCGTTGCGGTCCATATTCACCTTGCCCACATAGCCCGTGACCCCGGCCCGCTCCAGCTCCTCCATAAGGATCCAGGTGGCCTCGGTGTGCAGGGAGGAGAACATGCACACCCGGGTGGTGCCGTTGGTGATCAGGTCGGAGGCCAGGCGGCGATAGGTCCGGCGGGCAAAGTCCGGGTCTGCGAACCGGGCCTCGGTGCGGAAGGTGTAGGTATTCAGCCAGTCCAGCAGGGGCAGGTCCATGCCCATGCCCAGCATGGGATACTGGGGGGCGTGGAGGTGCATATCCACAAAGGACTGCATGATGAGCCGGTCGCCGTAGTCCGTTATGGGGGCGGAGGCCAGGGCCTGGGGCAGCGCGTCATAGACCCCCTGCACCACGCCGTCCTCCAGCACCAGATAGCCGTGCTCCCGGATGTCCAGCTCCCCCAGCCGGGGGGCCTGGATGATGTTGCCGCGTAAAACCTGTGTCATACCGCATCGCTCCTTCAGAAAAAAATAGATGGGCGCCCCGCCGGTCCACCGGCAGAGCACCCATAGCAGGGCCGTGGGCGGCCCCGTAGAAACGCCTTGCACCATATCCGCAAGGCTATATGAGCTTCCGTATGTTATACCCTGAGTATAGCACACTCAGGGGCGATTGGCAAGGCTTTCATTCCCGATGATGTCCACCACCTCGCCGATGTACATCCGGTGGACCGGCTCGTCCCGATAGAAAATGTCCTGAACGTCCTGGGGGATCTGGTCCAGGGCGAAGTCCTGGCAATAGAGCTTGCGGCAGACCAGGGTGGTCTCCGCCTGGCGGAAGGTGATGCCCTGGGGCAGGAACTCCGGCGTCAGGCCCGCCGCCGCCACCTTGTCGCCGTCCCGGCCGGAGGTGCTGCCCAGCAGGGACAGGGCCCGGCGCTGCGCCTCAGGGTAAAAGCTGACGGTGAAATAGTCGTTTTGCTCCATGAATTCAAAGGTATAGCGGTTCTTTTTCACATACACGGTGGCCACCGGCCGTCTCCACAGGGTGCCCAGGCCGCCCCAGCTGATGGTCATGGTGTTGTAATGCTCCGGGGTCCCCGCCGTGACCAGGGCCCACTGCTTGTCGAATTTCCGGAATACGTCCGCTTCCAGGTGCATCATACCGGCACGCTCCTTATTATAAAGTAAGGCCATTGTACCACACCCCGCCCCCCGGGGCAAGATGGAGATTTTTTCAGCAAGACGATGAGAGCATCACCAGTAGAGCACCTGTGGGGGCCGGGTTCTACCCGGCCCAGAAGCAGCGGAATGGCGGGCAATGCCAAAAGACGCCGGAGGAGACCTCCGGCGTCTTTTTTGCGCAAACGGCACAATATATTATTCAATTGAGATAATATAGTAATACACGGGCTGGCCGCCGGGGAGCAGGGACACCTCCGCCTCCGGGCAGGCATCCGCAAAGCGCTGCTCGGCCCGCTGGGCGTCCTCCTGGGTGACGCCGTCGCCATAGAACACGGTGATGAACTCCGCGCCCTTGTCCGCCGCCAGAGCCGCCAGCTGATCCAGCAGAGTCTCCAGCTTCTGGTCCGTGCCGAACAGCTTCCCGTCCGTCAGGGCCAGATAGTCCCCGGCGCTGATGGCGAAGCCGTCGAAATCGGAGTTCCGGGCGGCATAGGTCACCTGGGCGGTGACCACGTTCTCCGCCGCCTCCGTCATGGCCGCCAGGATCACCTGGGGGTCGGCCTCCTCCGGGTCCACCGCCATCATGGCGGAGATCCCCTGGGGCACGGTGTTGGTGGGCACCACGATGACCTCTTTTTCCGTCAGGCCCACGCACTGCTGGGCGGCCATGATGATGTTCTTGTTGTTGGGCAGCACGAACACCACCTGGCTGGGGGTGCGGTTCACCTCCTGCAGAATGGCCTGGGTGGAGGGGTTCATGGTCTGGCCGCCGGACACGATGCGGTCCACGCCCAGATCCCGGAAGGTGGCGGCCAGGCCGTCACCGGCGCACACCGCCAGGAAGCCGTAGCGCTTCTCCGGGGCGGCCACGCCGCCCTCCATGGCCTCCAGCTCCTCCTCCACGGCGTCCAGATCGTCGGTGCTCTGGGCCTGCTTGCCGGCCGCCAGCTCCTCCGCCTGGGTGCGCATGTTCTCGATCTTGGCCAGCTCCAGGGTGCCGTATTTAGCGGCCTCCGTCAGGGCCTGGCCGGGGATATCCGTGTGCACATGGACCTTGAAGGCCTCGTCGTCCTCGCCGATGACCAGGCTGTCGCCGATGCCGTCCAGATACGCCCGGAAGGGCTCGATGGACACACCCTCCTTCTTGCGCACGATGAACACCGTGTCATAGGTAAAGGTGATGTCCTCCAGGCTCAGGGCGCCGAAATCCGCCTTATCCTGGGCCTTTTCGTCCTCCTCCACCTGGGGCAGCTCCTCGCCCCGCAGGGCCCGCAGCATGCCGTCCAGGATGATGAGGTAGCCCTTGCCTCCGGCGTCCACCACCCCGGCCTTTTTCAGCACCGGGTTCATGTCGATGGTCTGGGCCAGGGTCTCCTGCCCGGCCAGAATGGCCTGCTCCAGCACGTATTCGGCGCTGGGATTCTCCTGGGCGGCCTGGGCGGCCCGGGCGGCGGCCAGCCGGGACACGGTCAGCACCGTTCCCTCGGCGGGCTTCATCACCGCGCCATAGGCGGTGGCCACACCCTCGCCCATGGCGGCGGCCAGGGCCGGGCCGTCCATCTCCACCAGGCCCTTGGCGGACTTGGAAATGCCCCGGAACAGCAGGGACAAAATCACACCGGAGTTCCCCCGGGCCCCCCGCAGCAGAGCCCCTGCGGTGATCTTTGCCGCCTCGCCGACGGTGGCGGGCTCGGACTTTTTCAGCTCGTTGACGGCGGTCTGGATGGTCAGGCTCATGTTGGTGCCGGTGTCGCCGTCGGGCACCGGGAACACGTTCAGATCGTTGATGGCCTGCTTCTGCTGGGTGATACAAGCGGCGCCGAAGACAATCATCTGCTTGAAGACGCCGCCGCTGATTCGTTGTGTCATGGTTCGGTTTCTCCTTCTGTGCGGCGCGCTCAGACAGTGATCGAGTCCACGCAGACGTTGACGTCGCGGACCTCCACGCCGGTGTTTTTGGTGACCACATATTTGACCTCGCTCATAATGGAGCGGCAGACAGTGGCGATGTTGACGCCGTTCTCCACCACGATGTGCAGCTCGATGGAAACGGTATGGTCATCGTTGTACGTGACCTTGACGCCCTTGCTCATGGCCTCCGGCCGAAGCAGATGGACCAGACCGTCCGTCATGCTGCGCTGTGCCATGCCCTTGACGCCGAAGCAGTTGGTGGCTGCCGCGCCGGTGATGGTGGTGAATACCGCGCTGCTGATGGTGATCTCGCCCTGACCGGTTTGAACCTTAATCATAGCTAACTTCCTTTCTATAGACTGCCGCCGGAGGGCGGCATAAGCACAATAATATAGGGTATTATATACTATTTGTCCGGCAATAACAAGAAGAATATTTTAAACAAATCTGCCGATTTCCGTAACATTTTCTTAACATTTGACCAAACAAAGACCATTCCGCCCTGAAAATACGCCCTCTGTGCTATTTCCCGACACTTTTTCGTCCGCCGCCCGGCTACAATAGGGGGCAAAGGAGGGCTTGTCCATGAAACTTCTGCCACTGCCCCGGGAGAAACGGCGGCTGCTTGAAACCCTTGGCCGGG
>ENA-OVGR01001458-OVGR01001458.1-human-gut-metagenome-genome-assembly--contig:-NODE-1458-length-19731-cov-4.034458_pt1 | contig 19731 bp, 14 predicted proteins | sample MGYA00237775_ERZ505429 | MGnify/ENA primary metagenome ERZ505429 (study PRJEB26158, sample SAMN06016345) | human gut metagenome | biome: human gut; feature: ankylosing spondylitis patient; material...
ATGGCTGAACCAGGAACGCCTTAAAAAGATCATTACTTTCCCCGTCGAAACCCTGAATCTGCTGGATGACGGTACGGGTTACGTCGATAAAGAGTGGGCAGACAATGCTGCCGAAATGCTCTCCAAAGGGCATAGCTTCTTTATCTACCGCTCCAGCAGTGTTGATTCTCTGGCCTCTTGCTGCCGTCTGCGTAATGAGATGCAGGATAATACGTTCAGCTATACTCTCGGCGCTGGCGGCGTCGCTACAGGTTCCAAGGGCGTTATTACCATTAACATGAACCGCCTAATCCAGACTGCCGTTAAAGATGGCCGTGATATCTGTGATGCAGTTCGTGAACAGGTCAAGGATATTCATGTGTATCTCAAGGCATGGAACGAAATTCTGAAGGATGAGTTCAAGGCCAAACTGCTGCCGGTCTATGATGCCGGATATATTTCCTTGGATAAACAATTCCTGACGATTGGTATTAACGGCTATATCGAGGGCTGTGAGTTCCTTGGTTATACCATTTCTCCTGACGATGAGCGCTATGTTGATTTCACCAATAAGGTGCTCAAGGTCATCTACGATGAGAACAAGGCCGATAAAAGCGATGGCATCATGTTCAACACCGAGTATGTGCCAGCTGAAAATCTTGGTGTGAAAAATGCCAAGTGGGACAAGGAAGATGGTTTTGTGGTACCTCGTGATTGCTATAACAGCTACTTCTATATTGTCGAAGATCCTACCAAACCCATTGATAAGTTCATGCTTCACGGTTCCAAAATGACTCAGTATCTGGATGGCGGCAGCGCCCTGCATTTGAATTTGGAAGAGCATCTGAGCAAAGACCAGTATCGCAAACTGATGGATGTCGCAATCAAGACTGGCTGTCCTTACTGGACCGTCAATGTTCCTAATACGATTTGCAATGACTGCGGCCATATTTCCAAGCACCACCTGCATAAATGCCCTGCATGCGGCAGTGAAAATCTGGATTATGCAACCCGTGTCATTGGCTATCTCAAGCGCGTATCCAGCTTCTCTGAGGCTCGTCAGAAGGAGGCTGCTAAGCGTTATTATGCAGAATGATTGCAAACCGCTTCTGTATAGCCACTATGATGTAACATTTCAGGAAGTGCCAGGCGAAATAAGCTTGGTGTTTGATATTACAGGCTGTCCACATCACTGCCCTGATTGTCATTCTAAGTTCCTATGGGAGTACAGCGGCGAACCGTTACGATGGAACGTACAAAAATACATACGCAAGTATGGCAGGGCATCGGCCGTTGTATCCAGAATTTCAGCCAGGCGGGCCACGGTCTGGGGGTCCGGGGTGGAACGGCCGGTCTCCCACTTGCCAACAGCTTGCTGCGTTACCCCCAGCATCCTGGACACCTCGGCCTGGCTGTATCGTTTGGCCTTGCGGGCCTCTTTCAAGCGCTCTGCAAACATCGGGAAAACTCCTTTATATAAAGTAGGGTAAAACCACATCTTGTAGACGATCCCATTTCTTTAGCTTCATTATACAACCGTCTGTGGTTTTTGTAAAGAGTTTTTTGCAATTATTTTCAAAAATAAGTTGTAAAAACATATTGACAACAACCTACAGATGTATTATAGTTAAGACAACAAACGGAACGCTGTTATCCGTTGTTGAATTTGCGGCAGTCGGCCATTGCGGGGCCGGCTCCTTTGGAGGTAACGGTATGAACGATGCAGAATATATGCGTCTGGCCTTGGCGCTGGCGGAACAGGGCCGGGGTTGGACGGCGCCCAATCCCATGGTGGGCGCCGTGATCGTAAAGGACGGCGCAGTTATCGGACAGGGCTGGCATGAGCGGTACGGTGAACCCCACGCGGAGCGGAACGCGCTGGCATCCTGCACCGCCGACCCCGCCGGAGCCACCATGTATGTGACGCTGGAGCCTTGCTGCCACCACGGAAAGCAGCCGCCCTGCGTGGATGCGATCCTGGCATCCGGCATCCGCCGGGTGGTGATCGGCTCCGCCGACCCAAATCCGCTGGTGGCGGGAAAGGGCGTGGCGATCCTGCGGTCTCACGGCGTGGAGGTGACAAAAAACGTTCTGCGCCAGGAATGTGACGCACTGAACAAGATCTTCTTCCACTACATCACCACCGGGCGGCCCTTCGTTTCCATGAAATACGCCATGACGATGGATGGCAAGATCGCGGCCTATACGGGTGCATCCAAATGGGTCACAGGTGAAACGGCCCGGCGCCATGTCCAGCAGCAGCGCCACCGGTTCCGGGGCATCATGGTAGGCGTGGGTACCGTTTTGGCGGATGATCCCCTCCTGACCTGCCGTATGGAGAACGGGCGAAACCCCGTTCGCATCATCTGCGACACCCATCTGCGGACGCCGCCGCAGGCGCAGGTGGTCACTACCGCAGACCAGATCCCGACCATCCTCGCCACCTGCTGCACCGACCCAGAAAGACAGGCGGTTTACCGGATGGCCGGGTGCCAGGTGCTCTGCCTGAATGAGGAAAACGGCCATGTAGATCTCCGGCAGCTCATGGAGCGGCTGGGGCGGGAACAGATCGACAGCATCCTGCTGGAGGGCGGCGGAACGCTGAACTGGGCCGCGCTGGAATGCGGCATCGTGCAGCAGGTGCAGGCATATATCGCCCCAAAGCTATTCGGCGGAAGGGATGCGAAAACCCCCGTGGAGGGCGTGGGCGTCCCCGCTCCGACCAATGCCTTCCGATTGAAAAACAGCCGTTTGGAACGGCTGGGCGAGGATCTTCTGATAGAAAGCGAGGTGGAATATCCGTGTTCACAGGAATCGTAGAAGAAGTCGGAGCGATCAAGAACATCAAGCGCGGGCAGCACTCCGCCGTCCTGACGATCCAGGCGAAAACCGTTTTAGAGGGGACCCGGATCGGAGACAGCATCGCTGTGAACGGCATCTGCCTGACAGTGACCCGGCTTTTTCCCGATGGCTTTTCGGCGGACGTGATGCACGAGACGCTGAACCGCTCGTCCCTTGCGGGACTCACGGCGGGGAGCGTGGTCAATCTGGAGCGGGCCATGCCTGCCAACGGCCGCTTCGGCGGGCATATCGTAGCAGGCCATGTGGACGGTGTCGGACACATTTCCGACATCCGCCGGGACGATACCGCCGTCTGGTACACCGTCCTCGCGGGGCCGGAGATATTGCGCTATGTGGTGGAAAAAGGCTCCATCACCATCGACGGCATCAGCCTGACAGTGGCCGCCGTGGACGGCGAGGGCTTTTCCGTGTCCACCATCCCTCATACGGTGGCCCAGACCAATCTAAACCAGCGCCGCCGAGGCGACCCTGTGAATCTGGAGACCGACGTGGTGGGCAAGTACATTGAAAAGCTGCTGCGTCCGGAAGAACCGAAACCGCATACCACAACGAACGAAAGCACCCTCACAAAAGAAATGCTGCTGCGCTGCGGCTTTTAACAAGGAGTTTTTACTATGAATTTCAATACCATTCCCGAGGCACTGGAAGATCTGAGACAGGGGAAGATCATTCTGGTCACAGACGACCCTGACCGTGAAAACGAGGGCGATTTCATCTGCGCCGCCGAGTTTGCCACCACGGAGAACATCAACTTCATGGCCACCCACGGCAAGGGCCTGATCTGTATGCCCATGTCGGAGGCCTTTGTCCGCAAGCTGCAATTCCCCCAGATGGTGCAGAACAACACCGACAACCACGAAACGGCCTTCACGGTGTCCATCGACCACATATCCACCTCCACGGGCATCTCCGCCGCCGAGCGCTCCGTGACGGCGATGGCCTGCGTGGAGGAGGGCGCGAGGGCGGAGGATTTCCGCCGACCGGGCCATATGTTCCCGCTTCTGTCGAAGAAAAACGGCGTGCTGGAGCGGGAGGGTCATACGGAGGCCACCGTTGACCTGTGCCGTCTGGCGGGACTGAAGGAATGTGGCCTGTGCTGCGAGATCATGCGGGAGGACGGCACCATGATGCGCACTGCTGAGCTGATGACGCTGGCGGAGCGGTTCGGTATCAAGTTCATCACCATCCGGGACTTGCAGGCGTACCGCAAGTGCCACGAAAAGCTGGTGGATCAGGTCACGGCGGTGAATATGCCCACGAAATACGGCGATTTCAAAGCCTACGGCTTTGTGAGCCGTCTGAATGGTGAGCACCATGTCGCGCTGGTGAAGGGCGACATCGGTGACGGGAAGGACATCCTCTGCCGCGTCCACTCCGAATGTCTGACCGGAGACACCTTCGGCTCTCTCCGCTGTGACTGCGGACAGCAGCTGGCCGCCGCCATGACCCAGATTGAAAACGAGGGCCGGGGCATCCTGCTCTATATGCGGCAGGAGGGCCGGGGCATCGGCCTCATCAACAAGCTGCGGGCCTATGAATTGCAGGAGCAGGGCATGGACACGCTGGAGGCCAATCTGGCTCTGGGCTTCCACGGAGACGAGCGGGAGTATTTCCTCGGCGCGCAGATCCTGCGGGAGCTTGGCGTCAAGAGCCTGCGCCTGTTGACCAACAATCCGGACAAGGTGTATCAGCTCTCCGAGTTCGGCCTGGAAATCTCCGAACGGGTTCCGATCCAGATGGCGGCAACGGCACATGATTTGTTCTACCTGAAAACCAAGCAGGCACGAATGGGACACATTTTGGAATATTAACAAAGAAAGAGGTACTTAGTTATGAAAACCTTCGAGGGAAAGCTGGTCTCCAAAAGCATCAAGGTGGGCATCGTAGCCGCCCGGTTCAACGAATTCATTACCTCCAAGCTCCTCAGCGGTGCGCTGGACGGCCTGCTGCGCCACGAGGTTCGGGAGGATGACGTTCATGTGGCGTGGGTTCCCGGAGCCTTTGAGATCCCGCTGGTGGCGTCCAAGATGGCAAAGAGCGGCAGGTATGACGCCGTCATCTGCCTCGGCGCGGTGATCCGCGGTTCCACCAGCCATTATGACTACGTCTGCAACGAGGTCTCCAAGGGGATCGCCGCCGTGTCTCTGGAAAGCGGCGTACCCGTTCTCTTTGGAGTATTGACCACGGAGAATATCGAGCAGGCCATCGAACGGGCCGGCACCAAGGCAGGCAACAAGGGCTACGATTGTGCAGTCAGCGCTATCGAGATGGTCAACTTGCTCCACGAACTGGACACGGAGTAACACACAGACACACTATGATCATCATTCAAGCAAACGGGGCCGAGGGGGATCTGGAGGAAAAGATCCTGGCCCTTCTGCGGCGGGAGGACATCGCCGCAGAGCGGGTCTCCCTCAGTTCCCGGCACACGCTTACCTTCCCGGAACTAACCATTGACGGACGATCCCAGCAGGCGTTTCAAAACGGAACCGCGCTGGCGCTGACCCGGATCGAGTTCAATATGCTGCTGCTTCTCGCCAGCAATCCGGGAGTCACGCTTTCCAAGGAGGACCTGTTTTCCGCCGTGTGGGGCCGGGACAGCGCGGACACCCTGAAGGTCGTGGCGAATACCGTCTCCAATCTCCGTCGGAAGATGGGCGGCAGCCAGACCTATATCCGCACGGTCCGGGGCGGGTACGTGTTCTCAGCGGTCTCCGTCACTGCCTGAAGTGATCCCCTCAAAACAAATCGAAGCAAGAGCAAAGCCTGCGGAACTCGCTCCGCAGGCTTGCTTTTTGAGGTTGCGCAAAGGTGCAAATTATCGCTCCCGTTCTGCGTTTTTTGGTCGGATCCGGTCGCCTTCGTCCGGCTCATCCGCCATGACGGGGCGATCCTGCTCGTTAAGATTCAGCAGCACATTCAGCTCGTTCAGCCGCCGCGTCTTTTCGGCCAGTTCTGCCTCCTTCGGAAAGGGTGCGGTCATCTCTGTGCGGGCATTTTCAAGCTGCTCGGTGGTATGGGCAAGCTGCGACCGGGCGTTGGCCAAGTGCTCCGTGATCTTTTCCAGTGCGTTGTCGATACGGGTGACATTGCCGCCTGCATCCGCTCCCAGTACAGCCGTATGGGACAGCTTGCCTTTGAGTACCATGCGAAACTCGTTGGCAGCACCGTCGTAGGAAAGCAGCATGGAAAATCCGCGGTAGCTGCCGATAGAAACGGTCTCTGCGCCATTCATGTGCGTGCAGGCTTCAATGATCGCCTTACCGGCGTTCTTACGCTCGGCGTAGGTGACATCGTTTAATACCATCGGTGCAATGCCCTCAGCGGGCTTCGGATGCTCGGCCAGCCGTGCGCTGTCCTGCTCATATCCGGCGATGCGTTCGCTTAGTTCCTTGATCTCTGCCGGATACTTCCGCAACACCAGCTCCTCCAGCGCATACCGCTGGCTCAGATGGCTGGCACGGAGCATATTCAGCTTGCTGACCTCCATATCTAAATTGCATTTTTCGATGATCTGCGGGTTTCCTGTGGCCAGTGCCTTGATCTCGGCATAGGACAGTGCCGTCTCGTCCACATCCTCCGCCGCACGGGCCGGTGCTTTGGAGGTCATGATCTGGGCAATAAACCGCTGCTTGGATTCCACCAGCTGATAGAGGTAGGCATCGAATGTGCCCTCGGTAACATAGCGGAAGATCTCCACCTCCGGATTTTGGTTGCCCTGCCGCACGATGCGCCCAAGGCGCTGCTGCAAGTCGCTGGGCCGCCATGGGCAATCGAGATCATGCAAGGCGATGAGCCTGTCCTGCACATTGGTTCCGGCTCCCATTTTTGCGGTGCTGCCCATGAGGATACGCACCTCGCCGCCGCGCACCTTGGCGAACAGCTCCTTTTTCTTTTGCTCGGTGTTGGCGGTGTGGATATAAGCGATCTCGTTTTCCGGAATGCCCATCTCCAGCAGCTTTTGCCGCAGATCGTCATACACATTGAAGCTGCCGTCCGCTTTGGGAGTAGACAGGTCGCAGAAAATCAGCTGCGTGCTGCGCTGTGCGGTACTCTCTGCCCATATCCGATAGACATTCCGGGCGCATACGGAAACCTTGCTGTTTTCATCGTCCGGTGCCAGAGAGCTTAGCAGCCGCATATCCAACGCCAGCTTGCGTCCGTCGTTGGTGATGCGCAGCATATTGTCGGTGCTGGGATCGACCACACGGGCGCGGACGCGCTCGGCACGCTCCGCCAGTCCTGCAACAGCTTTCTTTTGCAGCTCGCTGGGGTGGATGACCTCGGTGTGGAAGTTGGCCTTTGGGACGGGCAGCTTCAGCATATCCGCCGTTTGCACATCCGCCACCATTTTGAAGGTCGCCATCAACTCCGGCAGATTGAAGAATTTTGCAAAACGGGTTTTCGGGCGATAGCCGCTGCCCTCCGGGGAAAGCTCGATGGCGGTAACGGTTTCACCGTAGTCGCTGGCCCAATCGTCGAAGTGGATAAGACCCATCTCCTGCAAGGTTTGATATTGCAAGTACCTCTGCACCGTATACAATTCCACCATACTGTTGGAGATCGGGGTGCCGGTGGCGAAGATAACACCGTGGCTGTCGGTCAGCTCGTCCAGATACTGACACTTGGCAAAGAGATCCGAGGACTTCTGCGCTTCCGTCTGCGCGATACCGCCGACATTGCGCATTTTCGTCATCAGAAAGAGGTTTTTGAAATTGTGGCTCTCATCGATGAACAGCCGGTCGATGCCCAGCTCCTCAAAGGTCACGGTGTCGTCCTTGGTGCTCTGATCATTGAGCTTCTCCAGCCGCGCCTCCAATGACTTACGGGTGCGCTCCATCTGTTTGATGGTAAAATTCTCTGCTTTCTGCCGCTTAGCGTCGCTGATGGCCAGCAGCACCTCGTCGATCTGCCGCTGCAAAATGGCCTGTTGCCGTTCACGGGACAGGGGGATCTTCATGAGCTGACTGTGGCCGATGATGATTGCATCATAATCTCCGGTGGCAATACGGGCACACAGCCTGCGGCGGTTGCGCTTTTCAAAATCGCGTTCGGTAGCTACCAAAATGTTAGCGGCTGGGTAGAGCTGAAGCCATTCTGCCGCCCACTGTTCCGTGATGTGGTTGGGCACCACGATCAGCGACTTGGTGCATAGCCCCAGATGCTTCATTTCCATAGCGGCGGCAACAATTTCAAAGGTTTTCCCTGCACCCACTTCGTGTGCCAACAGCGCATTGCCGCCGTACAATACATGGGCGATGGCGTTCACCTGATGCTTTCGCAGGCTGATCTCCGGGTTCATCCCCACAAAGCGGATGTGGCTGCCATCGTACTCCCGCGGTCGGATGGAATTGAAGGTGTCGTTATAGATGCGGCACAGCCGTTCGCGCCGGTCAATGTCCTGCCACAGCCAATCGGCAAATTTGGACTTGATCAGCTCCTGCCGATCCTGGGCGATGGCAGTTTCCTTCACATTCAGCACCGGCCGCTCCTTGCCGTCCTCCACAACGGTATCGAACACCTTGACTACCCGCTGATTCAGTGTCTGCTCCAGGATGTGGTATGCCGTGATACGCTTGGTGCCGTAGGTGGTGACGGCTTTGATGTTGCCGCCGTCCATGCTTTTGTTGCTGATGTTCCATTCTCCGCTGTATTCGGAGCGAACGACCCGCATTCTCTGCCTGGCGTATACGCTGGTACCGAACAGCTCGAACATAAACTGCTGATAGACATCGGTAGGCACCCATGATGCACCGATCCGCACACCGATCTCCGCAGCGGTCAGCTCTGTCGGCTGCACAGCTTCCATGGCGGAGAGATACCCGGCAAGCTCCTGCTTCTTTTCAGCCGGTAGCGCTGCTTGCAGCGCCTGCAGCATACGCAGCTTTTTCCGCACATTGCCGGACAGAAATTCTTCGGCGGTGACATAGGGATATGCCGCCAGATCAAGCTGCACCGGACTGATCTCCTCCGGCGTAAGACCGCAACGGACATTCCGGTAAATGACCCCGGAAAGCTCCTGCACCAGCTCGTCCTCACTTTTACCGGACAGCTCCGACATAAAGCCGAGATCCACCTGCGCTTTTTCGGAGAGAGATACCGCCAGCGCCTCCGATGCCGTATCCACCTGCGTGACCGGCTCATGCGGGCGAATGGTGCGCTTGGTGAACATATCCGCCTTGCGGGCGAAATTGCCTTCGTTGTCCAGCACCTCCAACGAGCACAGCAGCGGATAGCTGCTGTCATCCGAAAAGGCAAGGTTGTTGCCGCGGGTGTAAAGCCGCCCGTATTTTTTGACATAGGCATCGTACAGCCCGTTCAGCTTCTCCTGCTCGCGCCGGATGATCTCATCGGGATGGTTCTCCGCCTGGTACTCGATGAGCTGACGGGTGCAGTCCCGCAGGGCGATCATGCCGCGCACTCGGTTCTCGGTGGTCAGCGGCAGTTCGACCGGCTCCATGCGGCTGTCAATGCGGAAATACAGCTTGCCGTCTACGCTGGTAAAGCTGTAATTACGCACATTCGGGTCTGCGGGAATGGATAAATCTTCCTCCTCCGGCCCGTCCTGCTCATAGGTGGGGATCTGTGCATGAAGCCCCGATACCGCTTCGCTCAGAAGATCGGCAAGATCGGCATTTTCATAGGGCTTGCACACGCTGTCCATGCCGTATTGAGTACTCTCCATGACCATCTCGCCCAGCACCATTTCCGGATGCCGGACGAAATAGCTGTTCATGCGGATACCGTTTTCATCCGCGTCCAGATGCACCCAATCCGGCTCAATATCCACGATCCGGTCACGCTTTTGAAGAAAGAGGATGTCACTGGTGACCTCTGTTCCGGCATTGGCCTTGAACGCTGTATCCGGCAGACGGATCGCTCCGATGAGGTCGGCCCGCTGGGCCAGATATTTCCGCACGGCAGGGCTTTCCTTGTCCATCGTGCCCTTTGAGGTGATGAAGGCGATCACGCCGCCCGGACGTATCTTGTCCAGCGTCTTTCCGAGAAAATAGTCGTGAATGAGCCAGTGATGCTTGTCGTAGCGCCGGTCAACGACCTTGATATTTCCAAACGGCACATTGCCCACAGCAGCGTCAAAGAAGCTGTCCGGTATCTCCGCCTTTTCATAGCCGGTAACGGCGATACGGCTGTTCTGGTAAAGCTGCCGGGCGATGCGGCCGGAAATACTGTCGAGTTCCACGCCGTAGACCTTGCAATCCCTCATGCTGTCCGGCAGCATTCCCATAAAGTTGCCAATGCCGCAGGCAGGCTCCAACAGGTTGCCGCTTTCCAAGCCCATCTGTGCCAGCGCCTGGTAGATGGCGTCGATGAGAACGGGCGGGGTATAAAAAGCGGTCAGGCTGCTGGCACGGGCGGCGGCATATTCCTCCTCGGTGAGCAGCGCTTTCAGCTCGGCGTACCGGCTGTGCTTTTCATCGAAGCAGTCGGCAAGGCCGCCCCAGCCCACATAGCAGGAAAGGGTTTCCTGTTCCTCCGGCGTCGCCAGCCGGTTTTCGCTTTCCACTGCTTGCAGAGTGCGGATCGCCGCCACATTGGACGCATACTTCTCCGCCTTGCTGCCCACGCCCAGCTCCCGATCCGTGATGTGAAAGTCGTGTCGCTGCCCGGCCGGTTTTTCCGGATAGAGCGGTGCAAACCGCATACGCTCCCGTTTGGGCTGCGGCGCTGTGAGCACAGCTTTTTCTTCGGCAGGTAATGCCGGTTCTATCTCTGTGGTTTCCACTTCCGCTATGGGCGGTTCCGGCTCCGATACCTCCGGTTCTGCTGCCGGCCGTTCGGAAACGGCCTCGGTCGTTGGCATTTGCAGGGTTTTCCCAAGGCCAAACACGGAATAGGTGCCGTCCAGATAGGCACGCATGGCTTCTATGCCCTGCTTGCGCAGGGTATAGTGCCGATCCTCCTCTTTCGTGGCTTCCCAGGCAGGGAGCATATTCTGATAAATTTCCTGCACGCAGTCGGCGTCGGAGAGCTGAACGGTCACAGCCTTTACGCACTCCCAATAGTCCGCAATGGCGTTTTGCGAAAAAGGCCGCACCACATCGTCCGGTGTATCCATGAAAAAGTTGACGATCTTCCGGGCCAGCTGTTTCCGCTCATACTCCGGCATGGCCGCCCAGTCGGCATCTGAGAGAAATTTGTTCTGGGAGATCAGCTCCCCGATGCGTTTGGCCGCCTCCGGCCATTTCAGCGTGACCTTGGCATAGGGGGGCCGTGATACTGCCGTGGCTGAACTCAATGCCCTTGCCACGGGTGTGGGTGAGATTGTCATTCCCGCCGCTATGACCGCTGTACTCGCCGTGATAATCCTTGAGGTATTTTTCACGCTCGGTCTTATCCTTGTGCGTGGCGTAAAAAGCGTACACGCCAAGGCGATAGTCGGTGCTGCCGTCCCATCCACGCAGCACCTTGTCGATCTCATCGGCGGAAATAAAAATTGCCGGTCGGGAGCAAACCCGTCGGCAACGGTAAAATGAAGCGGCTCCCGTTGTAGATCACGGAGCCGCTCCAGTATCTCTTTCGGACGGTAAAAGCGAAAACGCAAAAGGTCTTGCCCTGCATCCAGCGCGGCGTTGAACGCCGTCCATTCGTCCACGCACTTTTGCAGCGTATCCGGCGCACAGAGAAGCTCATAAATTTGCTTCTGCGTTTCCGGATAGCCACCCTTGACGGATTGCGCCAGCATGGCCAGCGGCAGAAATCCCGCGTATCTCGCTTCCGTTGTCATGTCCCGGCTGGTGTAGGCAATGCTGTCAGCAAGCCGCATCCGCTCGTAGTGATCGACCTCATCCAATTCACTTTGCGGCATATACCGCCCCAGCTCCAACAGCTCCCGGATACGCTTTGCCGCTTCCTCCCAGGAGATCAGTGTGGCATTGCTCCGCTGCGCCGTGCTGCCGCGGGCAATACGCATCCCCTCGGCGTCATACCAAAGCGAAACTTTCTCTCCGCCAAAATAGAAGCCTACACCGTTCTCGCCGTAGTGTTTTTGCAGGAATGCGGCGTTGTCCGGCTTATCCTTCATAAAGTAAGCGCAGATGATCAGCCGGCTATGCTCATCGTTGGCTCCTACGCACAGGGCTTCATCCATGATCTGCTGCGGCAGCTTCGGATGGGAGAACAGTGGTGCGACCGGTGTATCCTCCGGTTGGTCGAACGCAGGCATATCAAACAGCGTAAGCTGCTGTGATTCCATCGGCACAAACGGTTTGATCTCGGTGTTGACATAGTATTCCCGTTTGTCAATGAGCTGTGCCGTAAAGCCTGCCACAAGCCCCCACGAAAACACGGTTTCGCTGGTACGGGAAAGATATGCACCCTCCCACATGAGCAGACCGTTTTTCTGCGGACGATACCCCAGCCGTGCTCCGTCTGCAAGGATCTCGGTGAAACGGTCTTGATATGCCGAGCGGAGATATTCGGCACGCTCGGCCTCGTCCGGATGTGACCGGAAAAACAGTTCGATCTGCGCCTTCTTGTAGATCAGATCATCATTGCGGTTTTCAATGATGGCGAAAATTTTCTTTTCATCCAAAAAAGCGGGCAGCTCAGAGGTTGCTTCCTCCGCACTGTCCGCTTCTTCGGGTTCGGTGTTCAGCTGTAGATCAGCTCCGCCAGCACTGTCCCCTCGGCGGCGTTTCTCAGGTTGTTCATCAGCCCCACCCACTTCATCGGGTCGGCGGCTTTCAGCTCCTCCGTCACGCCCTCGGCCTGAGCCATCGCCGTCACCGTCTGTTCCACGCGCTGCCGCGCCGTCCGGTCGATCTCCGCCAGATGCTCGTTCAGCCTGCCCGATGTCAGCAGGTTCGTGAACAGCACCTTCCGGTGCTCCTTCAGATACCTCCGGCGTAACAGGCCGTATTTCCCAAGGGCTGTTTCCGGCTCCTGCGGCGGCAGCAGATCCGGCAGCCGGTAGCCGTCCTTTATCGTGTATGTCAGTTCCATGGTTTTCGCTCCTTTCGGTCGGTGTTTCTGTTTGCTTGTCTATAGGATACTCATTTTCCGGTACCTGCGCAATTGTGCGAATTTGCTTTTGACGGCTTCGGACGGTCAATGCGATGGCGCTCAAACCGCTTTCGGCAATATCCCGTGTGGCCACGCCCAGGGCATTCAGCGTTTCCGGGGTATTGAAATTGAACACCTCAGAGAAATCCTCCGGATCAAAATATTCATCCGGTTCCAGCCCGCAGCGGCACATCATCATATACGCCGTACTGTTCTCCAGCAGACGGCGATAGAGAACTGACAAATTCAGCTCGTCCAGTTCTTCCAGAAGGCTGTTGTCCCGGCAATTCTGCAGATCATCAAGATAGTCCGTCATATTGTCCGCCGCAGCGTTTTCCATGGCGGATACTATGGCTTCCTCCAATGTGCCTTTATCGTCCAGCGCACCGAATCGGTTTTCCAACGCTTCGATCACATCCGGCTCCTGCTCGGCAGGCACCTGCCAGAGCGGCACGGGGCGGGACAAACGGCTTTCGTGGGTGTCGGATATATCAAAATAATACTTGAGGCGCGTGCGCCCCGGATAGTCCCGATCAAATACGGCAATGCCGGTAGCACCCTTATTGACCCATCGGCCGAATTGACGGTTCCAGCGCTCTATCTCCAACACAGCCGTTGCGTCCGGGCGCTGTGCGTGTACCAGCACCTGCTCCTCAAAGGGCAGCTTATAATTCCGGCAGGCAGAGCGCAGAAATGCCGTCCACCGGTCTGCGCGGGCCAGTGCGGCGATCTCCTGCCGGTAAACCTCCGTGATCTCCTGAAATCTGCGTGCCATGGGCAGCACCTCCTATCTTTCCTTTGGTTTTTCCCTGTCCTTTTTCAGCAGGTATTTATCCATATATTCCCTGGCCGAACACAGATCGCCGGTGTAGTTCCAGTCGTTTTCCGGGTCGATATGGCGGTAGGCGTTGTTATTGTACCGGTTCGGCTCCAGCTTGATGGGTGTCGCAGACAGCAGCGTTCCCCAGTGGTTAACCATGATCCAGCGGCCGATCTCCACGGGGATCCCGCACTGATCGTCGTCATTGCGTACCTCATAGAGATACAGCCCCTTGGGCACCGTGTTTCGGTCTACCCGCAGGCAGGTAAAGAGCATGGGACGGTCAAACACCTCCACCAGCTCAAAGCGTTCTTTTCTTGCATCAACAGACATACCGTTTTCCTCCTATCTTTCTCGCGCCGCTTCCCGGACGGGCGGAAACCGCCAGCCGTAGACCCGCCCGATCTCGTCGCCCAGGCGCTTTGTCACACGGGTCACATCGGCGCGGGTGGCGGTGCCGCTGTACAGCTTTTCTTTCAGCCGGTCGATCTGTGCTTCGCTCACATTCTCCTTGTAGGCACGGTAGAGATAATGGTTCGTGCCGTCGTGATGTACGGCATCGCAGCGCAGATCGCCCAGCCGGTTTACATACCATGTGGAATAGTCCATCTCAGAATACAGGCAATCGCGGATATTGCCGCTTTTGATCTCGGCATAACCGGGATACCGCCCATCCCATCGGCCGATGTCTGCGATCAGCAGAATGGGGCGGGAGAGCTGAATGTTCAGATTGCACCGCTCGTCATCGAGATAGTCGTTGTTCTGCTCGACCATCAATTCCATCCGTTCCTGCTCGGAAAGCTCGGGGTACTGTTCCTCCAGATCGCCCCTCCAATCCTCGTAGTCCGGATCGCTGCTCCAGATAATATGTTTCTGCTCGGTCATCTTGTGTCACCTCGGTCTTTCTCCCGGCGCTTTAGCGGCTGTCCCTGTGCATCGTAGTTGGCGGGGTCGGCAATGGGCTTGTCAAAGCCGAACATGGAGCCGCCCTTCATGGCCTCCTCCTGGGCACGGGTCACGCCCAGTTTGCGGTTATATTCCTCCACCAGCGCACGGGCTTCCTCCTTTGAGGTGTGGGGAATGTCCGTCTTGTAATAGCCGGTTTCGCCCCGTTTCAGGATCACCACATTTCCGGTATCCAGCAGGAGTGAGTAGCACTGCTTCGGGAGTGACGAGCGAAGCGGCACGAAGGTGCTGCCCGTCTGCTCCATCTGCTGGGCAAACTGCGCCATGCCATACAAATGCCCGCTGCCGATTTCGGCCCGGTGGTCGTCGATATACCGGCAGGCGTGGTCACGCTGCGTGCCATCCGGCCGAATTACACGGATGCTGTCCCCGTCCGGGATGTGGAACAGGGTCTTTCCCTGCGGGTTCACAAAGCAGATGCCACGCTCGGCGTTTTTCAAATGCCGGTCCAGTGCTTCCCGGCGATAACAGTAGATATACAGGTTATAATCGCCCTGCATGGGATTCAGCCGCAGCAGATAGGCATACTCCGGCGTATCCACCCGGAATCCGTACTGCGGAATAAAATCCTCGGCAAACACACTTTCTTTGTGTTCATAGCAGTATCGGGAAAGGCTGCTGCGGTTTTTGAAAATGCCGTCATAGCGCTCGTCAAAACGCAGGGCATTGATAAAATCATCAAACTCATCCTTGAACGCCTGTGTTTTCAGCTCCCCGCAATGATCCTCCCATGAGGTGAAAAAACCTTTCCCGCTTCTGTCCATATCGCCCCGCAAATGACCGATGCAGCCGGTCTGTTTGTCGAGTTGCTGGCTGCCGGTATAACAGTAGCTGCGCTCTGCCTGGGTCATGATCTCGATCTCAAAGTCCATTACCGTTCACGCTCCTTTGTCGCTTTTGCCGCCTGTACAGAGAGCCGTTTCTGCCGTGCACGCCAATAAGCCGGGTTCCAGCGCTGCAGGCTCCTGTCAATGCAGGCTTCATACTCGCCGGGGCGGAAGTAGTTATCCGTCCGGGGTGCGATAATGCCGCTGTCCACCAGTTCCCGTAGGACCACCGGCGCATCGCAGTCCTCTTCAAAATTCAGATACCTGCCTGCCTGAAAGCCGACGGCCTGGGCCTCCGGGGACAGCAGCCGCCGAGCTGCGTCGGTTTGGACCATAATGCCGCCGTGGCCTGCCGTGGACACGCTATACACACCGGTGCAAAGGGTATCGCACCGCACAACAACGCCCCAAGGGGAATCACTTGGTTCTCGATACATCATCGTTCACGCTCCTTCTGTAAGGATGAAATAGAAAGCTGCTGTGTTTCCGCTGCAAATCGCTGCTCCAACCGCTCAACGGTCCAATCCTTTTTGAACTGTCCCAGCGGGCCGGGACCGAACTGTGCCAACGCACGTTTGTCCATTTCCCGCAGCCGCTCCCATAACTCCGGGTGATACTGCCGGAGCTTTCGCAGCTCCCCAATGCCCTGCAACGGGCAGCACCAGCAGGAGCAGCGGTGGTAAATCTGATACAGCCCACCGAAGTCATAGCCCCGGTCATAGCAAATTTGCAGGGCTTCCTTCTCCGTGATTCCCCAATCCACCAGCGGATAGCGCTCGCTTTTGATGCGCTTCGGCTCATCTGCGGCGATACCCACATAACTCACGGCCCGGTATTGTCCTTTCAGCCGGTTGATCTCCTTATGGATGAGATGCGTTTTCAGCTGCCCCGTACACCAGCGCACACGGGGACCGGGCCAGCCGTTTCCGTATGGAGAAACACCCAGCCGCTGCCGGTTTTCAATGCTGGCTGATCGCTGCTTCTTTTCCTCAAACATCAGCCACTCAAAGCCCTTTGGGTGGCGCAGCCACGTCAGATGCAGCCCTCGCTCTGCAAACAGATAGTCGTCCAGCTTTTGCAGATGCTCATACATTTCCGGAAATTCCATGCCCGTATCTGCCGTCAGGACCGCATGGATCGGCAGCCCTCGCTCAACCATGAGCAGCAGCATAGCGGTGCTGTCCTTACCGCCGGACAGGGATACCGCATGGAACAGATCCTTTTCTTCCGTTTGATTGCTCATACCCATTCCGTCTCCTTTCAATTCGGTATGTAAAAGAGGGGCGGCCAATCCGGCCGCCCCCTTGGGATTCGTTCTTTGGAAATGCAGGAGTGCAAACACAAGACCGACACTGCGACGATTTGTTCCACTCCATGAAACTGCCCCCACACTGAATGTTCAGCATGGGGGCGGCGCTTTTATTCTGTAATGTACATTTGACTATAAATATCCAGAATAGAGTCTTTCGAGCGGCGAATACCTATATCCGTTAAACGAATGTCCTCCTGCCGCATTTGTGCTATAAACCGAGTAATATCCTCCATTATAGACTGCGGGACAGGTATTCTCTGATTTTCCCGTACAAGTTGGAACAGGCGAAACACATCCAGACGGTGTTTCTTGATGTCACGTGCGTTTACATGGATTCCTTCTGCTTTCTTGCTTTTCAAATCCAGCCAAGCTCTCATTTTCAGCGGAATAATATGTTCAGCATCTAATATGGAGATACCATCTGTAACTGTTCGTCCATCCAGAAGAAAGTGGTAATAATCATCATTGAGCAAAATCGCTGACAAGCTGGAAACTTCATCATCAATATGCAGCGGCATCAAGTGTGTATCTGGCTGCAAGACCACATTGCTTTGTGGCCTTGAAAATAATTCAATCATCTTGGGGTAAGCAGGGTTCGTTGGGTCCACAAAACGATAGAACTCCGGTTGACCGTTACTGCGTTGCCTGGCCTGATAGCCACCAGCTTCAATAAAAGCCCAAAAGGCTTTTGCAAAGTCTGTCGTTAAAGCCTCGACGATCAGCACCATGTCGATGTCAACGGTTTGCCTGAAATCAAGTCCTGCATCGTTCATCAGAAGATCACAGGCAAAGCCTCCAATTACAGTATATTGCTCCTTAAAATGATTGAAGTGCTCTCGGAATATATCTATGCCATTTACCATTTCGTTCTCCTTTATTCTTCCTCTTTGATTGGTAGTCCGTGCTTTTGCCGAATTTCATCCAAGCACGTCTGAACTCGTTCGTTTGGGTCGTTGTCCATGCTGAGCAGCAATGAAATGTCATCTACACAGCCGTCTCTCTCCAAAATGATCGGGTCATAGGACCACACTTCAATAACAGCACCGCCAAAGTCTTCAAAATACTGTTTTGTGCAGATATCTTCTGCTGGGATTTTTGCCGCCTCCTTTTTGGAAATCGCAATAGCACCATCCTGATCGTTTACCCCAATCATGGATTGCCGTGCCAGCGCCCGTATTCCACTTGCAATTGGATGCTCGATTTGGGCGGTTCCTTTTACGTAAAGAATTCGATCAACAGGCGTTTTCAGTCGCCCGTATGCTTTTTCCAAAAGTTCTGATTTGGTGTATGCCGTTGTGATCCATTTATTCGTGCCTTCTGCTGTTTGCGAGATCAGACCCGAAGCAGAGAGGTCATTGATTGCCCTTGTACAGGTCGCCTTTGAGAGCGAAAGTGCCTTTGCAATCTGTGTCAGATTTACGGACCCAGTATTCTCTGCATAGTATAAATATAGAAATACAAGCTGTGTACCGGGTGCCATTTTTGCCATAATGGCAGCGTCCGCCTTGAATTGCTCATGAAAAGCGCACCCCCAAAACGGAAGGTACACCTGCTGCGAAAGAGACACAAACGGGATGTGTTCTTCCAGCATACTCCGTCGTTGTAACGCAGACAGGTTGTCTAAGCACAGTGCACAGGGAAGAGAACAAAGTTCCTGAAACTTCTTCAACTGCTTTTTTAATGTAGGCAATCGCCAAGAAGAGCCATTTGGCTTCAAAAGAACACACGCATGGTCTCCCCAACTTAACAATTGGGGGGTATATCCGTCCTTGATATAGTAGGGCGTGTCATCCGTGTAGTCGAATCCCTTCACTGTAATATCGGGGCCGAATACTAATTTAAGGAAAGATAGCATATCAGAAAGACTCCTTCGCTTCCGCCTTTTGTTTCACTTTTTCTTAATTGTACCGTTAAAACTGAAACTTGTCAAGTGAATACGAAACAATTGAGTAGATGGCACACAAACAGTATAGCCATTTATTCACAAATACCATCCTGTTATTGTTGGTTCACGCCGAAAAACTTTTCTTTCCCATAGAAAAAAGGGGCGGCCGATCTGGCCGCCCCTTGGCGCTTATTTTTTACGCTTGCGCATCAGCAGTATAGCCGCAGCGCCGATGCCGGAAATGCCCAGCAGACCCAGCCACAGTGCCATGTGGCTGTTGTCTCCGGTCTGCGGCACCTCCAGTGCGGGCTTCTTTTCATTGTGCATCTCCACCTCCGTTACGGCTCCCTCAAAAACGGAGGCCGTCTTGTCAGCGGGGAGGAGATACCCGTCCGAAGTGCCGTCCCGCACCTCAGACACGGTGTAGTCCCCGATGCGCAGGCCCTCGATAAGAATGGCACCCTCCGCATCGGTCTGGAACACCTGGTCATAGCCGTTGGCCCCGGTAACACGGAAGGAAAAGCCCTCCAGCTTCCCATCCGAGGAGGTCTTGACGATTCGGAGCGACCCCACCTGCGCCGCATTGACAAAGCCCTTTCCGGCTTCGTTTTCCACGGTCACGGTTTCGCCGTCCTCGGTAATGGCAAAATAGTAGGCGTTTTCGTCCAGATAAAAGCCCTCCGGGGCCTTGGTTTCCTTTGCAAAATAGCCGCCGTAGCAGAGGCCGGTCAGGGCGTACTCGCCGCCGCCCAGTTCCTCCATCGTGCCCAGCAGTTCGTCCTCATCGTCCAGTTCCTGATTGCGGTTGCTGTCACGGTAGACCTCGAACACGGCTCCTTCCAATTTGTTTTCCGGGTAGTCCTTGTCCACCTTTGTGAGGGCCACGCTGCCCCGGATGGCCTGTTCGGTTACATCCAGCGCAATGGGATTATATTCTTCCGTATAGTGCTGCGGCTCTGCGCCGACCGGGTACACGGTATCATCCAGCAGATAACCTTCGCTGGGGGAGAGTTCCCGGATGGTCCAATCATTGCCGCAGACATAATCCGTGGTGGTA
>ENA-OVGR01001537-OVGR01001537.1-human-gut-metagenome-genome-assembly--contig:-NODE-1537-length-18912-cov-4.003553_pt1 | contig 18912 bp, 15 predicted proteins | sample MGYA00237775_ERZ505429 | MGnify/ENA primary metagenome ERZ505429 (study PRJEB26158, sample SAMN06016345) | human gut metagenome | biome: human gut; feature: ankylosing spondylitis patient; material...
TAATTGCTTGGTGCCTTGCCGTTTTTTCCCTCGCGGAAATAGAAGTAGCCGGCGTAAGGACCGTCCGGGTCAGCGAGTGCTTTCTGAAACCATTCGTGTTTGTCGGAACAGTGATTGACGACAAGATCCATGATCAGATGCATACCGTGTTTTTTCATTTCGGCGACAAGGGTGTCAAAATCATCCATTGTGCCAAACTGTTCTGCAATTTTATAGTAATCGGAAATGTCATATCCCTGATCGACAAAAGGGGATTCGTAAACCGGGGAGAGCCAGATGATGTCGATTCCGAGTTCTTTCAAATAGTCCAGCTTTGAGATGATTCCCTTTAAGTCGCCAATCCCATCTCCGTTTGTATCCAAAAAACTTTTTGGGTAAATCTGATAAGCTACTTTATCATGCCACCATTTTCTTTTCATAAATGCTCCGTTTCTTTCATTTGATTCTGGGGTGATTGCGAAACTCATCTCAAGCTGCTTAAAATTGTTCAAAATTAACAAAATTTTCGAAAACACGCTTTCGCTACGTGTCGCTGGTAACGGTACTAAGAAGCCAGTCACGATTAACATCGCACCTGCCTTCTAAGAACCGACCGCTCCCCAGTGTTTTCTCAAGCTTTTGTTAATTTTTCACAATTCAATTTAGGTTTTCATGAGTTTCGCAATTATTTAAATAAGAACTACTAAAAAGGAGAGAAAAAATGGGATACGTAAGTAAAGACATTAAAAACATTGTGAAAGAAATTTTAGAAGAAAAAAAAGACATCGGTGGAATTAAAAATATTTATTTTGTGGGATGCGGAGGATCACTTGGCGCACTTTATCCGGCAAAAACATTTATGGAGAGAGAATCACAGGTTTTGAGATCAGCCTGGATAAACAGTAATGAGTTTGTGCATAGCACACCAAAGGACTTTGGAGAAAATTCTATTATATGTCTTGCCTGCCACAAGGGAAATACACCGGAAACGATTAAGGCTGCCAAATTAGGAAAAGAAAAAGGAGCGGCGGTTATTATTCTGACATGGCTGGAGGAATCAGAAATTATAGAATTTGGAGATTATATTATACATTATACATTTGATGCAAGTCCTGATCATCTTGCAGGGGATATTGATTATGCAGGAGAAAAGACGCAGTGTGCATTGCTTGTGGCAGTGGAATTAGTTGCACAGACGGAGGGATATGCTAATTATGATAAATTCTATGAAGCTTTAGGCATGATTAGCAATATCATCAGAAATGCACGTACACATGTGGCTGCCAGGGCAGAGGCATTTGCAGAAGAGTATCAGAATGATTCAGTGATTTATACAATGGGAAGTGGTGCAGCATATGGAGCTGCCTATATGGAGAGTATCTGTATATTTATGGAGATGCAGTGGCTTGATTCAAGCAGTATTCATACCGGTGAATTTTTCCATGGTCCATTTGAAGTTACAGATGCAAACCGTCCGTTTATGATTCAGATATCAGAAGGCTCAACCCGCGAACTGGATGAGAGAGCACTTACATTCCTGAAAACATATGCAAAACGTATTGAGGTTCTTGATGCGAAAGAGCTTGGCTTATCCACAATTGATGCAACAGTAGTAGATTACTTTAACCATGCACTGTTTAATAATGTATATCCGATTTACAACCACGCACTGGCAGTAAAGCGTGAACATCCGTTAACAACCCGCCGCTATATGTGGAAGGTAGAATATTAATGAAAAAATTCTGTGAAAAAAAATATGTATTGTTTGACTTTGATGGAGTTATAGCAGATACAGAAGAGAGTAATGGTAATTATCTGGGTCTGGCATTAAAAGAGTTTGGAGTGGAACTGACACAAAAAGACAGGGATAGACTAATTGGCTCACATGATTCCCATATTCTGCTGGAACTGCTGGAACGCTCGCCGGAGAAAATAACAATGGAACAGCTTTTGCAAAAAAGAAAAGAAATAGGAAATACATATGAAAATGGCTGCATTAAGCCAATGGATGGGGTGCTGGAGTTTATTGCCGGTTTGAAAAAACAGGGGAAAAAGCTGGCAGTGGTTTCTTCAACCTCTACACGGCTGATTGTAGTAGCATTGAACCGGATGAAAATGCTGGGTTTGTTCGATGTGCTGGTATGCGGAGACATGTGCCGGAATAGAAAACCGGATCCGGAATGCTATAGAAAAGCAATGCAATATTTAGAAGCAAAGTCGGAAGAATGTATTGCAATAGAAGACTCGTTTATTGGTATACAGGCAGCAAAGGCTGCAAATATAGAGGTAGTTGCGTATACAGGAGCTGGTGAGAATCAGGATGTAAGTCAGGCGGATTATGTTATTTCTTCATACGTTTAACTGCCTGAGTGAAAGAAAGAGAAAACAGAAGAATAAAAAGTATTTAATTGTATGCCCGCCAGTGCTCCTGGCGGGTTTTACTATGCACAATTAAATTGATATTGATGTACAAAAAGTGAAACAAAAAATTGTGCATAATGTCGAAAATGTATTTCTTTATTGACACAAATGTATGGAATCTATATAATACAAATAGATACAAAATAAAACAATACAAATAAAAACAAATTAATACATTTTGGTTTTAAAGTAGTGCACATGCTTTGGAATAAATAAAAAAGAGGAGGTAGATGTCCATGTTTTGGATTGAATTTATTGTTTTAATGCTGATTATTGTGTGGGGAACCAGAAAAGGTGGAAGTTTCCTGGCAATGGCTGGCGGCATCGGAATGTTGATTTTCGTATATATCTTTAGAGTGACTCCATCAGATCCACCGATTACTGTTATACTGATTATGTTGGCGGTAATTACCGCAGCCTGTACGATGCAGGCGACTGGCGGATTGGATTTTATGGTACAGCTTGCAGAAAAAATATTACGGAAAAATCCGAAAAACATTACTTTGGTAGCACCTTTTGTAGCGTATTTATTTACATTCTGTTGTGGAACCGGACATATTGTATATTCGTTACTTCCGGTTATTAATGAAATAGCATTGGAAAATGGAATTCGGCCTGAGCGCCCAATTTCTGTTAGTATTATTTCATCCCAGCAGGCAAATACCGGATCACCAATAACAGCTGCAACAGTAGCTATTGTGGGTTATATGACTATTTTTGAAAAAGTAAATCTGGCAACAATTATGCTGGTAGCAATTCCGGCAGCACTGATAGGAGTATTGGTTGCAGCATTGTCTGTATACAAGAAGGGTCTGGAATTAGAGGATGATCCTGAATATCAGCAGAGGGTTGCAGATGGACTGGTAAAGGATTTTAAAAAGAAAGTAGAAGGAGAAAAACAGGTAACCAAAAAAGCAAAGATTTCTGTTGCTATCTTCCTGGTTTCTATGGTAGTAATTGCAATATGCGGTATTTTCCCGGCACTCCGTCCAACATTTAGCGATGGTACACAGTTAGCAATGACATCTTTAATCCAGATTATTATGTATGTAGCTGCCGCAATTATTGTTATTGTAAGTAAAATTGATAGTAACGACATTTTAGAAGTACCGTTGTTAAAGACTGGATTCTTTGCTGTTATTCTTGCAGCGGGACTTTGCTGGCTGGTAAATACCTTTGTTGGAGCACAGACAGACTTCATTACAGAAAATTTGTCAGCATTGACAAATAAATATCCTTGGATTTATATTATTGCAGTATTTCTGGTAGGTGCACTGACGAGTTCACAAGCGTCTACGACAATGATTATGATTCCGATTGCAATTGCATTGAAACTGCCGGCTTATATTATCGTAGGTGGATGGATGGCATGCTCATCCAACTACTTTATCCCGGATTCCAGCCAGTGTATAGCAGGTCTTGCTTTTGACACGGCAGGTACTACGAAGATTGGAAAATTCATATTTAATCACAGCTATATGCGGCCGGGACTTGTATGTACAATTGTATCGGTATTAGTAGCAACAGGAATCGGATATTTTGTTTTCTGATAAAAACCGGTGGTGGCAAAATAAAGAAAACAGTAACAGCACACAGCCTGTGTTATTCTGACAGGCTGTGGGAACTGCCACCTCATGATGGATTGCCAGATATACATAAATATTAATAATGGCTATCTGAAAAAATGAAAGAGCGAATCTGGAAAAATAATTGCTTGTTGCAAAAAGAAGAGGTGAGGGAGTCTGGGTGAAAGAAAAATTGAAAGAAAGGAGAAAGAAGTAAAAATGAGACAGCCTAGAATAATTGCAATTGGAGATGCAGTTTGTGACAAATATCTTTCCAGGGGGAAAATGTATCCAGGAGGTCAGTGTATTAACACATGTGCATATGCGCATATGAATAATGCAGAAAGTGCATTTTTAGGTAAATTTGGAAATGATGAAGTAGCAGAATGCATTCAGGCAGCACTGAAAAATATGAATGTAGACTTTTCACATAGCAGGAATTATGAAGGTGAAAATGGATTTGCATGTGTGACACTGAATCAGGGAGATCGCGTATTTATCGGATCCAATCATGGAGGTGTGGCAAAAGAGTATCCTTATGATTTTACACAGGAAGATTTTTCATATATAAGAAAGTTTGATCTGATTTATACAAATCTGAATGCCTATATAGATGATGACATAGAAGAAATTGCTTCTTTGGGTCTTCCGGTTGCATTTGATTTTTCAAATCGATGGACAGACGAATATCTGAAAAAAATTTGTCCGCATATTAAAGTGGCAATGCTTTCCTGTGCACATTTAAGTGATAAAGAACGCGAAAGGGAAATGAGTAAAGTAAAAGAGCTTGGAGTTCCGCTTGTTCTGGGAACAATAGGAGAAGATGGTTCATACATTTTATACCATGGTGAAATGATGTATGAAAAAGCTGTAAAGGCAGAAAGCATTATGGATACTATGGGTGCAGGAGACTCTTATTTCGCGACATTTTTGACATATATTTTACGGTATAAAGAACCGGAATTTTTTAAAGAAGAAAGTAAAGATGATGGGAATGTTAAAGAACTTTTAAAGAAAGCCATGCAGGCTGGAGCAGAATTCGCTTCAAAGATTTGCGGTGTCGAAGGAGCGTTTGGGTATGGAACGCCAATTGCAGGAAGAATAATTGATAATAGAAATAATTAAAAGGTTTAAGGAGGAACGCTATATGGATATAAAGCCGACAAGTTACAGGTATGATGGAGAAGGAATAGAATGTGCATATCGGAATGAAAAATGGGTTGTTTGTATCAAAAATTGGAAACCGAATAATGACATTGATGGGTTAGAACATTTAGAGATACATCATACGACAGATGAACAATTCATTTTGATTTCTGGAAAATGTATTATTATTACAGCGGACAGAATAGATGGAAAGTTTAATATTGAATTAACTCCGGTGGAGAAAGGAACTTTATACAATGTACCGAAAGAACGTTGGTTTTTTACCATTGTAGAAAAGGATACCAAAATGATGTATGTGCAGGATGCCGGATGTAGTATGGATAATAGTGAGTATTGTAAACTGAGCCAGGAAGAAATTTCATATATTCAGAAATTAGCAAGACCAATGCTTGCAGAATAATATAACAACAATGTATTAAAAATATTTATGGGAGGATTATCAATGAAACCAACAGAAATCAAGAATGTAATTACAGAAATTTTAGAAAGCAGAAAAGAAGAAGGCGGTATTAAAGCATTATATTTTGTGGGATGTGGTGGCTCTAATGGAGCACTTTATCCAGCGAAAACATTTATGGAAAGAGAATGTGCAAATATTAAGTCAGCACTAATTAATAGTAATGAATTTGTATATAGTACTCCGAAGGATTTGGGAAAAAATGTAATCGTGTGTTTATCATGCCATAAGGGAAATACACCGGAAACAATTAATGCAGCGAAGCTGGCAAAGGAAAAAGGTGCAGCTGTAATTATTCTGACATGGAAAGAGGAATCAGAGATTACCCCATTTGGTGATTATATTATCAATTATACTTTTGGGGATAACAAGGATATTGCTGGTGAAAAAATTATCTGTGCACTTCTGGTGGCAGTGGAACTGTTGAATCAGACAGAAGGGTATGAGCATTATGAAGAATTTATGGATGGTGTTGGACGTATTGATGGTATTGTGAAACATGCATGTAAGCATGTGGAAAAACGGGCTGAACTGTTTGCCAAGGAATATAAAGATGATAAAATTATTTATACTATGGCAAGCGGAGCGGGTTATGGTGCAGCATATATGCAAAGTATATGTATTTTTATGGAAATGCAGTGGATTCATTCTTCCAGTATTCACAGTGGGGAATTTTTCCATGGACCTTTCGAAATTACAGATAAAGAAGTACCATTTGTGCTTCAGGTTTCTGAGGGAACCAATCGACCGTTGGATGAACGTGCATTGAAGTTTTTGAAGACTTATGCAAAACGGATTGAAGTAATTGATGCAAAGGATTTAGGGCTGTCTACAATTGATGCATCAGTCGTAGACTATTTTAACCATTCCTTATTCACAAATGTATATCCGGTTTATAATAAGGCTTTGGCTGAGGAGAGACAGCATCCACTGACAACACGACGCTATATGTGGAAGGTAGAGTATTAAAAAACTTAAAAAATGATGTAAACATACAGCATGTCAGATTTTGATGGAAAATTTGAAGTACATTACAAGGAAAGCCTGGAAATGATAATGATTTCCGGGCTTTCTGAGCTTTGACACATGACCTGAGGAAGAAGGAACGGAATTGAAAAAAACAATAGGTATTATTGGTGGCATGGGACCGATGGCTACCTGCGATTTAATGAAAAAGATTTTTGAAGTGTCAGATGCAGACTGCGATCAGAACTATGTGCATGTTTGTGTTGATTGTAACACGAATATTCCGGATAGAACGAAAGCTATTCTTGAAAAGGGAGAGGATCCTATACCTGAGATGGTAAAAAGTGCAGTAAGTCTGCAAAATATGGGAGCAGATTTATTGATGATACCTTGTAACACAGCACATTTTTTTTATGATCGGTTAAAAATATTTACTGATATCCCGATATTGCATATGCCCCGCGAGACAGTAAAAGCTTTAAAAGAGCAGAATATATCATGTGCAGCCGTATTGGCTACGGATGGCGTGATAAAGAGTGGGGTTTATGAGAAAGAGCTTCGGGCACAGGGAATCAAAACGATTTATCCGGATGCAGAGCAGCAACAGAAAATTATGGCAGTAATCTATCAATGTATTAAAGCTGGAAAAAAGGATGTAGAAAAGTACGGACTTGACGATATTTTAAAATCCTTGATTAAACAGGGTGCGCAAAGTGTGATTCTGGGATGTACTGAATTGCCAATTGCTTTTTCCCTGGCAGGAATCAGAGAAAATATAGTTGACCCGACGGAGATTGCAGCAAGAGCTGCATTAAAATTTCTGCAATTACCAATACATGCATTATAAAACTGCAGTATTTTAATGAAAATAAATGGTATCGGAAAAGTGTGAAAACTCCCTTCAAAAAGCCCCCAAAAAGTCGCAACAAACATTGACAATCCGTGGGTTTGAGGACTATACTAATATATAAATTATAAATACCAGACAGGTTATTACAGAAAGAGAAAGGGAGGTATATGATAACAGGGAATTATCATATATTTTCAGAGCCTTTTTGAATATTTCTGAAGGGGGAAACAGATGATTCAAAAATATTATAACAGTATTCTGGAACAGGTTTTTGCACAGATTGGAAAGAAAGAACACAACATTGTTCTGGCAAAATACAGCAATGATTTTTCATTAAAGCAGTTGGAAATATCAGAGCAGATAACGAATAATAAAGAGGTTCATTTTGTAGCCCACGAATTCCGGGCAGAGAAATTATCGGGAGCATATGAGCCGTTTCTGGATTTGATTTTGGAACTTTTCGACCAGCAGAAGGAGATGACATTTGATGAATTCCTGGACAAGTGTAATGTCTATTCCCTGCAGCGTCCAATTATTGCAGCATACCGGGAGACCGGAAAATGTATCCGGAAAGAGAGTTTATTGTATACAGAAGTTGACTATGAGCGGGAGCGGATGCATGATGCTATTGTGGCAATGCTTGTTGAAGTTTCTAAGATACAGCCGTTTATGCTTTGGATTAACCGCATGCAGTTTGCCGGAATGGGAACCATAGAAATAGTCTATGAACTGTTAAAGGCAGAGCATACAGAGAATATCGGAATCGTTCTCGGCATGAATGAGCAGCAGCGGCTGCCGGAATATATGCTGCCGGGCTGGGAAAGCGTAACGGAGGAATTGGACAATAATGTTGCAATATTCCGCATTGGAAATGCCGGAGAATCCCGGGAACAAAGAGATGAGGTTATTACAGCAGAAAGTATTGAAGATGATATCAGAACATTGCAGAATCTTGTTTTTTTCATGGATTTTGAACAGGCGTTGTTTTATCTGGAAAAAGTAGACCGCAGAATCAGATTTGATAATTTTACAGTATCGGATGAAGTGAAATACGAACTCTGGCAGTTCTATGCATATGTATCGGTATATATGAGGGATTTGCCAAAAGCACTGGAAATAAGTGAGGGTATCTTACAGCTTGCAGAGAAGAAAAAGAACCGCAGGATGCGTTTTTATGCATATTATCTCCGCTCTGTAATTTATATGTATCAGTCAAAACTGCAGGAAGCCACTGAATGTGCAGGTGTTGCAAAAAGTATTGCAATAGAAGGCGGCATGGAGCGCGGTCAGTTTGAAGCAGAGCTGGTAGAAATACAGGCGAAGATGGCAGGCTGGAATAATATTTTCTTCTGTGCACAGAATGTGGAAGTCAGTGATGCCATGATTGAAAAATTAATGAAATATGACTACCGGAATCATCTGGCGTACATTTATGTATATGCCTATGACAATAAGCCGGAGATTGTGGCAAAGGCATATTATTCCGAATCCCAGCTTATTTATTTCAGTAAGGGAATCAGACTGGCAACAGAAATTGGCAATACACAGCTTATTTACAATGCATATCAGAAGAACATTATGCTGGCGTCTACCAACGGTATGTATCCGATTGCGCTGCTGTATTCGGTAAGAACTTTTGAAGCACTGGATAATAAACGCTCCTTGGAAAGTGGACGTATTTTCTCGGGAATCGGTTATACCTTAACGGCATTAAGACAGAATGACCTTGCAAAGCGTTATTTTCAGAAAGCAGTAGAAATTTTATATAATCTGGAATTGCCGGAGGATATTGCGGAAGTATATTACAATATGGCAATTAACTGTATTGCAGCAGAAGAATTCAAGGAAGCCAATGAATATCTGATGCGCTGTATGAAGACCATTGAACGTCTGCATTTAAATAGTCTGAGGGTCTGTAATTTAAGTAAATTGTATGGACTTCTGGCACTGTGCAGCCAGAAACTTGGCAACCGCTTCAACTGTGAACAATACCTCAATAACTGCAAACAGTTCTTAAATTACATAATTGAAAAAGAAAAGCTTCAGAATGATGTGGGAATCATCCACGATTATGCACGTTGTGATGATGATATGTTCCTTTATCATTTCACACGGGCATTACTTGAAATGGATTCTGGTAATGATTCGTCAGCATTTGAAGATTTTAATTGTGCAGAGACACATCTGGTGCGGACTGAGGGAAACCAGTTCTTCTGTTATCAGCTGTTCCGTAAGGACAGGATCCGCTTTTATGGGCAGACAGGAAGAATGGAACTTAAGAGCAATGAAGAGGCAATCTTAAAACAATATCTTGGGGATAATACCCATTCTCTCACAGATGAAGAAATTAAGGTATTAGAGCCATTAGAACAGTATTTATCAGAAGAACCTCTTCATGTGATATCTTCTCAGGAGATGGAAATGCAGCTGAAGCAGGAAAGCATAAACCGTGCTTACAAGCAGGAACGCCGTCAGATGGATTTTCTGTCGACATGGCAGAAGACCATTGATGTGACGGATGTTTCGGCAGAAGTAATGGTAGAGAATGTGATGCGGACATTCCTGTATCACTTTAATTTGGACCGGGCATTATATATACAGTATCATGGAAGAAAACCAAAGGTACTTTATGATAATACAGAAGCCAGTTTTTCTATGAAGGAGCAGAAGTATTTAAAGGAAGTGTTCGAAAAGACACAGAGAGGGTTTGTTGTATCGAAAATCAGCAGTAACTATTCGGAACATCTGAATGTGGTCAAACTGTTTGGTGAAGATAATGTATGCTCCCTTGTTGCTATTCCATTCTTTGACAATGGAAAAGTAACAAGCATTATGATAGCATATATTCTGATGAAGGATAACTGGCATTCTTCCGTCAGCCGCTATATGTTAGATGAGAGTGATATGCGGATTTATGAGCTTTTGTTCCGGGAAGTGCAGTATGCACTGAATCGTCTCTATGCATATGAGAAGCTCTACGAAATGAATACTGCATTGTATAAATCTGCAGTAACCGACCAGCTGACAGGAATTTTCAACAGGAAGGGATTCTATCAGAACATCGAGGAAATTATCCGGAAGATTAAAAAGGGCCACATGAAGCATGATTTTGGTATTATGTTTATCGATCTGGATAATTTCAAAGGATATAATGATACCTTTGGACATGATGTGGGAGATTTGCTGCTTAAGTCCATGGCAAATATCTTCAGCAGGGTCTGCAGGGACAAGGGCTTTGTGACACGTTTCGGTGGTGATGAATTTATTATTTTCCTCTACACCGGAGAAAAAAAGACCTTAGAGGCTACCGCAAAGGCTATCTATAAAGAGATTAAGAAACAGGATGGGTTCAGGGAACTGATTGCAAAAGAAATCGGACAGCCGGTTGAGCTTGATGATAAGAAATTACTTTCCTGTTCTATTGGTATTATTTCTTCCAATCAGGTAAAGAAGGCAGAAGACATTGATGAAATGATTAAAGTGGCAGATGATCTTCTGTATGCAGTAAAAGCAGAATCCAAAGGAACGTATAAGTTCTTTGAAGAACAGGAACAGAAGTAAAGCAAAGGAAACGGGAAAACGTATGGTAATGAAGCTTCCAGAGCATGTAAAGTTTATAATTGATAAGCTGCAGGAAGCAGGCTTTGAAGGATATGCAGTAGGAGGGTGTGTCAGAGACACCCTCCTTCAGCGTGTGCCTCAGGACTGGGATATTACCACTTCTGCCTATCCGGAAGAAGTAAAAGAAATTTTTGGGCGCACCATCGATACCGGAATTGAGCATGGAACGGTAACTGTAATGCTGGATAAAGAGGGGTATGAGGTGACAACTTACCGGATTGATGGCGAATATGAGGATGCCAGACATCCGAAGGAAGTAACCTATACAGATAATCTTTTAGAGGATTTAAAACGCCGGGATTTTACCATTAATGCCATGGCATATAATGAACAGCGGGGACTGGTGGATGCCTTTGACGGAGCAGGAGATTTAAAACGTGGCATCATCCGCTGTGTAGGAGAACCAAAGGAGAGGTTTGGGGAAGATGCCTTAAGGATGCTTCGGGCAGTGCGCTTTGCGGCACAGCTGGGCTTTGATATAGAAGAAAAGACAGCAGAAGCGATTCGGGAACTTGCACCGATGTTAAAAAAGGTCAGTGCAGAGCGTATTCAGGTAGAACTGGTTAAGCTTCTTACCTCAGTCCATCCGGAGGAGATGCATACCGTATATGCCACAGGAATTGCGGATGTGGTACTGCCGGAATTTTCGGTGATGATGCGTACACCACAGAATAATCCCCATCACTGTTATACAGTAGGAGAGCATACCATTGAAGTGTTAAAAGGTGTGGAAGCAGACAAGGTGCTACGGCTTGCAGCATTATTTCATGATGTGGCAAAGCCCGACTGCCGCAGTACAGATGAAGATGGAATTGACCATTTCTACGGGCATCCGCAGGTGGGAGCAAAGAAGACGAAGACAATTTTACGCAGATTAAAATTCGACAATGCAACCATTGATATGGTCTGCCGGCTGGTGGCAATTCACGATATTAACCCGGCACTGACACCGGAGTCCGTACGAAAGGCAATACAGAAGGCGGGATTAGAGTGCTATCCGGTTATATTTGAATTGAAGAAAGCAGATATTTTAGCCCAGAGTGATTATCAGAGGAAAGAAAAGCTTGAAGCATTGGACGGATATCATAAGATTTATGATAAAATAATCAAAGATGCAGACTGTCTGACACTAAAAGACCTTGCACTTAACGGACGGGACTTAATAGAACTTGGTGTGAAGCCCGGTCCGCAGATAGGGAACATTTTGGCAAAACTTTTAGATGTGGTAATTGAAGAACCGGAAAAGAATACAAAAGAATATCTGACAGGTTATACTTTAAAGAACCTCTTCATATGATAGAAAGACGCATAAAGATTTGTGCGAATTCGTCGTATGGAGGGGTTTTTGTGTATAATTTATCGAGCCAGTTGTTAGAACAGTATCCGTTTGAGGTAACCGCCATCCAGAAAGGAAGGGGAACCTATATCTGCACGACATCAGAGGGCGGAAAAATAATAATGGAATCTTTTCGCGGGTCAAAAGGCAGAGCGGAAGCTTTAGAACATATTCTGCTCCGTCTGAAAGAAAATGGAATAGAAGCAGATGAAATCATACATACCAGGGAAGGAGAAATTTTAGCCCAGGAGGTGGATGAAACCTGGTACTATGCCAGAAAATATATGGAGGGCAGGGAGTGTGAGACCAGGAGCCGTGATGATGTACTTGCTGCGGTAGAAGAACTGGCAAAGCTGCATCTTGTCCTGCAGAAGGTGGAGGATGAAAATTTAAAAATTGGCGGACAGGATTATGCCATGGAGGTATTCCGGCACAACCGGGAGCTTAAAAAGGTGCGCAATTATATTCATGGAAAGCATAAAAAGAATGAATTTGAAATGATATTTATGCACAATTATGAGACTTTTTTAAAACAGGCACTGGACGTGGAACATCGGCTGATGAAACCCAATCCGGGTGAAACGCAGGGGCAGAGCGGACAGCAGGGCCGGGAAACAGCATTGTATGGAATCTGCCATGGAGACTTTAACCAGCATAATGTATTATTTGCCCATGGTAAAATTATAATTACAAATTTTGAACAGGCACATTATGATGTGCTGGTAGGGGATCTGGCACATTTCTTACGGAAACTGATGGAAAAGCATAATTTTAATATCGGGCTGGCAACGGATATGCTGGCAGCTTACGAAAAAAAACGAAAACTATTACCAGAGGAATGGGAGCAGCTTTATGTAAGGATGGCATACCCACAGAAGTTCTGGAAAGTGGCAAATCACTACTTTAATGCCAATAAGGCATGGGTGTCCGGCAGAGACATTGAGAAGTTGAACCGGGTTATCGAACAGGAAGAAATCCGCCAGCAGTTTTTAAGAATGTTATTTTATTTTGTGGAATAATCATGTATAATCATGTACAGGCAATTGCCGGGGAAAAAGAGCATACAGGAGAAAAAGAGGTGCGAAATGAAGCAATCAGGAAAGCACTGGCTGTTGGCTTTGGTTATTTTCACAGTGTTTGTGGCTTTGAGCGGCTGTGGAAAGAAAGACGATGGGCCTGTCAGCATGAAAGGCTATGCATCGGGCGTTGAGGCAGCAACGGAGGAAGAGATACAGGCAGAGGAAAGCAGCCTGTATACGGTAAGTAGTGTTGATACAACACTTTCAACAATGACATTTCTGAATATTGACACGGGACGTTATGAACAGTATTCTTATACAGATGGGACAATTTTTAAAGACAGACATGGCAGTCTGATTTCGGCTGCATCCATGGTACCGGGAAAAGTGGTTACTTTAACACTCCGGGATAAAGACCTGATATTAGAAAAGGTGGAGCAGTCGGCAGATGCATGGGAGATGGACGATATCGGAAAATTTTCCTATAATGAAGAAGATAAGATATTTACCATAGGAGACACAAAGTATTCTTATGATGAAGAATTACAAGTGTTTTCCGGAGATGCAGCCATAGAATTGTCCGCAGTTACCGGACAGGACACCTTAAGAATACAGGGAATTGACCGGAAAGTGCTGTCAGTGTCCGTTACAACAGGACATGGAGTCATCCAGCTTGTAAATACACAGGCATTAGAGGGCGGCTGGTTAAGCCTGAATCATAAGAATTATTATAAGATCACGGAGAATATGCAGTTAGAGGTGCCGGAAGGAACCTATGAATTAACCGTTGCCGGCAATGGCTACGGCGGTTCCACAGAGGTAGCTGTAACAAGAAATGAGCAGATTTCCGTGGATGTAGATTCCATAAAGGGTGAGGATCCGAAATATTGTACTTTAACCTTTGCGGTTGATGTTGCAGGCGCTTTGATGTATATTGATGGTAGTCAGGTTGATTATACACAGCCATTACAGCTGCAGTATGGCATCCATTCCATACAGATTACTGCAGATGGATATGACACCTGGTCGAAGCGGCTATATGTAAATTCGCCGGAAGCGCAGATAGAGATTGCGTTGTCAGGTGATGATACGGGCAGTACAGAGACAGAATCGACGGAAACTGCCGGAAATGAAGAGAACACAACCGTGGAGCATAAGCATTCCGACAGTACATCGAATTCCAGTGGAACTAACAGCTCCAGTGGAAGTTCATCCAGTGACTCTGATGCATATAGGAAGGCATTGAGTGAAATTATTGATACATTAACCAGTAACAATAATTCTTCGACAAGTACATTAAATCAGGTAGTTAACAGTCTTACGGATTAGTGAGAGAAATGAAAGGGCGAGACATCCGAAGGAGGCTGCCACTGGCAGGCTCTTTTGGTAAACAACATAAATGAAAAGTAGGAGGAAATCAGGAATGGGTTACAAGGAAACTTACGAAGCATGGCTTGAGGGAGCGTATTTTGATGAGGCAACCAAGGCTGAACTTCAGGCAATCAAAGACAATGACAAGGAAATTGAGGATCGTTTCTATAAAGATCTTGAGTTTGGTACAGCAGGATTACGTGGGGTAATCGGTGCCGGTACCAACCGTATGAACATCTATACTGTCCGCAAAGCAACACAGGGTCTTGCAAATTATATTTTAAAAGTAAATGCACAGGATAAGGGTGTGGCAATTGCCTTCGATTCCAGACATATGTCACCGGAATTTGCAGATGAATCCGCACTTTGCCTTGCAGCAAACGGAATCAAAGCATATGTATTTGAGTCATTAAGACCAACACCGGAATTATCTTATGCAGTCCGTAAATTAGGATGCACTGCCGGAATTAATATTACAGCAAGCCACAACCCGCCAGAATACAATGGATACAAGGTATACTGGGAGGACGGTGCACAGATTACACCACCTCATGATACCGGAATTATGGATGAAGTAAAGAAAGTAACTGATTACAGCACCGTTAAGACCATGTCCTTAGAGGATGCCAGGGCAGCAGGTCTTTATGAGACTATCGGCGCGGCAATCGATGATGCTTATATTGCAGAGCTTAAGAAGCTTGTGGTACATCAGGATGCCATTGATGCAGTAGGCAAAGACCTTAAGATTGTATACACACCATTACATGGAACAGGAAATATCCCGGTCCGCCGTGTGTTAAAAGAGCTTGGCTTTGAAAATGTATATGTTGTTCCAGAACAGGAACTTCCGGATGGAGATTTCCCAACCGTAAGTTATCCGAACCCGGAGGCAGAGGAAGCATTTGCATTGGGACTTGCACTGGGCAGGAAAGTAGATGCAGACTTAATCCTTGCAACTGACCCGGATGCAGACCGCCTCGGTGTATATGTAAAGGATTCTAAGACGGGAGAATATCATTCCTTAACCGGAAATATGTCCGGCTGCCTGATTGGTGATTATATCATCGGACAAAAGAAAGCAATCAACGGCTCCCTGCCGGCAGATGGTGCATTTATCAAATCCATCGTATCTACCAATATGGCAGATGCCATTGCAGAATACTATGGCATTCAGTTAATCGAAGTATTAACCGGATTCAAGTTTATCGGTGGCAAAATCTTAGAGTTCGAAAAGACCGGAAAAGGAACCTATCTCTTTGGTATGGAAGAAAGCTACGGCTGCCTGACCGGAACCTATGCAAGAGATAAGGATGCAGTGGTAGCATCTATGGCGTTGTGTGAGGCTGCTGCATATTACAAGACCAGGAATATGACTCTTTGGGATGCAATGCTTGCCATGTATGAAAAATATGGATACTATAAAGACCATGTTGAGTCTATTACATTAAAGGGAATCGAGGGTCTGGCTAAGATTCAGGAAATCATGGATACACTGCGCAGCGAAACTTTAACTGAAATCGGTGGCTATAAAGTTGAAAAAGTACGTGATTACAAGAAGGATACCATTACAGACCTTGCAACAGGGGCAGTAACAGCAACAGGACTTCCAAGCTCTAATGTACTTTACTATGAATTAAACGATGCTGCGTGGTTCTGTGTAAGACCATCCGGTACCGAGCCGAAAGTAAAATTCTACATTGGTGTGAAGGGTTCATCCATGGAAGAAGCAGAGCAGAAATATGAAGTCCTTGGAAAAGCAGTTTTGGACAAAATCAACAAAATGTTATAGACCAAATTGTATGCCTTAATTTACCGTATTTTCCTTGACAAATAAAGGAAAAACAAGTATAAATATATTCGTAGGTAATCTTGGAGAGTGTAGACCTCAAGAAGAATTATAAAATCCAGAGGAGGAATTTTAACATGAACAAAGCAGAATTAGTATCAGCTATGGCTGAAAAAACAGCTTTATCTAAAAAAGATGCAGAGGCAGCTTTAAAAGCTTTCACTGATATCGTAGCTGAAGAATTAAAAAAAGGTGAGAAAATCCAGTTAGTTGGATTCGGTACTTTCGAAGTATCTGAAAGAGCTGAAAGAACAGGAAGAAACCCACAGAGCGGTAAAGAGATGGTTATTCCAGCTTCTAAAGCACCTAAGTTCAAAGCAGGAAAAGCTTTAAAAGATTTAATCAATAAATAAGTTGATAAAATGATTCTGATTAGAGGTGTAACGAAAGTAGAAAACTGCTTTTGCTACACCTTTTTTTATTGAAATTCGAAGGAGAAAAGAATTTTCTATCATTCTATATGCATGAAGACACAGAAACGGAAACTGTTTTTGTGAAACCAGAATGCTGTAATTGCAGCCCTGATTTTTCCTTTTGTTAATTGAGCCTGTCTTTCCAATGTTTGACAAAATGCGGTGGGTGTTCGCCTGTATGCGGATACATGAACGAGACGGTTAGGGTGGCTTGCATTCTGCATAGCAACCGGCAACGCTGACACAGGGAGGTGTCAGCGAGGTGCAATTGGAGCATGGATGCGACTTTGCGCCGGTTGCCAGAATAACCATTTTCTTTAAGCAGAATGCTTAGCCCCCCTTGCTGGCGAGTGGTCGTATCCGCAGCAGACGGACAACCGCCGCATTCCGTCAAAACAAGCGGAAAGACAGCCTTACATCAAGGAAAAATCAGGACAGAAATTACAACGCATTCTGATTAGATACAAAAGCCAGTTTCCGTTTCTTTGCTTCATGGAACATAGAAGGATGGACAATGCTGCTTTGAATTTCAAAAAGAAAGAAGGTAAGCAAATGAGATTAGACAAATATTTAAAGGTAACCCGCCTGATTAGACGCAGAACCGTTGCCAACGAAGCCTGTGATGCCGGACGTGTCACCGTAAATGGCAAACCGGCGAAAGCATCCGTCAATGTAAAAGCAGGTGACATCATCGAAATCATGTTTGGCCAGAAGACGGTGAAAGTAGAAGTGGTTGCAATCGCAGATACCACCAAGAAAGAAGAGGCAGGAGAATTATTCCGCTATCTGTAAAAGAGTAAAAACGCATAAAAAGAGAAACAGTCTCATATATTTTGGAAAGGACTAACTTTCGGGTAAAGGAGTATGAGACTGAATGGAAGAATTGAAAACAGCAAAAGCACATAAAGTATTGCTGGCAAACCGGAAAAGTGCAAACTTCAGCGGAGTGCTGGATGTGCTTTCTTTTGATGTAAATGAAATTTTACTGGAAACAGAACAGGGAATGCTTCTGATAAAGGGAAATGACCTTCATGTAAACCGCCTGTCCTTAGAACAGGGGGAAGTGGATGTCACAGGAAGAATTGATGGCTTAACCTATTCGGATGTGGAAACCTATCACAAAGGTGGCGGAGAATCCTTCTTAGGCAGGTTGTTTAAATGATAGAAATCAGCCCGGAAATTTCCGGTGAAGCCTTAATGTTCCTCTTGTTCATGCTGGCGGGGATATTATTAATCTTAGCCTTTGACCTGTTTCGGATTCTGCGCAGGCTGATACCCCATAGAACCGGAGTGGTTGCAGTGGAGGATATGCTGTACTGCATCGGAAGCGCCATATTTATATTTATTATGCTCTGCCGGGAAAATGACGGAGCAATTCGAGGCTTTTGCATGCTGGGCATGAGCGTTGGGATGCTGTTATGCAATTATGCCATCAGTCCATGGCTGGTGAAGGGAATCGTAAAAGTATTTAAGAAACTGTTTCAAGTAGTGGGGAAACCATTGCGGGCAGTATTTCGCATAGTGGCAGTACCCTTACGTTTCCTGAAAGGGAAAATTCTAGCGATTGCCTGTCCTAAACTGGATCACAATACCGATTCGTACGTGGAAAAACTCCAAAGCATGATTGACGATGCCAAGATCGACACGCTCACGGTACTGATCATGGAGGTACCCTGTTGTGGAGGACTCATGCAAATGGCCTTGAAAGCGAGAGAACAAGCCACACGTAACATTCCGATCAAACGTATCGTACTTTCCGTGGAAGGGGAAGTGAAAAGCGAAGAGTGGGTATAAAAATAGGTTTATAAACCCTATTATCATGCTGTAAAACATCAAAATACGTGGCGAATGATATTCCTTTATTATTAGCTTTGCAGGCTCAAAAAATAACAGGAATATGA
>ENA-OVGR01001556-OVGR01001556.1-human-gut-metagenome-genome-assembly--contig:-NODE-1556-length-18703-cov-2.983537_pt1 | contig 18703 bp, 17 predicted proteins | sample MGYA00237775_ERZ505429 | MGnify/ENA primary metagenome ERZ505429 (study PRJEB26158, sample SAMN06016345) | human gut metagenome | biome: human gut; feature: ankylosing spondylitis patient; material...
ACGGCGACCATATGTCCATGTACGCGGTCAACTGCTCGGTTCCCAAAACGCTGGTGCGCTACATCGTGCAGTATGAGGCCGGGAGCAGCGCGCCCGCGCTGCGGGAGGTGCTGCTGGACATTCTTGATACGCCCGTTTCGCCGGAGCTTCTGCCCGCGGACGAAAACGGACAGATCGCGCAGAAGACAGAGGATCTCGTCGGCCCGTATGAGCTGCATGATTTCTTCCTGTACCATCTGCTGCGCTTCGGCTCACGGCCGCGCAAGCTGTTCCGGATGGCGAAATACGCGTATGGCGGCAGGTATCCGGACGACGTGATCCGGCACTGGCTGAAAACGTTCTGCCGCCGGTTCTTCCAGCAGCAGTTCAAGCGCTCGTGCATCCCGGACGGCCCGAAGGTCGGCTCCGTGACGCTCAGCCCCAGAGGCGACTGGCGTATGCCGTCGGACGCGTCGGGCAGTCTCTGGCTGGAGGAAGCGGAAAAGCTGTAAGTTGCTGCGGTTTTTCCAGGATTTCCGGTTGACAAGCATCCCGCCGCGTGCTATGATGTCTTCAGCAAGTTAAAGGAGTTTTATTCTTATGTTCTCGACTGTTTTCGCATCCTACTATTACTTTACTGTCGTCAGATAGTAAGGTCAATTTGTGATGCGCAAAAGAGAGTAAGTTTTGATGCGGCACAGAATTGACTGTGCCGCATTTTTTATTGTTGATTGGAGGTCACCAACATGATTGTGGTTCTGAAGCACAACGTTCCCGAGGAAAAGAGAAATCAGCTCATCAACTGGCTCAAGGCGCAGGGTCTTGACGTGCATCCGTCTCTGGGCGAATACCAGACGGTCCTTGGCCTTGTCGGCGATACGAGCCGTCTGGATATGTCTCTGCTGGAAAGTCTGGAGATCGTCGACTCCGTCAAGCGGGTCACCGATCCCTTCAAATGCTGCAACCGCAAGTTCCACCCGGACGACACCGTCGTGTCAGTCGGCGATGCAAAGTTCGGCGGCGGGCATTTCGCCATGATCGCGGGCCCGTGCTCCGTTGAATCGGAGGAGCAGATCGTCTATGTCGCCAAGGCCGTCAAGGCCGCGGGCGCGCAGCTGCTGCGCGGCGGCGCGTTCAAGCCGCGCACCTCGCCGTATGACTTCCAGGGCCTGCACGAGCAGGGCCTGCGCCTTCTCGAGATTGCCAAGCAGGAGACGGGGCTGCCCATCGTGACGGAGCTGATGAACATCAAGCACCTGCCGCTGTTTGAGAACGTCGACGTCATTCAGATCGGCGCGCGCAACATGCAGAATTATGATCTTCTGAAGGAGATGGGCTCTGTCAAAAAGCCGATCCTGCTCAAGCGCGGGCTTGCCAACACGCTCAAGGAGCTGCTGATGAGCGCGGAATATATCATGGCCAGCGGCAATGGCAATGTCATTCTCTGCGAGCGCGGCATCCGCACGTTTGACGATTACACCAGAAATACGCTCGATCTGGCGGCTGTTCCGATGCTGCACGAGCTGTCGCACCTGCCGGTCATCGTCGACCCCAGTCACTCTACAGGCATCAACCGGCTCGTGCCGCCGATGACGCTGGCTGCTGCTGCCTGCGGGGCCGACGGCGTGATTGTCGAGGTACACAATGACCCCATCCACGCCCTGTGCGACGGCGCGCAGTCTCTGACCTGTGAGCAGTTTGCAGAGGTCGCGCGGAAGGTACGCGCGGTGCGCGAGGCGGTGGCGGAATGACGATCGGGATCGTGGGTCTGGGCCTCATCGGAGGCTCGTTTGCAAAGGCGTATCACGCTGCCGGTTGGACGGTGTACGGCTATGATGTGGACGAAAGTATGCTTGCCTTCGCGCAGCTGGCGGATGCGGTGAACGCGCCGCTTACGATGGAGACCATCGGCACGTGCGATCTGGTGCTTCTGTGCGTGCGGCCGCTTGCCGCGATCGACTATCTGCGTTCTGCCGCGCCGCATATCGGAAGCAGGCCCGTCGTGATCGACTGCTGCGGCACGAAGCGCGTGGTCTGCGCGGCGGCGTTCCCGCTGGCGGAGCAGTACCGGTTTACCTATCTCGGCGGACATCCGATGGCCGGCACGCAGTATTCCGGGTTCGGCCACGCGCGTGCGAATCTGTATCACAATGCGCCGATGGTCATTGTGCCGCCAGATTTTGACAATATCGAGCTGCTTGCCCGCGCACAGGAGCTGCTGCGCCCGGCGGGCTTCGGCAGCTACTCCGTCACGACGGCGGAGAAGCACGATGAAATGATCGCGTTTACCTCGCAGATGGCGCATCTTGTCTCGAATGCGTATATCAAAAGCCCGACAGCAGAGGCGCACAAGGGCTTTTCCGCCGGAAGCTATAAGGACATGACCCGCGTGGCGTGGCTGAACGCGCCGATGTGGTCGGAGCTGTTTCTGGAAAACCGGGACAATATGCTCCATGAGCTGGACTGTCTGATGGACAGACTGATGGAATACCGCGCCGCGATCGCGGAAGACGATGCAGCAGCGCTGACGCAGCTGCTGGAGGATGGCAAAAAACGCAAGGAGGAGGTCGACGGACGATGAAAACAGTCACGGTCTCCGCCTCAAGACGGTACGACATTCTGATCGAGCGCGGGCTGCTGCGCCGCGCGGGCGAACTGGTGCGCGGCGTGACGAACGCAGGCACGGTCATGCTTGTCTCGGATGATTCCGTATGGCCTTTGTATGGCGAAGCGGTGCAGAAAAGCCTTGCAGACGCCGGGTTTTCCGTGTGCCGGTTCGCGTTTCCGCATGGGGAAAGCTCCAAGTGCGCGAAGACGTATCTGGCGCTTCTCGACGCGCTGTGTGAAAACCGGCTGACGCGGACGGACGCGGCCCTCGCGCTGGGCGGCGGCGTAGTGGGTGATCTGACAGGCTTTGCCGCGTCTACGTATCTGCGCGGCATCGGCTTCATCCAGATCCCGACGACGCTGCTGGCCATGGTCGATTCCTCCGTCGGCGGCAAGACAGCCATCGATCTGCCCGCCGGGAAAAATCTGGCCGGGACGTTTTACCAGCCGTGGCTCGTGCTCTGCGACCCGGACTGTCTGGATTCCCTGCCGGACGAAATTTTCCGCAACGGCTGCGCGGAGGTCATCAAATACGCGGTACTCGGAAACGCGCCGTTTTTCGATGAACTGAAAAACACGCCGCCGCATGCGCAGCTGGAGCATATCATCGAAACGTGCGTGCGGATGAAGCGCGATATTGTTGCGCAGGATGAATTTGACCGCGGACAGCGGCAGCTTCTGAATCTCGGCCATACCTTCGGCCATGGGATCGAGGCGTGCAGCGGCTTTGCCGTCAGCCACGGCTCCGCCGTCGCCATCGGCATGGCGATGATCGTGCGGTCGGCTGCGCAGCTTGGCCTCTGCACCGCCGGGACGCGGGACGCGGTGCTGGCGCTGCTGCGGCAGTACGGCCTGCCGGTCGACTGCGCATATCCGGTCGAACAGATGCTTGGAACGATTCTACACGACAAGAAAGCCTCCGGCGGCTCGATCAATCTGATCGTTCCAACGGCTGTCGGAAGCTGCGAAATACGAAAGACCCCGGCCTCCGAAATTTCCGACTGGCTGAGGGCCGGAGGTGCGAAATGACGCGGACGGTAGCTCCCGGCCCGCGCACGGGCGCGGTTCAGATTCCGGCCTCCAAATCGCAGGCGCACCGGATGCTCATCTGCGCGGCGCTCTCCAAAGCGCCGTCCCGGCTGGTTCTGGACGGCTTCAGCGCGGATATTGAAGCGACGGTGCAGTGTCTGGAAGCACTCGGCGCGCAGCTTACGCAGGAAACGGCTGGGCTGTTGATCACCCCAATCGGAGCACGCCCCGCAAATGCAAAGCTTGACGTGGGCGAAAGCGGGTCGACGCTGCGGTTTCTGCTGCCGGTGCTGGGGGCGCTCGGCATTCGGGCAGAGATTCAGATGCATGGGCGGCTCCCGGAGCGGCCTTTGTCCCCGCTGTGGGAGGTTCTGGAGGCGCATGGGATGCAGCTGCAGCGGGACGGGGCCGTCCTGCATACGGCTGGGCAATTATGCGCGGGAGACTATTCCCTGCCCGGCAATGTTTCCTCGCAGTTTATTTCCGGGCTTTTGTTTGCGCTGCCGCTTCTGAGCGGAAACAGCACGCTGACGGTCACGGGCGCGCTCCAATCGGCACGCTACGTCGCCATGACGGAGCAGGCGCTTGCAGAAGCAGGCATTCTCACAAAAAAGGACGGGCCGGTCTGGCAGATCGACGGCGGGCAGCGCTATGCCGCGCCTGCCGTGCAGACAGTCGAGGGCGACTGGTCGAACGCGGCGTTTTTCCTGTGCATGGGCGCGCTGTCTGCAACAGGCGTGACCGTGGCGGGGTTGAATCCCGCGTCTTTGCAGGCGGATCGGGCTATTACGGAGATTCTGACGCGGTTCGGCGCAGAGCTGACTGTCTCCGGACAGACTGTCACCGTGCGGCGCGGCGTGCTGCATGGGATCACGCTGGACGCGGGGCCAATTCCTGATCTGATCCCGGTCGTCTCGTGCCTTGCCGCGCTCTGCGATGGCGAAACACGGGTTGAAAACGCGGCGCGGCTGCGGCTGAAGGAATCCGACCGTCTGCAAACGACGGCGGCATTGATTTCCGCGCTCGGCGGCAGCGTGCGGGAGCTGCCGGACGGACTGGTCATCTCTGGCCGCGCACGCCTTTCCGGCGGCACGGCGGACGCCTGCGGCGACCACCGCATCGCGATGAGCGCCGCCATGGCCGCCTGCGGCTGCGAGGGTCCGGTCACGGTACTGGGAAGCGAATGCGTCGCGAAGTCCTATCCCGCATTCTGGGAGGATTTTGCTTCTTTGAGGGAGGATGCAGTATGAGCAGCGTGTATACCGGAAATCTGACCGTCTCTATCTTCGGCCAGTCCCACGCGCCCGCCATCGGCGTCACGGTCGACGGGCTGCCCGCCGGGCTGCCGGTCGATCCGGATGAATTGCAGCGGTTTTTGAGCCGCCGTGCGCCCGGGCAGAACGCGTGGTCGACGCCGCGCAGAGAGGCCGACGCGCCGGAATTTTTATGCGGGCTGAAAAACGGAAAAACCTGCGGCGCGCCGCTCACGGCCATCATCCGCAACACCAACACACGCTCCGGCGATTATGAAAATTTGAAGGATATCCCCCGCCCCGGCCACGCGGACTACACCGCGCAGGTCAAATTCGGCGGCGCGCAGGACGTAAGCGGCGGCGGGCACTTTTCCGGACGGCTGACCGCGCCGCTGTGCATTGCGGGCGGCGTCTGTATGCAGCTGCTGGAACGCGAAGGCATTTCCATCCGCGCACGCATTTTGTCCATCGGGCACGCCACGGACAGCGCGCCGTTTGACGCACCAGTCGCGGAAAAGCCGTTCCCGGCTGTTTCCGACGATGCGGCAGCGGCCATGCAGGCGGAGATCGCGCAGGCAAAGGCGGACGGGGATTCCGTCGGCGGCGTGGTCGAATGCGTGGTGGAGGGCTTGCCCGCGGGCATTGGCGAGCCGATGTTCGGCGGGCTGGAAAACCTGATCGCGCGCGCCGTATTTGCCATTCCAGCAATCAAGGGCGTGGAGTTCGGCGCAGGCTTTGCCGCCGCGCGGCTGCGGGGCAGCGAACATAACGATGCATTCCGCGTACAGGATGGGCGTATTGTGACGGAAACGAACCGCTGCGGCGGCATTCTGGGCGGCATTTCGACCGGGATGCCGGTCGTGTTCCGTGCCGCGTTCAAGCCGACGCCGTCCATTTCCCGCCAGCAGGACTCCGTCAGTCTTTCGCGGATGGAAAACACGACGCTTGTGATCCACGGGCGGCACGACCCGTGCATCGTGCCGCGGGCCGTCCCGTGCGTGGAGGCTGCGGCAGCGATCGCCGTGCTGGACGCGTGGATGGGAAGAAAGAAGGAGCTTGGATATGCATTCTGAAACACTGCGCTGCGGACTGCTGGGCCGGACGCTCGGCCACAGCTATTCCCCCGCCATCCACGCACAGCTTGCGGGCTATTCCTATCTTTTATATGAAAAGGAGCCGGAGGAGCTGGAGGGCTTTCTGCGCTCCGGGGAATTTGACGGTCTGAATGTGACGATCCCTTATAAAAAAACGGTCATCCCCTACTGCGCGGAGCTGTCTGACACGGCCCGCGCCATCGGTGCGGTCAACACCATCGTCCGCAGGCCGGACGGAACGCTCTGGGGCGGCAACACGGACGCTTATGGCTTTTCCATGCTGGTACAGTCCAGCGGCGCGGAGGTGCGCGGCAAAAAGGCGCTCGTCTTCGGCAGCGGCGGCGCGTCGGCGACGGCGCAGTATGTCCTGCGGCAGATGGGCGCGCGGGAGGTCGTTGTGATCTCGCGGCACGGGGAGGACAATTACGAGAATCTCGGCCGGCACACGGACGCACAGATCGCCGTCAACACGACGCCGGTCGGCATGTACCCGAACACCGGCGTATCGCCGGTCGATTTAAGCCGGTTCCCGAAGCTGGAGGCCGCGCTGGACGTGATTTACAATCCGGCGCGCACGGAATTTCTGCTGCAGGCGGAGCAGCTCGGCCTCAAGCGGGCAAACGGGCTTCTGATGCTTACCGCGCAGGCAAAGAAAAGCTGCGAGGCGTTCCTCGGCGCACCGATTGCAGACGAACGCATTGCCGCGATCACAAAATCGCTGGCCGCGCAGATGCAGAACGTGGTTCTCATCGGTATGCCGGGCAGCGGCAAGACGACGATCGGCACGCGGCTGGCCGCGCAGCTGGGCCGCACGTTCCTGGACGCGGACACCGTACTCGAGCAGAAGGCCGGGATGAATATCCCGGAGATTTTTCGGCTTGAGGGTGAGGATGGCTTCCGGCAGCGGGAGACGGCGGTGCTGGCGGAGCTGGGCAAGCGCTCCGGGCTGGTCATCGCTACGGGCGGCGGCTGCGTGACAAGGCCGGAAAATTACCCGCTGCTGCATCAGAACGGAACGATCTTCTGCCTGACGCGCGATTTGAGCCGCCTTCCCATCAGCGGGCGGCCCGTCTCGCAGGCGCTCGGCGCGGAGGAGCTTTACCGGCGCAGAAAGCCGCTGTATGAAAAATTTGCGGACGCTATGATCGACAACGACCACACAGTAGAGGATGCTGTGCGGCAGATTTTGGAGGTGCTTGGATGAAGCTGCTGATATTGAACGGGCCGAATCTCAACCTGCTCGGCCTGCGGGAGCCGGATATTTACGGGCGGCAGAATTACGCCGCGCTGGTGCGCTTCTGCGAGGATACGTGCCGCGAAGCGGATATCTCCTGCAAGGTCTTCCAGTCCAACCACGAGGGCGCGCTGGTCGATGAAATTCAGGCGGCCTACGGCGTGTTTGACGGCATTGTCATCAACCCGGCGGCCTATACGCACACGAGCGTTGCGATTCTGGATGCGCTGAAGGCTGTCGCACTTCCGGCGGTCGAGGTGCATCTGTCCGACGTGACGAAGCGCGAGAAGTTCCGGCAGATCTCCTATGCCCGCCTGGCCTGCGTGAAGACCTACATGGGCCTCGGCTTCGAGGGCTACCGGCAGGCCATTCTGTTTTTGAAAGAATATCTGAATAAAAATTCAGATTAGATCATTTATCATGCATCAGGCAGCCCGTGTGGGCTGCCTGATTTTTCGCCTTAATATGCAGGAATCCAGTTTGCTGTCTTTCATCAAAATGAATCAAATCTTTCTTGATTGTTCATATATTTCAGGTTTATACTAATTTTTGAAGGATTTCCGTTGAAAATACGAATTTATTGAAAAATATTTTTCTTGAAATGACAAAGTGCATCTTGAAAAATGCACTTTGATGTATTATACTTTCACACAGCAAATCAATTCAGGAGGGAATAGATATGAAAAAGATTCTTGCATTGCTTCTCGCGGCTGTCCTCGTTCTGGGCATGGCCGCGTGTGCCGCTTCTCCCGCGGCTCCCACGCAGACGACGTCCGATACGGCTTCTGACGCATCCGATACACCTGCTTCCAACGCTGAAACGCCTGCAGCATCCTCCGGTGCCAAGCTGCGCTTCGTCACCGGCGGCGAATCCGGCACGTACTACGCCTTCGGCTCCGTCATTGCCCAGCACGCGACGAACAACGCGGGCGTTGACATTGTCGGTCTGGTCGGCAACGGCTCCCAGTCGAATATTTTTGAGCTGGAAGACGGCAACGCGGAGCTGGCCTTCTGCCAGTCCGACGTGATGGCCTACGCCTACGACGGCACGAACCTGTTTGCCGACACCGGCGCTGTCAGCTGCTTCTCCACGGTCGCCGCGCTCTACACCGAGCAGGTGCAGATCGTCACGACTGATCCTGAGATCAAGTCTGTTGACGATCTCAAGGGCAAAAACGTCTCCATCGGCGCGGCCGGTTCCGGCGTGTATTTCAACGCCATGGATGTGCTCGGCGCATACGGCCTGACGGAGCAGGATATCAACCCGACGTACCAGTCCTTCGGCGACAGCGCGGATTCCCTGAAAAACGGCCAGATCGACGCGGCCTTCATCGTTGCGGGTGCTCCGACAACGGCAGTCACTGACCTTGCGACGACCAAGGACGTCTATCTTGTCTCGCTCGATGATGAGCACGTCGACAAGCTGCTTGCCTCTTCCCCGTACTACACCAAGGTCACCATCAGCAAGGATGTTTACGGTCTTGATTCTGACACCATCACCGTCGCCGTCAGCGCAGTCGTTCTCGCCCGCGACGACGTTTCCGAGGACGCCATCTACAAGCTGGTCGCCGATATCTTCGACAACGCCGCCAGTCTCACCGACACCCACGCCAAGTACGCGGAGGTCAGCACCGAGTTCGGCGCTTCCGTTACCTCCGTCCCCTATCATCCGGGCGCGGCCAAGTATTTCGCGGAAAAGGGCTTTGACGTTCCCACCAAGTAAGCTTAACGCGTACTTTACGCATAGCAGCAACTACGGCAGGGCTTCCCTGCCGTAGTTGTCGTACAAAAAGAAGAAGGAGAGATGCATCTTGTCCAAGAATCCTGACAAGACCACCCCCGCGACCGCAAACGCCGGTACAGAGCAGAATATCGCCGCCGACGTTGATGAGGTCATGCGCAAATATGACCGCGAATCCAACACCCGCATCTGGTCCGGCTGGCGCGCCATTGTCATTAAGGTCTTTATGGCGTGCTTCGCCGTGTACTGCATCTGCATGACGCTGTTTTCCACGGCCATGCCGGAGATCCGGCTGCCGCTGTTCATGGGCTTTATCATCCTTGCGGGCTTTCTGAACTTCCCGGCCAGCAAGCATCACGTGCGGCCCAACTATCTGCCGTGGTACGACATTCTCCTGATGCTCGTCGGCGCGGCCTGCTTTTTCTACTTTGCACGCAACGCCATGACGATGATCCGGCTTGCCACCCGCATCCAGCCCATTCATGTGGTCATCGGCTGCATCGGCATTCTGGTTCTGGTCGAGCTTTGCCGCCGCTGCGTGGGTCTGCCGATCCTTGTGGTCGCCGGGCTTCTGGTCGTCTACGCGTTCTATAATCAGCTGAGCTATGGCGCAAGCTTTTATAAGGCCCTGCAAAACATCATCTATAAGCTGTTCTACACGACCAGCGGCGTGATCGGCACGCCGGTCAGCGTGTGCTATACCTACATTGTGCTGTTCATCATCTTCGGCGCGTTTTTGGAGCGCACCGGTATTGCGAATTTCTTTATTTCGTTCGCAAACCGGCTCGCGGGCTGGTCTTCCGGCGGCCCGGCAAAGGTCGCGGTCATTTCCTCCGCGCTGTGCGGCATGGTATCCGGCTCCTCGGTCGGCAATACGGTCACGACCGGCTCGTTCACCATCCCGATGATGAAAAAGACCGGCTACAAGCCGGAGTTCGCTGGCGCAGTCGAGGCGGCTGCCTCGACCGGCGGCCAGATCATGCCGCCGATCATGGGCGCAGCAGCATTCCTGATGGCGGAGTACATCGGCATTCCGTATGCGCAGGTCGCAGTCAAGGCCATCCTGCCCGCGATCTTGTATTTCACCGGCATTTTCATCTCCGTGCATCTGGAGGCGAAAAAGCTCGGCCTGAACGGCATTCCGCGCGATCAACTGCCCAAGTGGCGGCTTCTGGCCCGCGATTGCTATCTGATCCTACCGCTGATCCTGCTGGTCTGGCTCGTGTCCTCCGGTGCGAAGACGATGTCGCACTCCGCCGCGTATTCCATTCTTGCGGCCATCGCGGTCGGCCTTGTCAACTTCTTCATGCTCCGCCTGCAAAGCGCGCAGACGCGCACGTTCCGCACCGTCGGCAAGGCCGCGCTCGGCGCAGCCGGCGATTCCGCGAACTCCGTCTTTGATTCTCTGGAAGCAGGTGCGAAGGGCGCCATTACCGTCGCGGTCGCCTGTGCGATGGCCGGTATCATCGCGGGCTGCATCACCGTCACCGGCCTCGCCTCGATCCTCATCAATGCCGTTGTGCAGCTGGCTGGCAATGCAACGTTTATCGGCCTGATCCTGACCATGATCTGCTGCATCATCCTCGGCATGGGCGTTCCCACGACCGCGAACTACTGCATCATGGCCTCCACGTGCGCGCCGATCCTTATCAAGATGGGCTACCCGCTCGTCGCCGCGCATTTCTTTGTGTTCTACTTCGGCATCGTCGCCGATATCACGCCGCCGGTCGCGCTGGCGGCCTACGCAGGCTCCGCCATCGCGAAATCGAACCCCATGAAGACCGGCATTAATGCGACCAAGCTCGCCATCGCGGCCTTTATCGTCCCGTTCATCTTTGCATATAACCCGCAGATGCTGTTCGAGAACGTCACAAGCGTGTTTCAGGTCATTCAGATCGTTATTACGGCGCTTCTCGGCATTTTCGCCGTCGCCGCCGGTCTGGAGGGCTATATCCTCCGGCCCATGCACTGGCCGCTGCGCGTGCTTGCGGTGATCGGCGGACTGACGCTGCTGATCCCTGGCACCGTCTCGGATCTGATCGGCCTTGTGATCGTCGCGGGGATCATCGCGCTGCAGATCGTGCAGAACAAAAAGGCTGCGCGTGAGACTGCGTAGGCTTTGGACAAACAGGCCCATCTGCCCCTTGCAAAAGTCTGCTGAATTGGATATAATACAGGCAAAGACATGGATAATTTTTGCAAACAGGAGGTCAGAATATGAACTGCAAGGTCAAACAGTGCTGCGCGGCGCTGGCTGCGCGGAAGCTTGCCGAGCATGATCCCGCTGTCGTGGAGATCACGCGCGGCGGAAAGAACAAATCGCATCACGTGCTCCGGAAGTCAGACATGAAAAAGGTTGGTTTGATCGCGGGCGGCGCGTTCGTCGCGCTCACAGCGCTGAATGTGTACAGCCATTACAAGGTGCATCAGGCCATCGCCGACCGCAAGGTCAAAAAGCAGCTCGCCCCGCTGCGCGAGGAGCTTGACGCGCTCCGCACGGAAAACGAAGCGCTCCGTCAGGCGCTGGCTGAGATCAAGCCCCGCCAGCCGGAGCCCGCGCCGGAAACAAAGACAGCTGCGGAAAAAACAGCGGAATAACATCGAAGCGGCCCCTGTGAAATGCAGGGGCCGCTTTTGTTCTATGTGAAAAAGCAGTTTGCAGGGGCCGATGCCCACATCGGCCCCTGCAACTTGTAACCGGGCTCAGGCCATCATATTGTTGCCCGTCGACCTCTCGTGTGCCTACGTTGCGATTGCATTCAACAAAGCCGAGCTTTTCAGCACAACGAATCATACGAACATTGCCTGACCAAGTCTGCGTGTAAATTTCGTCCGCGCCGATTTTTAACTGATAATTTATAAAGGCACACAGAGCGTTTGTGCCGATCCCATTGCCCCACAAATTGGGTTCGTAAAGACAAATTCCGACAGCCAGATGGACCGTCTGTCCACTCTCGGCTGCTCCGATCCATTCGTAGTTTTCGTCAATGTGATAGGCGTTTACTGAGCCGATATGCCTGCCGTTCCATTCGATCTCAAGCCTGTAACGACGGACATCATCCGGACGATCTTTTCTGGATTCGTAGGATTCTGTCCATCTTCTGCGTTCGCTATCTTCGTCAGTATCTTCCTTTTCCCAAGGAGCATCCCAGTTTTCCCATTCGCGCTCCACGGTGAACCAGCGTACATAGTCTTCAATGTCGGACTCTATCATATCCCGAAGGATAATGTTTTCCAATTCGATCCTCATCATGAACTCCTTTGCGTTTAATCCAGAGGCTTGTATACAGTAACTGCTTTGAGATACGCCTTGGCGCACGCGCCGGGCGCGTCTGTTTTATATGTGTGCTGAAATCCAGTCGTACATTTCGTGATAGGCCGCTTCGTTCAGCGGAAAGACCTTTTCGTCCTCCATCTGGCTTTTTTCGTAGCAGTATTCGCCGTGCCAGCATTCGCATTTCATGCTGCTTTCGTCAAAGTTGACCTCCTTCTGCGTCAGCATGACGATGTTCGGCGTAACGCGGAAGCGGAGCTTGCCATAGCTCCCGGTAAAGATATTGTTGTTTTCAAAGCTGTGCAGCACCGGCAGAAATAACGGTTCCATATGCGTCTGCCCTCCCTTTTTTTGTGTATCATACCACAAATTCCGCCGCGCGGCAAGATTGTTTGACTTTGCCTCTGCGATATGCTATGATTGTTGGGATTCTTTTTTACGATAAAGGAGCAAAGGCAATGCATAAACAGGCAAAGGGCAGTATTCTTCTTCTCCTGTGCGCCATGATCTGGGGCGCGGCGTTCGTTGCCCAGAGCGAGAGTATGCAGTATATCGGGCCGTTTACGATGGGCGCGGCGCGTTTTTTTCTGGCGGGGCTGGTGCTGCTGCCAGTCATTGCCGTGCTCGACCGGAAGGGCTGGTCGCAGAACCGGCCGGTCACAGGGGCTGAAAAGAAAAAGCAGCTGCTGTCCGGCATGATCTGCGGCGTGCTGCTGTTCGCGGCGACAACGCTCCAGCAATTTGGTCTGCTCGATACGACGGTCGGAAAATCCGGCTTCGTGACGGCGCTTTATATCGTGTTTGTCCCCATTCTGGGCGCGCTCATGGGCAGACGCGCCGGGCTGAAGGTCTGGCTGTGCGCGCTGGCCGCTGTGTTTGGAATGTACCTGCTGTGCGTCGGCTCCGGCTTTTCGGTTTCGGGCGGCGATCTGCTGACGCTTGGCTGCGCGGTGCTGTTCGCGGTCCATATCTGCTATGTCGGCGCAGTCGTGCCGCATATGGACGGCGTGCGGCTGAGCTGCGTACAGTTTCTGGTCTGCTCCGCGCTGTCCGCAGTCGGTATGCTTCTGTTTGAAGCGCCGGACTGGGATTCCATTCTGCAGTGCTGGTGGCCCATTGTATACGCGGGCGTTTTCTCCGGAGGCGTGGCGTACACGTTCCAGATCATCGGCGAACGCGATGTGCAGCCCGCGCTGGCTTCCCTGCTCATGAGTCTGGAGTCCGTCTTCGCCGCCCTGTTCGGCTGGCTGCTGCTCGGCCAGACGCTCTCCGCACGGGAGCTTTTCGGCTGCGCGGTCATGTTCACGGCGATCATCCTCTCGCAGCTGCCGGAGCGGCAGAAAACGGCTGTATAACGAACTGTCCCCTTGCCGGTTCATGAAACCGGCAAGGGGCATTTTTTAAGACGCTGCACTGCGGTTCGCTTCGAGCGCTTTCTGGAAGCTTGCGGTTTTCAGATCGTCGATGTACGCCTGATCGTTCTGCAGGGCTTCCTCGGCTGCGGCGGGCGGGAATTTGGCGCGGATGTCGTCGGAATAGCTGCCGTCGCTGGGCTCCCAGTATTCTGTCACCGCTCCGCTGGAGGTGCTGAGGGAGAATGTGATTGCTGTGGGAACATAGCTTCCGTTCTCCAGCGTCAGCGATTCGCCGTCTGTGCTGTAGATCTCCTGCAGAACGAGCAGATATACGGTGACTGTCTCTGTGCCGCGTCTGTCCTCTGCCAGAACGACATGGCTTTCCACGTGGATCTGGCCGGGCTGCACGGTGTCCGCGTAGTGGTCCAGAACCGCTTTGCCGATCAGCTCATCCAAAACCGAATTGTCAGCCTCCTCTGCGGCGGACAGTTCATCCTTCATCGCTTCCTGCTCGGCGGACAGGTTATCATCCTGTTCGGTGGGCTGGGCAGGCTCCTCCGGGGCTGTGTCCGCCGGATCGGGGGTGGCTTCGGTGTTGGAAACGGCGGGATCAGACGGCTGCTCTGTCCTGGAGGCCACCGGGTCGGTCAGGAAGCAGACCGCGAGGACGACGCAGGCGATGATGGCCGCCAGAATGATCCAGAAAGTCGGTTTTTTGTAGTTCATAACAGATTTGACACGCTCCTTTACTCCGATCTCGCCGAAGGCGAGCGGGCAGGCCGCAATTCTGCGGCGGTTGACGCTGCACGAGACGAGCGCCTGCATATAATCGGCTCTCTGCTCGCAGCCCAATTCTCTGATCACGGTTTCATCGCACGCCAGCTCGATATCCCGGCACAGCAGCACATAGCTGAGCCACATCACCGGGTTGAACCAGTGGATCGTCAGTAGCAGGAAGCCCAGCGGCTTCCACAGGTGGTCGCCCCGGCGCAGGTGCGCCTGCTCGTGGGCAATGACGTGCGGCAGGTCGCGGCTGTCCATGCGATATGGGAGATAAATTCTCGGACGGATCGTACCGAGCACGAACGGCGAATCAATCCGCTCAGACTGGTAGATGTTTCCCCGCAGGCGGACCGCCTCGCGTACCCTGTGCCGCAGCCGCAGCGTGCTGACCATGGTATACAGGAACAGTGCGGCAGCTCCCGCGAGCCAGACCCAGGCGAGGATCGAAAGCCAGCTCTGCGCCGGGGCAGCAGAGCCGCCGGCGGCTGCGGCAGAGCTGATCTGCGCAGGCTGCGTCTGCACGGCGATGGCTGCCGGACGGATGGCCTCTGTGCGTGGAAGCAGGCTCAGCGGGCTTTCGACGGAAAACGGGAAAACCAGCCGCACAGCGACGATGCCCCAAAGCAGGACGTTGAACCACTTGGGTGCTCTGCGCAGGCAGAGACGCAGAAGAAGCACTGCAAGCACAAGCCAGCTTGCGCAGACGCTCATGTGAAGGATGGTTAAAAAGAGTGCGCTCATTGTGTTTCTCCTCTTCGGATGCGGTCGATCATCTGCTGCACCTCGTCGAGTTCATGCGCGGACAGATCCTGCCGCTTTGTGAACGCGGCAATAAAGGTGGGCAGAGAGCCTTCAAATTTCTTTTCGACCAGTTCGTCGATCTCGCAGGCCTGCGCCTCGTCCTTGGAAACGAGCGAGGTCACAAGCCCGTTCTCATTTTTCAGGATCCCACGCTCGCCAAGACGCTTGATGATCGTGTAGGTCGTCGTGCGCTTCCAGCCGAGCTGCTCCAGACACAGCTTCGCAAGCTGCGCCGCCGTGACCGGCTCATGCTTCCATAAAATCAGGCAGAAGCGGTACTCCCCTTCGTGAATTTTCGGAATTTCCAGTTTCAACACCTCCTTGTCTACTTGTGTAGAAGCTGCCGCTATTCTACACGAGTAGACGCGTGATGTCAAGTGGTTCTTGAAAAAAATATCGAACGTGCAGGTCATTGACCCCGGCGCGCTCGATCCATGTAAAAGGCGCTGAAGCGCAAAAGCAGTTGGCAAGAGGCTGCCTCCGGGGCGCTTCCGGGCTTGTCAAGGGGCGTGCGGACTGATATAATGTTGAAAAAGGGTGAAAGGGGCGATGGCATGGACAAGCTTGCGGTGCTGCGGCAGTATTTTGGCTTTCCGGCATTCCGTGCGGGACAGCAGACGCTGATCGACGCGGTGCTTTCCGGGCGCGACGCGCTCGGCGTGATGCCGACGGGCGGCGGGAAAAGCCTCTGCTATGAGCTGCCCGCCCTGCTGCTGCCGGGGATGACGCTCGTCGTCTCGCCGCTGATCTCTCTCATGAAGGATCAGGTCATGGCGCTGCGGAACGCGGGCATCCCCGCCGGGTGCATCAACAGCTCCATGAGTCTGGACGAGCTGCGCGAGACGTACCGCGACGCGCGCTATGGCGCATATAAGCTGCTTTATGTCGCGCCCGAGCGGCTGCTGACCGACGGCTTCTGCTCCCTTGCGCAGGAGCTTGAGATCCCGCTTGTCGCCGTCGACGAGGCGCACTGCATCTCGCAGTGGGGGCAGGATTTCCGGCCCAGCTATTTAAAGATCGTGGAATTTTTGCAGCGGCTCCCGCGCCGCCCGGCTGTCGCGGCCTTTACCGCAACGGCCACGGCGCAGGTGCGGGAGGACATCCGCCGCATTCTGGAGCTGCAAGACCCCCTGGAGATGGTCACCGGCTTTGACCGGCCCAATCTTCGCTTCGAAGTGCTGCGCCCGAAGGACAAGCGCACCGCGCTTTTGCAGCTGCTCTCCGAGCGGCGGGACAAGAGCGGCATTGTCTACTGCGCCACGCGCAAAACGGTCGAGCAGGTCTGCGGGCTTCTGCAGGAGGCGGGCTTTGCCGCCACGCGCTACCACGCGGGACTGGACGCTGACGAGCGAAAAGAAAATCAGGAGGCGTTCATCTGCGACCGCAGCCCCGTCATGGCCGCGACCAACGCGTTCGGCATGGGCATCGACAAGTCGAACGTCTCCTATGTCATTCATTACAATATGCCGAAAAGCGTGGAGGCGTATTATCAGGAGGCGGGACGCGCGGGGCGCGACGGCTCCCCTGCCGACTGCATCCTGCTGTATTCCTCCGGCGACGTCACGACGGCTAAATTTCTGATCTTCAATTCATCCGCAGAGAACGAGGAGCTGACTGACGAGGAGCGGCAGATGGTGCAGGCGCAGGATCTGGCCCGGCTGGAGGCTATGACAGGCTACTGCAAGACGCAGGACTGTCTGCGCGGGTATCTGCTCGACTATTTTGGCCAGCCGCATGAAAAAACCTGCGGCAACTGCGGGAACTGTCTGGCGGAATACGAGACGCGGGACCTCACGCGCGAGGCGCAGATGATCCTGTCCTGCGTTGTGCGGGCGCGGAACCGGCTCGGCTACTGCGTTGGCGCGTCGATTCTAAGCCAAACGCTGCACGGGGGCCGTTCGGCACGCGTGCGGGAGCTGGGGCTTGATTTGCTGCCGACCTACGGACTGATGTCCGCGCTGCCGGGCGCGCAGATTCGAGAATGGATCGAGCTGCTGGAGCGCGCGGGATATCTGGAGACTGATCCCGTCCACGGCGGGATCGACACGACGGAGCGGGCAGCGGCTGTGCTGTTTTCCGACGAACAGGTGCTTGCGCGCGTGCAGCATACGACGCTCGCCGGGCCGAGAACGCAGAAAAAAGCAGCTGCGTCCCGGACGGACGAGCCGCTTCTGGCCGCGCTGAAGGCGCTTCGCTTCCGCATCGCGCAGGAGCAGGGCGTCCCGGCCTATATCGTGTTTTCCAACGCAACGCTTCTGGATATGGCCGCGAAGCGGCCCGGCTCCATGCAGGAGCTGCTGGAGGTTTCCGGCGTCGGCCATGTCAAGGCCGAGCGCTACGGCGCGGCCTTTTTGAACGAGATCAGACAGTTTGAACATACAAACAGGGAGGAATCGTAATATGTATATCCGCCGTTTTGACCCCGCCGATGCGGACGCGGTCGTCCGCGTGTCGGAGCTTGCCACCCGCATCACCTCCGGCGCTGTCTATGACGCGGCCTTCGTCGAGGAAATGGTCGCCCAGCAGGATCGCGCGTACTTCCTGAGACGCGGCGAACAGATGCACTTCTACGTCGCCTGCGAGGATGACGGGACCGTGATCGGCTGCGCCGCCTTCGGCCCGTACTACAAAAACCCGGCTGAGGGCTGCTTCTATTCCGTCTTTGTGCTGCCGGAGAAGCAGAAGCGCGGCGTGGGCCGCGCGCTCATTGAGACGATCGAGCGCGATCCGCTGTTTTTGCGCGCGCCGCGCGTCGTGATCCCCGCTTCCATCAACGCGCTGCATTTTTATCAGGAACTCGGTTACGCCTTCGCCCCCGGCGGCGACCGGCTGGATGAAGAACAGCTTTACTGTCTGGAAAAGTTCCCGCAGCGTTCCGTGTAAATCGCAAAGGAGGAAATGCCGTGCGTTCCGTCAAGGGCATTATCATTGGGTTTTTGCTGATCCTGCTGGGCTTTGCCGCCGCGCAGTACAGCCTGATCGCAGCCGGGATCCTGTCTGCGGGCGGGCTTGCCGCCGTCGTTGTGAGTGCGCTGCCGAAGCGGGCGGAAAAGCAGGAGCCGCAGGCGGCTCCCGCAGCTCCCGTGCCTGCCCCGTCGGAGCTTTCCGCGCCGGAGCTGCTGCCGGATATTCTGACCGACCCACCCGTGCAGCCGAAAATGCCCCCGCTGCCGCAGCCGGAGGCGGAGGCGCTGTATAAAACGCTTGCGGATGCGTATACGCGCATTGACGCGCTTTCGTGCCGCGGCCCGGCATGGATGCTGGAACGGGATATCCGGCTCTGCAAGGCCTTCTGCGCCCGCTGGGACAGCGCGAAGGCAGATGCGCAGACGGCTGCGATCCTGCGGGAAAAGGCGCGCTTTGTCGAGTATTCCAACGAATTTCTTCTGCCGGGCTTCGGCAGGCACGGCAGGATCCCCAGCCGCCGCACGTCCGGCGATCTGCTGGAGGATCTGAGCGCCGCCGTTTTGAAGCAGGCCGCGCAGCAACAGGCGGCGCTTGAGGCCGCGCTGCGGGGGCAGAAATGGTTCGAGGGCGTAAAAAAGCAGCTCCG
>ENA-OVGR01001572-OVGR01001572.1-human-gut-metagenome-genome-assembly--contig:-NODE-1572-length-18441-cov-11.594909_pt1 | contig 18441 bp, 19 predicted proteins | sample MGYA00237775_ERZ505429 | MGnify/ENA primary metagenome ERZ505429 (study PRJEB26158, sample SAMN06016345) | human gut metagenome | biome: human gut; feature: ankylosing spondylitis patient; material...
AGGCCGAACACCACGCTGGGGATGCCGCTCAGCAGCTCCACCGCCGTGACGACCATATTGCGCACGCCGGGAGCTGCCGCTTTCGAGAGGAACACTGCCGTCAGCAGGCCCACCGGCACGCCGATGAGGGACGCGCCCAGGGTGCCGTAAATACTCGAAAGCAGGAAGGGCAGGATGCCGTACTTCGGCTCGGACGCCGTGGAGGCCCACTCGGTGCCGAAGAGGAAGTTCAGCGGGCCGATCTTTCCGATGGCGGGCAGGCCCGACAGGAACATATAGATGGTAATGACAGCCACGCAGCCCACGGCAAGGATGCCGCAGAGGAAGAAGATGGCGTTCATGACAGCTTCCAGCCATTGGGCCGGGGTGCGGGGAAGCTCGAATTTTTTCATAAAAACACCTGAGGGATCCCTCACAAAGTTACTCGTTCACCGGCACAGCGCCTGCGGTGCGGATGAGGTCGGCAGCGTCGGTGCTGGCAGCAAAGTCGAAGAACGCCTGAGCCTGAACGGAGAGGGCGACGGAGTCGTTGGTGACGAACACGAAGGGACGCTGCACCTCATAGCTGCCGTCCTTGACGGTCTCCTCACTGCACTCCACGCCGCCGACGGTCACAGCCTTGACGGTGTCGCCGACGGCAGACAGGGAAGCGTAGCCGATGGCCAGAGGATTGGCCTCCACAGCGCTGATGACAGCGCCGGTAGCCGTCAGCTCCTGCGCATACTTGCAGGAATCCTTGACGTCCACAATGCTCTCGAAGCCATCGCGGGTGCCGGAGCCAGCCTCGCGGCCCACCAGAACGATCTCGCCGTCGTCGCCGCCGACCTCGGACCAGTTGGTGATCTCGCCGGTAAACATCTGCTTGAGCTGGTCAACGGTCAGGTCCTCGACCTTGCTGTCCTTGTTGACGATGATGGCGATGCCGTCCAGAGCTACGATGGTGCCGGTGACGCCGGTCTCGTCAGCCTTCAGGGCGCGGGAAGAAAGACCGATGTCCAGAGTCTTATCGGCAGCGCCGGTGATGCCTGCGCCGGAACCGGTGGGGTCATAGCTGATGGTGACATCCGGCTCGAGCTCAGCGAAGCCCTCGGTCAGGGCGGCGATGACGTTCTTCATAGAGGTGGAACCGCCGGTGGCGACATTGCCGGACAGCGCAGCCGTAGAAGAAGCGGAAGCTGCGGTGCCGGATGCGGCGGCAGAAGAGGCAGCAGTGGAAGAAGCTGCACCGCCGCAGGCGGTCAGGGCAGCAGCAGCGGCAGCAGCGCCGCAGATGGACAGGAACGAACGACGAGTGATCTTTTTCATCATAATATCTCCTTCAACTGGGCCGGCCCTTTTGTTCTGGCCGGGCTGTTTTCCTTTTCTTCGTTGCGTCTCTCTTGGGACGCCTTTATTGTAGCGCACCGCCCATCCGGCTGCGACCATGGCGGCGCAAAATGCAGGTAAAGCTTTGTGCGGTGTTTTTGCGCTGCTGTCATCCTCTGGTAAAGCCGGTGTGGAAAACAGGACACTCGATTTTACATTTCCGGTCAAACTGTCAAAAATCCGCACGTTCGTTTGTGCATCCCGCCCGCTGAAGGGGGCAAAAAAGGCTGCTTCACAGAACGTAAAGCAGCCTTTCAGACCCTATGATCGAATCAAAATTTCTCTTCCGTGCCGTCCGGGCGGTAGAGCTGGACATATCTGCGCCACTTGTCCGCGCCCATCACCCGGCTGTAGCAGTCGGCCAGCTCTTTGCTGGCCGTCTCCGCATCCAGCGTCTCCCCCTCGGCAGGCAGGACCAGTACCCGGAACCATGCGTCGAAAAGATGCTCCGTCCAGCCGGTGTCAACGGCCCCGCAGCGGGCATAAAAGCCCAGACGCCGGACGGCCATGGCCTCGTCGTCGGCCTTCTCGGGACACTCGGCCTCGATGAGGATGGCCTTTGCGCCCTCCTCGTGGGCGGGCAGAGCGGCCAGCAGACGTGCGCCAATGCCGGTGCTGCGGTAGGCGGGCAGGACGGAGAAATAGTCCAGCTGGCTCACTTCACAGCCCATAGGCTGCACCATCAGCAGATAGGACACCAGCGTCTCCCCCTCGAACACGCCCCAGGTGTGGGCCATGCCGACGGCTTCACTGTTCAGTATCATGCTCAGGGGTTTCAGCTCGCTGGGCGGGAAGTCGCGGCGCATCTCGTCCAGATACACCCGCGTCAGCTCGTCGGCGGTGAGTTTCTTCCACGTAAAGTTCTGGGGCTTCATATCAAAATTCCTTTCCGATAAAAATACCGCCGGGCCGGGCGCAGCGGCCCGTTCCCGGCGGTGTTTGAGAAGTTGTTTTCGTAAGAAAACAGCTTCTTCGTTACAGCTGCTTGCTCAGGGCATCGTACACAGCCTGCACATCGCCCTTGATAACCACCTGGCAAGCGTTCTTGGCCGGGCGGATGACGCCCTCTGCGCCTGCAGCCTTGGCAGCGGCCTCGTCCACGGAGGCGTAGCTGTGTACCTCAAAGCGGAGGCGGGTGGCGCAGTAGTCCACCTTGACGATATTATCCTTGCCGCCGAGGGCTTTCAGGATGCCGGAGGCCAGTGCCTCGCTCTCGGCAGAGCTCATGCTGGGCGTCTCGGCCCCGCCGTTCTTATGGTTGTGATAATACTTGCGTCCAAAATAGAAGCAGGCCATGGCCACCATGGCGAGAACGATCTTGAACGGCAGCGTGATCGGAAGGAATGTGACGATGAGCGCGATGACGATAGCGGCGATCCAGCTGTAAATATCCATTCCCAAAAACATACGATAATTCCTCCTTTGGGGAACGATGCGGCGGGCGCTTCCGGCAGGAAGCCGCCCGGACCCAGTCCGGGTACAACACCATATTAACATACTGCCGGGAAAAAAGAAAGCCTTTTCGGGCATCTTTCGGCCCGAGAGCTTGCATCCCGGGCCGGAATCGGGTACTATAAAGACAGTATATCCCCAATACACGGAAGGAGCATCCTTATGGAATGGACTGATATTCGCCTGACCGTATCCAAAGCCGACGCCGAGGCCGCTGAGGCCGTGGCCACCATGATCGCGGAGGGCGGCATTTATATCGAAGATTACAGCGACATCGAGGAACAGGTGGAGCAGATCGCCCACGTGGACCTCATCGAGCAGGAGCTGCTGGACAAGCCCCGGGACACCGTCATCATCCATATGTACCTCGAGCCGGGCGCTTCGCCGGTGGAGACGCTGGCCCTCATCGCGGCCCGGATGGAGGCCGCAGGCATCCCCTACACCTCCGAGACCGAGGGGGTGGAGCAGGAGGACTGGCAGAACGGCTGGCGCAAATACTACCACCCGATGGACGTGGGCCAGCGCCTCGCCATCGTGCCGTCCTGGCAGGACTATGATACCGACCGCGTTAAGCTCATCCTCGACCCGGGCCTTGCTTTCGGCACCGGCGGCCATGAGACCACCAACCTCTGCCTCGAAGTGCTGGACGAGCGGGTCAAGGGCGGCGAGCGGGTGCTGGACATCGGCACCGGCAGCGGCATCCTCGCCATCGCAGCCCTCAAGCTGGGCGCAGCCGTGGCTGAGGGCGTGGACATCGACCCCGTGGCCGTCCGCACCGCCGGCGAGAACGCCGCCCTCAACGGCGTAGCCGACAAGCTCACCGTCCTCGTGGGCGATCTGTCCGACAAGGCCAGCGGCAAGTACGACATCATCACGGCCAACATCGTGGCCAACGCCATCATGTCCCTGGCCCCTGCCGTCCCCGGCCTGATGGCCGACGACGCCGTCTTCATTGCCAGCGGCATCATCGACAGCCGGAAGGATGAGGTCATCGCTGCGCTGGAAGCCGCCGGCCTCGCTGTGCTGGAAGTGAAGGAGAAGCGCGGCTGGGAGTGCATCGTCTGCAAGAAGGCATAAATTTTTCAACGGGCTTGCCCTCTCAGGCCGCTTCGCGTCCAGCTCTCCCAAAGGGAGAGCCAAAGACGTAACGGGCAGGCAAAAGCCTCTCCCTTTTGGAGCAACAACGACGACCGCCACCAGTGGCGGAAACAGGGAGTCGTTGTTGGGGCCGCGGCCAGCAAGACGCAAGTGCTTCTCAAAGCACGAAGCGGCTGCTGGGTGCCGCAACCCGGGCAGTGGCATTGCGTGAGCAATGACGGAGAGGGCAAGGACGCTCAAGGAGGAACCATGCCGCACCGTTATTTTACCACTGAAATTTCCGACGGCACCGCCGTGCTGCGGGGGGCCGACGCCCACCATCTCTCCCGCGTGATGCGGGGCAAACTGGGGGACACCGTCATCCTCTGCGACGGCAGCGCCGTCGAGTATACTGCCACCATCATCGGCTTCGGCGACGAGACGGTGGAGTTCAGCGTGGAGCCGGGCTACCCCAGCGCCGCAGAGCCCACCGTGGACGTCACCCTGCTGGTGGGCTACCCCAAGCAGGACAAGCTGGAGCAGGTCATCCGCCACGGCGTCGAGCTGGGCTGTGACCACTTCATCCCATTTTTCAGCCGCTACTGCGTGGCCGCGCCCAAGAAGGAAGAGCAGAAAAACGAGCGCTACAACCGCATCGCCTTTGAAGCCGCCAAGCAGTGCGGCCGGGGCGTACTGCCGGATGTGGCCCTTCCGCTGCCCAACTTCGGGGCCGTCTGCCGCAGCCTCGACCAGTATGATCTCGTGCTCTTCTGCTACGAGTGCGGCGGCGCACCCCTGCGCCAGCTTCTGGCTGAGGCCACGCCCGCCGATGGCGAAAAGCTGAAGATCGCCATCATCACCGGCGCAGAGGGCGGTTTCGCCGCCGAGGAAGCTGAGATGGCCGCAAAAGCCGGCGCAAAGACCGTCGGCCTCGGCCCCCGCATCCTCCGCTGTGAGACGGCCCCGCTGGCCGTTGTCTCTGCCGTCATGACCCTGACGGGGAACCTCGAGTAAGTTCTGACATCAGAAACGGCGTCCCGCCGAGGTGGGACGCCCTTTTGCTGTATTCAGTTCTGATACACTTCACGCCGATGGCCTACTGTCAAAGCCAGGATCACCAGCTCTTCATCCTCAATGAGGCAGAGCAGACGGTAATCTCCAATGCGATACCTCCACTGTCCGCTCCGGTTGGCCGTCAGGCCCTTGCCGTGGGCGCGTGGGTCAGCGCAGTCCACGAGGTTTTTGTCTATCCACGCTTTCAGCATCCGCTGGGTATAGCGGTCTAATTTTCGAAATTCCTTTTCAAATCGCGGCGTCGTTTCCACCCGGTATTTCATAAGTCGAGTTCCTTCCAGAACTCACCCACCGGGCGGCTCTTCTTTCCGCTGCGCTGATACTCGCCGTAGGCTTCCTCTGCGGCGGTAATGTCATAATCCTCTTCGATTTTGTCGAACAGCGCCCGCTTGAATGCTTCGCCCATCGACATGGAATGGAGCTTTGCATAGCTGTCGGCCAGCTGCCGTTCTTCTTCCGATAACCGAATCGAGAATGCCATACCATCATCTCCTTTTCATAGTACATTGTACTACATCAACTTCAAACTGTCAATGGCACGGTTTATTTCGCATCTGCATCCCGCAGGGCCTTTTTGATGGTCAACAGGTTCTGCGGGCTCATGGAGAAGCTGCGCAGTCCGAGGCGGAGATACTGGGTCGCGTTGACGGCATTGCCGACGGCGAGGCCGCAGATGGTGACGGGGATGTCCGCTTTCCTGGCGGCGTCCACCACCATGGCGATGAGCTTTTTCATGGCCGGGCTGGCGGGACGGTAGTAGTGCTCGGCAATGGCCAGTTCCCGGCTCACCGCGTGGGTGTACTGGGTCAAGTCGTTGGTGCCGATGACGAAGAAGCGGCAGCCGTGGGCAGTGAAGTCCTCTGCCGTCAGGCAGGCGGCGGGTACGCTGAGCATGACGCCGAAGGGGACGTCAGGCTCGAACTCCACGCCCCGCTCGGCGAGCTTGCGGCGGCAGTAGTCCACCACCTGCATGGCGGAATCCCAGTCCTCAATGTTCGTCACCATGGGGAACATGACCCGCAGCGGGCCTTTTGCAGCGGCACGCATGAGGGCGCAGATCTGTACTGCCATCTGGGGCAGATTGCGCAGGCTGCTGCGGATGCCCCGCAGGCCCAGCTTGGAGGACTGGACGCCCTGATAGGCGTCGGCCATGGTGCGGTCGGCACCGAAGTCGAAGGTGCGCACCGTCACCATCTTTCCCTTGGCGGCGGCGAGGCAGGAGGTGTAGAACAGATACTGCTCCTGCTCGTCCATGGCGTGGCCGGGCATCATCATGTAACTGCTGCGCAGCAGGCCCACGCCGGACGCGCCGGACTCCATCGCGGTCCCCACATCCTCGGGGCCGAAGCAGTTGGCCAGAAGCTCGAACTCCTCGCCGTCCCGGGTGCGGTTGGGCAGCTCAAGCTGGGCGTTCAGCTCCTTGTTCTGGCGCTGCATCTCGCAGATGCAGGTGATGGCGCTCTGCCGGGCGGCGGCATCCGGGTCAAGGATGCACTCGCCCTCGGTGGCGTTCAGGATGACCTCGCGGCCGTCGCAGTCTTTCAGGAAATCTCCGCCCACCTGGGTGATGCCCGGGATGTTCAGCGAGCGGGCGATGATGGCCGCATGGCTCTGGCCGCTGCCCTCGGCGGTGATGAGGCCGAGGATGCGGCCCGCCGGGACGCTGAACAGATCGGTGGGCATGAGCAGGTCAGACGCAAGGATGACCGGGTGGTCGAGGGCCAGCCAGCTGCGGATCCGGTGGCAGAGGATGTTGGTGATGCGCTGGGTCACGTCGAGGATGTCCACGCTCCGCAGCTGCATGTAGGCGTTGTCCTTCATGGCGGCCAGCTGGGCGGCGTAGCGGTGGCCCACACGGTCCATCGCCTCGGCGGCACCGACGCCGGCCTTTATCTGGAAAGCCACCTCATTCATGAAGCCCTCGTCTTCCAGCATCATGCTCTGGAACAGGAAGATGGCCTGCTCCGAGGGCGCGGCGCGGCCTGCCATCTCGTCCAGCTCCTGCTGAGCCACCTTGATGGCGTCTTCCAGCGCCTGCTTTTCCTGTTCGGGGTGGAAAGGCCCCTCGCCGAACACCAGCGGCGGGCGGTCCAGCCGACTGACCTGACCCAGCACGAGGCCGGGCGATGCGGTAAAGCCCTTATATACCTTCATGTTTCCATCTCCTCCGGCGGCACTCTGCCGGTCAGCGCCCGGCAGACCAGTGCCTGCAAAAAGGTGTTGGGCAGCAGAGCGGCCCGTGCGGCCTGCGCCGGGCCTGCTTCGCCCTCGAACAGCGGCTCGAAGCTCCTGAGGCGCTCGAAGTCGCATTTTGCAAGGAAAGCTTCTCCCAAAGTACGGGTGGTGTAGTAGGGGGCGGGGTCTACGCCCACGTCCTCAGCCACGGCTTCCAGCGGGGCAAGCTCTGCATCCGAGAGTTTTGCCAGCAGGAGAGCGGCGTCTGCCGTCAGGGTGGAGGGGTGCTTTTCCCGCACGTCCTTCTGGACGGCCTCGAAGGCCGCATGGAATGCGGCGGCATCCGCGCTGCTCTCAGCCCCGCTGTCCACAGCGTAGGCGCAGCCCCGCAGCCGCCCGAAGGCCCGCAATGTATCGTGGTAGCCCAGCTCGATGTTCCGCCGGGCGGTGGCGGGCTCGAAGTGGAGGATGTCGCCCAGCTCCCAGTAGCTTCGGATGAGGGTGGTGGGCAGGCCGGTGCGGTTGGGGCGGGTGATGCCCACACCCTCCAGGTCCACACAGACCAGCTCTTCTGCGCCCATCTTCTGGGCCAGCGCGGTGGGCATATTGTCCCGGTAGCCGCCGTCGAGGTAAGACACCCCGTCGATGGTGTGGGCCCGCAGGGCGGGGAAGCAGGCTGCAGAGGCCAGCAGGTAGTCTTTCACCTTCCCCTCGGGGATGTCTTCCAGCGGAAGCTCCCGGGCCTTGAGGGTCTTCTGCTCCACGGTCACGAGGCCCAGCCGGATGGGGCTTTTGCGGAGTTTCTCTTCGTCCAGCACCCGCTCGACGATCTCTTCCAGCGGAGTGACGTCCATGCCGCCCTGAGTCACAGCGTCTTTGAGGAATGCGTGCAGCTCAGAAAGCGGCGCATCCTCGGCAGGCAGCTCCATCACATCCTGGCTGCGGATGGTCAGCCACATGTCCCGGGCCGTCTCGTAGAGGTCAAGGGCGAACATGGCGCCGTTCAGGCTGCCGACGCTGGTACCCGTAATGATCTGGGGCCGCCAGCCCAGCTCGGTCAGCGCCCGCCAGACGCCCACCTGATAGCTGCCGCGGGCGCCCCCGCCCGCCAGCACCAGCGCTTTTACGGGGGTGTTGTTCTGCGCCATGTTTTCTGCCTCCTTTGATGTGTTCCGGTTTTGCCTAGATTATAGCATATTTCCCGGGAGATTTCTCTCTGTTTTTGTAACAAAAAATGTGCTATAATAAATTCACTTTGCCAGAACGATTCAGGAGGACGACAGATGCACCGCAAGCAATGGATTTTCGACATGGACGGCACCCTCACCGACAGCATGACTGTGGTGTGGCAGGGCGCGCCGCTGGAGCTGCTGCGCCGCTATGGCCGCACCGCAAGACCCGGCATCCACGATGTTCTGCTGAGCATGGGGATGGTGGAGGGCGCGGAGTATCTCATCCGCACCTACGATCTGCCCCTGACCCTGCGGGACTACGAGCCTGCCATGCGGCAGGTCATCCGGGACCTGTACAAAAAAGTTGAGCTGAAGCCCGGCGTCCGGGAGATGCTGGCCCGGCTGAAAGCCGAGGGCGTGCGGATGTGCATCTGCTCCAACACCTGGGCAGAGCAGTGCGAAGAAGTACTCACCCGGCTGGGCGTCGCAGACTATTTCGAGTTCTTCTACACCGCACAGGGCGCGAAGAGCAAGGCCCACCCCGAGGTGTTCCACGAAGTCCTCGAGCGGCTGGGCGGCAGCGGACCCGCCGACGCCGTCGTCTGCGAGGATGCCGTCTACGCCACCCGCACGGCCAGGCAGTGCGGCTTTTACCTCATCGACATCGAGGATGAGACCAGCGCTGCCGATCAGCCCGAATTGCAGCGCCTTGCCGACCAGTACATAACGGATTGGACACAGCTGGACTGGACAAAATTATAAAGCAATGGGGAGGCCCGGAAGGGCCTCCCCATTGCTTTATCGGAACTGCTTTTCCAGATAATCTTTCAGCGCCGTGCGGGCCGCAGGCTCCCGCCCGCGGGGGACAGGGACCCGTGCGCCGCTCTGCATCCAGAACTCACCCGCCGCCAGCTGGGACACCGCCGCCAGATTGACCACATAGGAGCGGTGGAGCTGGACGAAGCGCTCATCCGCCAAAAGCGGCTGTGCCACCTGCGCGAACGGCACCCGGACGGACAGGGACGGCACATCCTCGCCGCTGGCGAGATGGAAATGCACCACATGGTGGGTACACTCGAGGTATTCGATGTCCGCGAAGGGCAGCACCCGCAGACCCGACGCCGTGGCTACCGGGATGGCCGGGCCGTACTCCGGCTCGGCGGCCCGGGCCAGCAGAGCGTCCAGCTGTTCCGGCGGAACAGGCAGCAATAAATACTGCATGGCGTCCACCCGGTAGGCGCTGTAGGCGTGGGCGGGCGTGTGGGCCAGAAAAGCCAGCGGGCTGCGCCGCCCCCGGCTGCGGAGTGCAGCCGCCGCCTGCAGCGACGCGGCGGCTGCCGTGGACGGCAGCTCGATGAGATACAGCTCGTACCGCTCCCCGGCGTCGTCCCGGGCCAGCAGGGCTTCCGGGCTGTCCAGCTGCTCGATGATGCAGGCGTCGTCCCGCCGGGCATAATAGTCGAGACACTGCCGCTCCACCCGGCTGCGGAGGACGCTGTCCGGACTGCACACCGCGATATGAAATATCATTCCGAAGCCCCCTTTCGGGCCTGCCGCCGGCGCTTGCTTTTTCGGCCCGGCGGGAGTATCATTGCTATAAAAACAGAAGAAAGCAAAAGGAGAAACTGCTATGGAAATGCCTCTCGTCAGCATCATCGTCCCTGTGTACAATGCCCAGAGCCACCTGAGCCGCTGCCTCGAAAGCATCTGCGGGCAGGAGTACAAGAACCTCGAGCTCATCGTCATCAACGACGGCTCCAAAGATAAGAGCCTGCCCGTCTGCGAGGAGTTCCGCAAAAAGGACAGCCGCATCCTGCTGGTGGACAAGGCAAACTCCGGCGTATCCGACACCCGGAACCTCGGCCTGAAGCTTGCCGGCGGCAAGTACGTCCAGTTCGTGGACAGCGATGACTACATCGCCCCGGACTACACGGCCCGGCTGGTAGAGGCGGCAGAGAAGACCGGTGCCGACCTCGTCATCTCGCCCTACACCATGGTCATCCCCGCCGGGGCGTCAAAGCCGGAACAGGTGCTGGAAAAGATCCAGGACGACCTCGGCGTCATGCACGTTGCACGCCCGCCGGAGAACCGGGAATACGGTTTCCTGCCCGAGGGCGTCTACGACAAGGACACCTTCGCCCGCCGCCTGATGGACAAGCCCGCCTCTTACTTTTACAGCGTGCTCTGGAACAAGCTCTACCGCCGCGACATCCTCACCCGGCACGACATCCGCTTTACCAGCGAGATGCGCTGGGCCGAAGACCTCGTGTTCAACATGCAGTATATCCAGTACGCCGAAGTCTTTGCGTCCATCCCGCAGCCCGGCTACTACTACGTCCAGAACCCTCAGAGCATCTGCCACACCCAGATAAAGCCCGCCACTCTGGTGCAGAACAAGATCCAGGTGTTCCACTACTACAAGGACCTCTACACCCGGCTTGGAATGTATGAGCAGGTGCGGCCCCAGCTCTACAAATTCCTCATCGACATCGCCGAGAGCACTTACCCCTCCGGTCCCTTCAAGAAGGTCATCGATGAGGCGAAAGCCTACTGGAAAGAGCACAAGGCAGAGATCTCATCCTGAAGAAAAGCGGGAGGCCCCTGCGGGGCCTCCCGCTTTTTTATTTACGCTCCGATGGCGGCACACTTCTTGGCCAGCCAGTCGCGCTCGTCCTCGGTCAGGCGGGGAGCCAGCTTCTCGAAGACCTCGCGGTGGTAGGCGTTCAGCCAATCCAGCTCGTCGCGGCTCAGAACGCCCGGGACGATGGGAGAGGTGGCGATCGGCACGAACGTGATGGGGCGGAATGCCAGGAACTCGCCGTACTGGTTGGATGCTTTGTGGCAGCACTCCAGCTCGTTCTCGATGCGGATGCCGACGACGCCGCCCTCATAGACGCCCGGCTCGTCGGTGACGATCATGCCCGGCTTAAAGACGGTGGTGTTGCGGCCGTTCAGAGCGTGGGGGCCTTCGTGGACGTTGCCCACATGGCTGACGCTGTGGCCGGTGCCGCAGCGGTAGTTGATGAGGTGGCGCCACAGCGGCTCACGGGCGATGGTGTCCAGCATATGGCCGTCGCAGTAGTCCAGCCAGACAGCCCGGGCGATGTCGATGTGGCACTGTAAAGTCCAGGTGTAGAACAGGCGCTCGTCCTCGGTCAGCTCACCCAGCGGGTAGGTGCGGGTGATGTCGGTGGTGCCGTCCATATAGGTCGCGCCGCTGTCCACCAGCAAGAAGCCCTTCTTCTCGAGCTTTGCGTGGTCTTCCTCGGTGGCGTGGTAGTGCATCATGGCGGCGTTGGGGCCGTAAGCTGCAATGGTGCCGAAGCTCTCGGTCAGGAACTTGTCCTGTGCGCTGCGGTACTTGTGGAGGATCTCGTCGATGGTCAGCTCGGTCAGCTCTTCGCCGGCGGCCAGACGGTTCTCCAGCTCGATCTGGAAGCGCACCATAGCCACGCCGTCCCGGATGTGAGCTTCGCGGGTGTGAGCCAGCTCGACTTCGTTCTTGACGCCCTTCATGGGCAGCAGGGGGTCGGCCTCGTCCTTGACGGTCAGAGCCGGGTTGGCCTGTAGGGTCTGGTAAACAGCGTAGTTGACGGAAACGGGGTCGGCCAGAACAGTCTGCTCTTCGGTCTGGGCGGCAAGGAAAGTGAGCACATCGTCGTACTCGGCCAGCTCCACGCCGTTTGCCTTCAGCTCCGCAGCAGCCTCGGCGCTGACGCGGGCGGTGTTGATGAAGAGGGTCGCCTTATCGGGGGTCACATAGCAGTAAGCCATGGCGTAAGGGGTGCACTGGATGTCCATCGCACGCAGATTGAGCAGCCATGCCAGATTGTCCAGCTTGCCCACCAGCTGTGCGGTGCAGCCCAGCTCAGAGAGCTTCGCACGCAGCTGGCCCAGCTTCTCGGCAGGGGAGAAGCCTGCGTACTCTTTCGGCAGGAGCCATGCCGGGGTAGCGGGCAGGGCGGGACGGCCCTCCGTCCACAGCTCGTCCTCGAGGTTCAGCAGCTTGATGGTGCCTTTCTTAGCGTCCAGTTCTTTCTGGAGGCTGCGCACCAGACCGCAGGAAGCAGTCAGGCCGCAGAGGCCCAGCTTGCCGCCCTCGGGCAGGACTTTGCCGCAGTACTGCTCGGCGGTCGGCACGCCCGGCTCGCCCATCCGCATCAGCTGGATCTCCGTGCCAGCGATCTCCTTCTCGGCCTGCACGAAGTAACGGCCATCGGCCCAGACAGCGCTCTCGGTCATGGTGACGACGAAGTTGGAGTTCTCGCCGTGGAAGCCGGAGAAGTAGGTCAGGGCAGTGTAGTGGTCGGGCATATACTCGCTGGCGTGCGGGTCGCCCACCGGGATGAGGTAGACGTCCACGCCGTTTGCCTTCATGGCCGCGCGCAGGGCGGCCAGACGCTCGGGAACGGTATTCATGCTCATGTCAAAAAGCCTTCTTTCTTTATTCTGCCGGAAAAACGTCCGGCGGCGATGGTTTGCTGTACCTTATTGTATCATTCCGGGGCGCAGAATGCAATTCATGGGCGATGTTTTGACTTTTCGCGTTTTTCCGTGTATGCTAGGGTCGGAAGCTCTTTATAGAATGGAGGCGTTTTCATGGTATTTTCCATCATCATGCTCGTCTGCCTTATCGTCTGTGTTGGCATCGACTATCTGAGCCTGAAACGCATCGAGCGGAACGGCGCCCTACTGGGCGTCACGCTGCCGCAGAATGCCGCCGAGCTGCCCGAAGTGCAGGACATCGTACAGCGGTATCTGCGTCGGCTGCGCACCATCTGCCTGCTCTGTGCCGCTGTGAGCGTCGGGCTGTTTTTCGCGCCCAATTCGCTGTTTTATGTCACGGTCTGGGTCTATTTCTTTTTCGGAAGTCTGGCCCTGCCGTATCTGCCCTGTCTGTGGGGGAACCGCGCTCTGCAAAAACTGCGGGATGCCCACGGCTGGCCTGCCGCGCCCGAGGACGCCGCATGGAAATACGGTCTGCTCTATTATGACCCCGACGACAAGCGCATCTCCGTTCCCAAACGTATCGGCAAAGGAAGCGCTGTCAATCTCGCCACCCTCCGGGGTAAAATCGCTATGGCGGTCAATGTCATTGCAATCGTCAGCATTCTGCTGGTTGGGCCGGTGCTGGGCGTTCTCGACCACACCCCCGCAAGGCTGGAACTGCAAGTGTCGCCCACGGTAGAGCTGCAATCCTACCATGGAAAGACTCAGAAGTACACGATTCCCATAGACGACATCACCGAGGTTCAGGTTTATTCCTCCCTGCCGGAGGCCGGCCGGATACACGGCCTCGATTTGGAGCACTACTGGCAGGGTTCTTTTGTCATGGTACACGACGGCACCGTGCATCTCTGCCTCGACCCCACCGCCGGGAAGTTCCTCCGGGTGGAGACGGAAGACGGCATTTTCTGGTTCACCGGCGAGACGGACGAAAAGACTGAGAAAATCGCCGAATGGATTATTGAAGAGATGGGGCAGACTGCCGATTGACACCGCATTTTTTGCTCCCTGCCTGCTTGCGGGGAGCTTTTGTTTTGCCCCTGCCGCCCGAAAATGCAAACAAATTGCAAAAAATGTTACAAATTTCTCATCAAAAAGGCCGGTTTGCCATTGACAGCCTTGTTATAATAGGAGTGTAGGAATTTTACGGGTCAGCACTCAGCGGCCCGGACTGCTTGTAAGGCCCGACGGGCCTGCTGGGCAGCGCCTTTGCGGCGTCTGCATAAAAGAAAGAGGCATTTCAGACTATGACCAAGATCGATATTTTCTCCGGCTTCCTTGGCGCCGGTAAGACCACCCTTATCAAGAAGCTCATCAAAGAGTCCTTTGCAGGCCAGAAGGTCGTGCTCATCGAGAACGAGTTCGGCGAGATCGGCATCGACGGCGGCTTTTTGAAGGAGTCCGGCATCCAGATCAATGAGCTGAACGCCGGCTGCATCTGCTGCTCTCTGGTGGGCGATTTCCGCGCCGCTCTGCAGCAGGTGGTGGAGCAGTACCACCCCGACCGCATCGTCATCGAGCCCTCCGGCGTGGGCAAGCTGAGCGACGTGACCCGCGCCGTGGAAGGCGTGGCCGAGCACCTGGATGTGCAGCTGAACAGCTTTGTCACCGTGGCCGATGTGAACAAGGTCAAGATGTATATGAAGAACTTCGGTGAGTTCTACGACGACCAGATCAGCCACGCAAGCTGCATCATCCTGAGCCGCACCCAGAACGCCACCGAGGAAAAGATCGCCGCCGCTGTGGCCATGTTGCGTGAGAAGAACCCCACCGCTACCATCGTCACCACCGCCTGGGACGCCCTGACCGGCGAGCAGATCCTGAAGGCCATGTCCACCAAGGACGACTTCAAGACTGAGCTGATCGCTATGGCTGCCAAGGCTAACGCAGAGCACGCCCACGAGGACGAGGAAGAAGAGCACGAACACCATCATCACCACGACCATGATGACCACGACGAGCATTGCTGCTGCGGCCATCACCATGACCACGATGACGATGAAGACGAGCATGAGCATCATCACCACCACGACCATGATGACCACGACGAGCATTGCTGCTGCGGCCATCACCACCACCATCATGACCACGACGCCGATGAGGTCTTCACCAGCTGGGGCGTCGAGACGGCCAAGAAGTTCTCCAAGGCTGACATTGAGCACGCCCTCACCGAGCTGGACACCGGCAATTACGGCATGATCCTCCGCTCCAAGGGCATCGTGGACGGCGGCGCAGACGGCTGGCTGGAGTTCGACTACGTTCCCGGCGAGTGGGAAGTCCGCGCACGCGGTGCAGACGTCGGCGGCAAGCTGGTGGTCATCGGCTCCAAGCTGGATGAAAAGGCCATCGCTGCACTGTTCGGCTGCTGATCGGCCCTGAAAGGATAAAAGATTATGGCAAATGAGATCCCGGTTTACCTGTTTGTGGGCTTCCTCGAGAGCGGCAAGACCAAGTTCATTCAGGAGACCTTTGAAGACCCCAACTTCGACTCCGGCGACAAGACCCTTCTGCTGGTCTGCGAGGAGGGCGAAGAAGAGTACAATGAGAAGAAGTTCGCCTTCCCCGGCGTGACCCTCTACAACCTCGAGGACAAGGCCGAGCTGAACCCCCAGAACCTCGCAAAGCTGGCCAAGGAGGCCGACGCAGGCCGCGTGGTCATCGAGTACAACGGTATGTGGATGCTGCAGGACCTGGCAAACAATCTGCCCGAAAACTGGATCGTCTACCAGTGCATCGCCACCGCCGACGGCACCACCGCGCTGACCTACGCCCGCGACAACTCCATGCGTGCGCTGATGCTGGACAAGATCGCCCGCAGTGAGCTCATCGTCTTCAACCGCGCCGAGGCCGTCAACAATGACGCCGCCCGTCAGGAGCTGCACAAGCTGGTGCGTCAGGCATCCCGCAAGTGCGACATCGCCTACGAGTTCAAGGACGGCAGCGTGGCTTACGACGACATCCCCGACCCGCTGCCCTTCGACATCAACGCCCCGGTCATCGACATCCCGGACGACGATTACGGCATCTGGTATATGGACTGTCAGGACGAGCCCCAGAAGTACGCGGGCAAGACCGTCAAGTTCCTCGCACAGGTCTGCCAGACCAACCGTGCCGGCAAGAACAGTTTCGTGCCGGGCCGGTTCGCCATGACCTGCTGCGTACAGGACATCCAGTTCGTGGGCTTCCCCTGCAGCTACGACGACTACAAGGCCCTCGAGCAGCGGGCATGGGTCAAAGTGACCGCAAAGGTCGGCTATAAGTTCCATAACATCTACCGCGGCAAAGGCCCGGTGCTCACCGCACTGTCGGTGGAGCCTGCCGAGAAGCCGCTGAACGATGTTGTCACCTTCTCCTAACTGCAGCATAACCAAGGAGGTCATGGCATGAAAGCAATCTTCCGCATTCTGGGTACTGCCGCCGCTGTGGCGGCCACCGGTGCCGCCATCGTCATCATGGACAAGCTCCTGAACGAGAAGGCCGCACCCATCATCGAATCCATCGAGTTCCCCGAGGAAGCCGAAAAGGACGACGCAGAGGCCGCCAAGACCGCCGAGGCATACGCCGAGGGTGAGGCCAAGGCAGAGGCCGAAGCCGCCGCACCGGCAGAAGAGACCGCTCCCGCTGATGAGCCCGCCGCCCCTGAGACGGAGGCAGCGCCCGCTGAGGCCGCAGAGCCTGTGACCCTGCCCGATTTGAGCGAGGAGCGCCCGGTCTGTGACCCCGAGGCTCCGAACCCGAACCCCGTGGAGGCCGGCCCCGCCGTCGCCCCCAAGGACGAAAACGGCAAGTTCGACCCGACTAAGATCGCCGACGTCTCCGACTTCGGCGACTGGGAAGAGCAGGGGTGCAAAGGATAATTCCGCACGATAAAAGGGACGCTGCGCATTGTGCGCAGCGTCCCTTTTCTGTTTTATTCTCCGTATGCTATCTTCGTCAGCCTGTCCTTATCCGTCACGGTCACCCCGCCGCGGTAGAGCTTTACGATGCCCTCACCGGCGAAGTATTTCAGCAGGCGGCTCACCACCTCGCGGGCGGAACCCATGTACTTCGCCATCTGGTCCTGGGTCAGGCGGACATCGTCGCCGCCGGTCTTGGCAAGCTCGTCCGCAAGGAAGATGGCCAGCCGCCGGTCGGCGCTCATGAAGAGAATCTGCTGCATCGTCCACATGGTGTCGGAGAAGCGCTCGGCGGTCATCTGGTAGGCGAAGCACCGCACCTCCACGTTCTGCTGCATGAGACTGCGGAAGACGCCTGCGCTGATGCAGTAGGCCTCGGTGTCCTCTTCGGCGTCGATGTAGAGGTCAAAGTTCACCGAGTCCATCACGCAGGAGGCGGAGAGGATGCAGATCTCGCCGCCAAAGAGGCGGTAGAGGGTCACGTCCCGGCCATCGTCGGAGAGAAGATACGCCCGGAACTGGCCGGTGCGCAGCAGCAGGATGCCCACGCAGTTCTCCACCGGGCTGTGGACCCGCTCGCCCTTGCGATAGCGCACCAGGCGGGTGGTGCGGCAGAGTATCTCCTGCTGTTCGGCGGTCAGCTTGTCCCAGAAGGGGAAGGCACAGGCGAGACACTGGCGGTGCTCGCTGCATTTGGGGATAGACAGGATCTCCGGCATCTTAAATCACCTCTTCCGCAGCGCTTTGGCAGCTTCGGTGCCTGCCAGAGCGCCCTCATAGACGGCCTTCGCCACCTGCAAAAGCCCGCCGGTGCAGTCTCCGACGGCGTAGAGGCCGGGGACGGTGGTCTGCATTTTTTCATCTGTCACGATGCGGCCGTTCTCCACAGCGGCACCGATTTTCAGGGCCAGCGCCGTACTGCCCGCAACGCCCAGCGCCACAAACACACCCGCCAGCTCCACCACATCGCCGCCGGACAGCTGGACGCCGGTGACTTTCTGCTCGCCGAGGATGGCGTCGATTTTTTCAGGTCGGACAGTCACCTCCGGCGGAAACTCTGCCGCCGGCGGCGCACCATTCAGCAGGAGGGTGACGCTGGCCGCCACCGGCAGGAGCGCCTGCACCTCATGCAGGGCGTATTCGCCGCTGCCTACCACGGCCACATCCTTGCCGCGATAGAAAAAGGCATCGCAGGTGGCGCAATAGCTGACGCCGTGGCCCTCGAGGCCCGCCAGCCCCGGGATGCGGGGCGTCGCCCGCGAAGCACCTGTGGCGAGGATAACAGCGTCCGCCGGGTAATCTCCATCGAGGGTTTCTACAGTGAGTTTATCGGTATAGGTCAGACCCACGGCCTCGGTGGTCACAAATTTGACGCCCACAGCCTTGGCCCCCTCGATGCCCTGACGCTCCAATTCCGCACCCGAGATGGGGGCGGCGAAGCCGTAGTAGTTCTGGATAAGCTCTGCACGGTCAAGCGCACCCGGCCCCCGGGTGAGGACGGTGGTGTCCACCCCCGCACGGGCAGTGTACAGCGCGGCGGACACCCCCGCCGGGCCGGAGCCGATGATGACGATGTTGGACATAGTGGGCCTCCTTGTACTTCTTGTATTATCGTAAGATCCGTTACTTTCTTTGCGCGCCGACGGCGCGGGGCGGGTTTTATTCTTTCGGTCAAATGGCTTTGCGCTCCGCGCGGGCCAGAGGTAGGGAGGGGTGTTTCGAAT
>ENA-OVGR01001575-OVGR01001575.1-human-gut-metagenome-genome-assembly--contig:-NODE-1575-length-18418-cov-4.604150_pt1 | contig 18418 bp, 10 predicted proteins | sample MGYA00237775_ERZ505429 | MGnify/ENA primary metagenome ERZ505429 (study PRJEB26158, sample SAMN06016345) | human gut metagenome | biome: human gut; feature: ankylosing spondylitis patient; material...
TTAGGGGCTAACCATCCTATGGGACCATTGGAACTGGGTGATTTGATCGGATTGGATGTTTGTCTGGCTATTATGGAAGTGTTGTACCGGGAATTCGGTGACTCCAAATACCGGCCTCATCCTTTGTTGCGGAAAATGGTTCGCGCTAACTTATTGGGACGGAAGACCGGAGTCGGGTTTTATGACTATCGGAAATAATGAGGAGAGTCTTCTTTACCGGGATACGATGTTGGGGAATATTTCCCCAACATTTTTACTTTTTCCCCACTTTCTACAAGCTGCGATTCTTAATCTGTTGTATGTAATGTATTGATAATTAGTGTATTTTGTTGATTTTGTGCTTGTGGCATCGGATTTGTTCTGTTTAAGGATAAAATCTAACTCTAAAAAATAATAGTATGAAAAAGATCGTCATTTTAGGAATCGGAGCTTCTATGTTCTTCCTGGGTAGTTGCGTAGAGAGTTCTCAGAAATATAAGTCTTTACAAGCCCGTCTGGATTCTTTGAGTACAGTACATATTATGCAGAATTCCGAAATGGAGAGTATGCTGGCCGATTTGAACGATATTTCTGCCGGAATGCAATCGTTGCGGGATGCCGAACGTTTATTGACTTTGGAAACAATTAATGAAAATAAAGACAATAGTAAATCCAAACAGCAATTGAATCAGCTGAAAAAAGACGTACAGGCTATTACCGAGGCGATCGCTTCTTATAAAGAACAGATTTCCAAACTCGAAGGTAAGAATAAAAGCCAGTCGGCCGAGTTTAAGAGATTGATTGCCGGCTTAAATGCGGAATTGGATCAACGTACACAGAAACTGAATGAAATTACTAAACAATTGGCTGAGAAGAATCAGCAATTGGCAGTGAAGACCGAGGAAGTCGCTAATCTGACCGAGAATGTGGAAGCTTTGGATAAAGCCAATAAAAGTCAGCAAATGACGATCAATGAACAGGATATGGCGATTCATCAGGGACACTATTTGATTGGAAACCGCAAAGAGCTGAAAGAAGCTGAGGTAATTTCCAGACAAGGGATTTTCTGTCCGCCGATCGTATCGTCACAAGCACAAAAAGCCGACTTTACCGATTTGGATATCCGTGAGATGAAGGTGATCCCGTTGAATAGTAAAAAAGCGAAATTACTTTCTGTCCATCCGGCTGATTCCTATACTTTGGAGACCGGTGAAGATGGTAATATGACCCTGAAAATCAATGACGAAAATAATTTCTGGAAACAAACAAAATACCTGGTTGTGATGATTGAATAAAAGCGGGAATAATTTTAACTGAGAGAGGCATACCCAAAAAGTATGTCTCTTTTCTTTTTTTTCACAACGATTATTCTTGTCGGGAGAGAAAATAATGAAAAAAAACTAGCCGAAGATCATCAGGATTTTTAAAAGTGTATCCGATGAGAAAATCGCTTTCAATTTGTCGATACTTTTGTATTTCAGTGTTTTAACACTGCTTACTGAGATGTTTATTTCCTGTGCTATTTGCTGATTGTCGAGGCCTTGAAAAGCGAGCTGCATGACTTGTTTACTACGGGGAGGAAGTTTTTCTATTTCTGCGAGAATCTGCATGGCGACGTCTGCTTCTACAATGACATTGAAGATATTGACCTCTTTCAGAGGATGGTTGTTTAGATATTTAGCTTGCAGCTTGCGGGTTCGCAGCCATTCAAGTGAAAGGTTATGAACCAGCATATACATATAATTATCGATATTCTCAATATTTTTGTTTTTTCCTTGTAATTCCCAGAGGCGTGCAAAAGCTTCCTGTACAATATCTTGGGCAGCTGTTTTATCGCCAAGGAAACGGTTGGCTGCGAAACACAAAGAGACATACAGACGGTTCACTAAGCTTTCGAACTTGGTTGCAGCTGTATTTCCCGTTTGATATGTTGTGTTTTTATCCATTTTTATAACATCCTTTTAAGGAATTGCTCTACAAATTTAAAAAAAATTATAATTCCGTTCATCCTTTTCGTTACTGAGTTAGTCTTTAATATGAATTAAGAGAGGAAAATGTAGTAAAATAGATTCAGATGAACAGAGAAAGTTTAAATATATTGTTAAAAAAAGCCTATTGTCAACAGCTTTCTGAGGAAGAGAGGGAAACTTTGAAGTTGTGGTTGGGAGAGTCGGGAGAAAATGCAGAGATGTATAAACGGTTGATGTCGGGACAGAGCTTGACGGAATATTCGGATTGGGTGACTGGATTCGACCTTTCCCGGGCGATGGAAGCTATCCGGAGTAAGGTGAAACGGAACAGGCAAAGGAGAATCCGGAAATCAGTAAGTTGGGTGGCTGCCCTGACTTCGTCAACGTGTCACCCAAAAATCATCTTCAAATAATGGGGCGATACGTTGATGTCGTTTCATGAGCATTGTTCTGGAGATGGTTTGCTTGTTTTGCGGCAAAGTCAGTTGTATTGTCACGATGGTCTGAGCAAGTGCCAGCACTTTGTCGACACTCATATTGATGTCGGCCAGTTTCAGCAGTCGTTCCAGTTCCTTATATACTTTCAGAGCTACGAAGCATATGCAGACATGTGCCTCGATGCGGCGCCGTGTAAAGTGGAACATCGGTCGTATCTCGATATTGGATTTGGATATCCTGAAGGCCCTCTCCACGTGCCACAGGTTATGATAGGCTGCATACACATCTGAGGCCGGTATGTCTGTATTGGTGAGATAACCTTTCAGACCGTCCCATTTCGCATCGGATTCAAGTTTGTCGTAGTCGATAGTTACTTTTACATCTCCTTCCATTGAGAGGAACTTGTTGTAGCCACGCTTGTTGATATGCTCTTTGGTGAGAGATCCTCTGCGGTAGGCTTTTTCAAGCCTGCGTACACCCTTGTCGCGGTTGTACGCGTCCTTGCGGGCACGGTCTGAGGTATATCTGACCAACAGCCTTTTACCTTCTCCTTTGTCGCATTCAATCATCTGACAGTCATTCTTCGGCTGGCTGAGTATCCATTCCTTTATCTTCTTGCTCTCGGCCTTTATTTTCGCGCCTATTATATATTTGTAGCCGTTGGCTTCGAGATCGGCTACATTATCGGAGTTCATAAGACCGGAGTCTGCCACAACGATAAAATCTTCCAATTTATATTTGCGGACAAATTCAGTCACGACCGGAAGCATCGTATGCCCTTCGTATTTGTTGCCCTCGTGGATGCAATAGGCCAATGGATAACCGCCGATACTCACCAACAGACCCAATATAATCTGAGGGTTCTTGTGCCGCCCTTCCTTGGAGAAGCCGGTCTTGCGCAACTCATCTTCATAATCTGACTCAAAATAAAGTGTGGTAACGTCGTAAAACAACACCCCGATATGACCACCCAATATCTTCCGGGTATGCTCTACGCTTATTTCCTGAACGATGCGGTGCTGACTGTCGCTGAGTTTGTCAAGATACCTGTAAACCTTTGACAGACTTACATCATCGTCAAAATGATTCTTGAGATATTCCACTGTGGCGGATTTGCTCGCAGGATAAGACAAACGCGCTTTAACCAGCTTGCGGAATATCCCATCATCTATGCGGCTGAATCCGACATTGTCAAACACGCGGTCAAGTATCAGGTCGGCTCCATTGACGGTGATGTTTGTGATATTGGACAGAAGCCGCTCAGCATCCATACGCTCCTGCTCACACTTACGGCGTTCATCGCCGAACAGGTCAAGATGAGGATGCCTACGTTGTTTCTCCCGCTCAATCCACTGGATAGTAGATGGCTACAAATGTACAACACATTCAGGAAGAATCATACTGTTTGCCGGATTGTTTTTTACTCCCGTGAGGTAAAAGGATATCTATTGTCTGAAGTAGTGAAAGAAGAATGATAACTTTGTGTCAGGTTAGCCTTAATAAATAGAATTTTATCTTTAATTTTGTGATTACTTAATTGCTAAGTTTATGAAAACACAAATACTCAAGGCAACCTTACTTGCTTTTATCATTTTCTTTTCTTGTCATCAGGTAAGTCAGCAACACCCTATATTGGAGCAAGCCGAGAAAGTAATGTCCGAACATCCGGATAGCGCTTTATTCTTGTTGGAACAGGTTGCAGCCCCAGAAAAGATGCCGGAGCGCGATTATGCCACTTGGTGTTTGTTAATAACAGAGGCTCGTGATAAGAACTATATCGAACATACTTCGGATTCCTTGATCAATGTCGCAATACAATACTTCGAAAAGAAAAAAGATATAAACCGACTGTCCGAAGCTTATTATTGTCAAGGCAGGGTTCTTTCAGAACTGAGCGCTTCGGAAGAAGCCTTAACTGCTTACTTAAAGGCAAAGGAATTGGTACGAGAAACATCTGATCGAGATTTGGAGGCGCGTATCAATAATCATTTAGGGACTTTATACTGGAAAAATAGAAAATTTAAAGAAAGTTTAGTTTGCTATCAGAAAAGTTATCGAAATTATAAAATATGTAGGGATACGATTGGAATAATTAATACAATGCAAAATATTGGAGAATGTATGCGTGAGTCTGGACAACTTGATAGTGCTTATCACTATTTAGATGGTGCTTTAAAGCTTGCTAGACAGGGAGGTATTACATCTTATACCGCTTATTTATTGTCCTCTTTGGGCAATATATATACAGAAAAAAAACTATATGAAAAGGCTTTGGCATACAAGAAAGCTTCTTTGAACTATTCAGAAAAGAGAAATACAATCTATTCTTGCTATTATTCTATCGGAAAATTATATGGAAATCTACATAAGTTGGATTCTGCATTGTTATTTGCAGAGATGGCTCTTGCGAGCACTGATTTATATGTGGAGTGTGGTGCTAACTGGCTAATATATACTTTATATGTAAAAAAGCAGGATTATAAGAAAGCATGTACATATAATGAACGTTACCTTTTACTCCGGGATTCAATCGAACAGGTATATCAACCTCAAAAATTGGCGAAAGTAGAAGCTTTATATAATAAAGAGCGTTTAATCAGCAAGCAAAACCAGCAAATGCATACAGCTCGTAGCAGGCAAGATTTCCTGCTTATCTGCTTTCTTTGTGCTTGTCTTGCAATAGGGATAGTCTATGTGATCATGTTCCAAATAATCAGTAAACATAAATTGAGAAATAAAGAAATACAGAAGCTATTGCAGAAAAATGAAAGTCTTTTGCTGAGCGATAAGCAGGAGATGGAGAAAAAAGACATCGCTTTGCAGACTATCCAGAAGCAATTGGAAGAGAACCATCTGTTAATAGACTCCTTGACTGAGACAATCCAGACATTGGAAAATGATAATTTATCTCAACTGGAAATATACAAACAGCAACAGGAAGAGGCTAATATCGAACAATCTAAACTTCTCAAAGAGAAAGAGACGATTCTTAAGCAAAAAGAGGAATTAATAAGCAATAAGGATATACTACTTAGACAGAAAGATACACAATTGCAGTCTATATTAGAAAAAAATGGAAAGTTAGAGCAACGTATTCTTCTTTCAATAAAAGAGAAAGAAGAATTGGAAAGACAAAGAAGTGTACTAAGCCAAGAACTGGATGCAAATGTAAAGGCGCAAAAACAACTGAGCCTGGATTGGGAGTCACTGCGGCTTCAGCAAGAAGAACAATTGCGAAAAGAACAAGAGGTAGCCGGTGAACTCAAACAAAAATCCAGGATGTATGAAGCATGGATACAAAAATTGATTCATCAAGATGAATTTTTGCTTAATCTATCCGATAATAGACAACAATTGTATCCTTTAAACTTTAATAAGGATGTGTTTTATGAGCATTTTTCTTCGGTATTTCCTGGATTTGTAGAATATTTGTTCATACAGTATAAATTGGATGAGCGAGAATTGTTAATCTGTTGTCTGGTTAAACTGGGGGTAAAAACTGGTAAAATTGCGACTATACTAAACTTAGCACCAGATACGATCACAAAACAGAAAGCCGAGATAAAAGAAAAATACTTTAATGTGTCTGAAAAGCAAAGTTTAGACCGATTTCTCGAAAAATTATTATGGTAAAATCCGGTTTTTTGTCTGGTCGAATCCGGTTTTTGAAAGTAAAAGTGAATTTTTAATGTATGAGATCAGATTTATATGTCTGAAAATTAGTAAATTATTTGTTTTTTATTCTATACTGAACTTATTTTTTCTAATCCGGTTTTTTTTGTGTTTTATGTCTGAAATTTGCATTAGAATTTAGAAAGGTAAGAGTTATGAATAAAAATTTGCTTATTTTTATGGATGGTATTGTATGTTTATTTTTTCTGACTTCAGAATGGAATAACATGCTGTCCTGATTATGTGAAGGTTCTTTTATGATTAAGAGCTAAGCATGGTCAAGGCGGTTTTAAAATTTTGTAGGATACAATGAAAGCATTATTCATAATTGTTTTATGTTTATTGAATACATTATTAGAGGCTCAAAATATTTGTTTGAAGGGGCGTCTTGTAGATGAACATAAAAATGCGGTCTCTTCTGCAACAGTTCGCTGTTTCATACACGATTCAGTGTTTGTAAAGGGAGATATCAGTGATAGTACCGGTAATTTTTCAATAACAGCACCTGTTTCTCCTTCTGGATATAAATTGGTTATAAATTATATTGGTTATAAGGAACATGTCCTTCATACAAAGGGCGATTTGGGTGAATTGCAGTTAGGTGATATTGTTTTGATAGAAGAAAGTAATAAGCTGGATGAGGTTGTTGTCACTGGTCGACAAATAACGCGTACTACTGATAAGGTCTTGTATTTTCCTTCCAAAGAACAGTTACGTCATGCATCGGATGGTTATAAAGCATTGGCGTTAATGATGATACCGACATTGGATGTCGATCCGTTTACAAAAAAGGTATCGACTATTCAAGGAGAAACATTGCTCCTCATCAATGGACGGGAAGCTTCGAGCGATGAGATCCGAAACCTGAATCCCAAAGATATTCTCCGTATTGATTTTTATGATCAACATCATCCTGAATATCCGAATGCGAATTCTGTTGTCGACTATATTTTAGAACATCATGATAGAGGAGGGATGGTCGCTATGAATGGGCAACAGCATTTGAATAAAGGAAACGGTAGTTATGGAGCTACAGGACAGATTTTTAACAAAAAGTCCGAGTTTATTGTTTCAGTTTCAGACAGCTATAATAATTATACTCCTAAACGTGGCTATGAAACTTCGACTTATTTAAAATCGACAAAGGAAACGATCGTGAATGAAGCTTCAAGTTTACCCTCTCCTCAAAATAGTAATAGTATAAATAGCTATTTTAATTATCTTTACCATGATAAGCACAATCAACTTTATACAACTTTAGTCTTGAATCAGGAAAAATCGGATGAGGATGATTTAAGTATGCAAACGTACAGCAATGACCCGGTCCGGTATAAAGTGGATGACAATTCTTCTTCTCATAATTTTAATCCTGCTTTGAGGATAGAATATACCGGGAGTCTAAAACACGAACAGTATATACGTTTCCGTTTAAGTGGAAATTACAATCAGAATAAGTATGACAGACAGTATGAGGCTTTACAAAATGACAAAATTACTTTAGCTTATAATACACATGCAAAAGAAAATAATTATAGGGTAATTCCTCAACTGATGTATAGGAAAACTGTACGAAAAAGCGATGTTCTCTTTGTCCTGTTGAACTATGACCATACTTATGCCCATACTCAATATGAAATCGATGGACAGCTTTCGGATGATTACCAAACAAAGGGAGAAGGGAGGTTGACATTAGGATATGCTTTTCGGTTAAAAAATAAATTGAAAATGACTGTTCAATGGGCCGATCAGTTGACTTATATCGATAATAAGAAAGAATCTTCTTTACAACATTTTTTCAGTCCCGGACTTTTTATGACTTATATGATTAATGAGAATAATTCGATACGTTTTACCACGGCTCTTGAATCGGGTGATCTTGGGTTGCAATATCGTTCTTTAACAGAGCAAAGAATTGATAAATATCAGATACGCAGAGGTAATCCAGAGGTAAAGGTATTGAAATTTTATTTGACGGGTTTGACTTATTCTTTAAATACGCCTGTTTTCAATCTTACTTATCATACTTCGTTTGAAGTGACGACAGATGTCCCTTATGAACGAGTATCTTATGATGAAAGCCGGAATTTGTTTATACATGATTATGCCATAGCTAAATCCGGATTTGATTTAGTGACAGGTCCAAGAATGAAGCTAAAAGTCATACCTGGAAAATTGACATTCGATTTGGCCGATATTATCAAAAACGAGTTATACATGCATGGAGAAAATTAGATGTCAATTGTTTTTATGCTTCAGCTAAATTGTTGTTTATATATAAAAATTTCATGGCTTCCGGACAACTCATAACTCCCCAAAAGAATTATGATGATGTCGGAGTTTTCTATCGTACTCCACTTATCTACAATTTTAACGTAGGATATAATCTTAATAATTGGAATTTTGAATTAGGAACACGTAATCCATTTTCTACTTTTGTAAAAAAGAGAGAGTATACTTCGGATATCTATAGCTCATATTCCCGGAATTATGGTCCGAAAAAAACGATCATGTATTTTATGTGAATGTGAGTTATCGGTTCAACTGGGGTAAAAAGCATACATTTAAGCAAATAGAAATAGAGAAGACAAGAAACTCCGCCATATTGAAAGCAAATGAATAATTAATTATAGATATGATTTTTTCGGAAATCGATAAGGTTCCTTGTCATGTTGCAAATGAAACGAGGGGTTTCATTTGCAAGATAAAGTTGTTGGTATCTATTTAAATTCATTACTTTTGTAGGAAAGAAAAACAAAAAATGTCATGAAAACATTCGATCAACTAATCATCACGACCGGCTTTTTGGCGTCTGCCTCTCCTGCGATGGCAGACGAAAAGCCGGAAGCGGACTCTGGACGCCCGAACATCCTTTTCATCCTTTCCGACGATCATACCTCGCAGGCGTGGGGAATCTATGGAGGAATACTGAGCGAATACGTGAAGAACGAGAATATCCGCCGCCTGGCGGCCGAGGGGTGCGTGCTTGACAACTGCTTTTGCACGAACTCGATCTCCGTGCCCAGCCGCGCGGCTATCATGACAGGCGCCTATAGCCATCATAACGGGGTCTATACGCTTGAAGACAGGCTCGATCCGGCTTTGGACAATATTGCGAAACGCATGCAGGAGGGAGGGTATCAGACTGCCCTTTTCGGCAAATGGCATCTCAAGACGCAGCCGTCGGGTTTCGACACCTTTTCGGTTTTCCATGACCAGGGGGAATATTGGGACCCGCTTTTCAAGACCGCGGAGGGCTGGATAGACGATGATAAAGGGAAAAGCGGCAAGGTGGAGAAGGGCTTCTCGACCGACCTGGTGACCGACAAGACGATCCGGTGGATCCGTTCGCGCGACAAGGACCGACCCTTCATGATGTGTTGCCATTTCAAGGCGACGCACGAACCGTGGGATTTCCCCGAACGGTTGAAACATATTTATGACGGAGTCACGTTCCCCGAACCGGCAAACATGATGGAGTTCGGGCCGGAAGAATCCGGGCGTACGTTCCCCGGACAACCGTTGGAAGATATGGCCCGCCGATGGGGGATCGCCTCGAAAGACCCGGATTCCTGGTGGTGCAAGTATCCGGAACTGCCTTTCTCCATAGAAGGAATGGGCAAGGAAGATGCGCGCCGGAAAATCTATCAGAAGTTGATTCGCGACTACTTGCGTTGCGGAGCGGCCATCGATGACAATATCGGCCGCCTGCTGCGTTTCCTCGATGAAGAGGGGCTGTCTGAGAATACGATCGTAGTCTATGTCTCCGACCAGGGTTATTTCCTCGGCGAGCATGGCTTTTTCGACAAGCGCATGATGTACGAGGAGCCGCTTCGCATGCCGTTTGTTATCCGCTACCCGAAGGAGATCCCGGCCGGGACGCGCAATTCCGACATCATCCTCAATATTGATTTTGCCGCTACGTTGGCCGACTATACCGGGGTGGGCGCCCCGTCGTGCAGCGAAGGCCGCAGCTTCCGCGACAACCTGAAGGGCGAGACTCCGCGCGACTGGCGGCAGTCCATGTACTACCGCTACTGGACGCACCACAAGATCCGTCCCGCCCACATGGGCATCCGCAACCATCGCTACAAACTGATGTTCCTCTACGGCGATCCGCTGAATGCGACCGGATCGGATAAGGCTCCCGTCACGCCGTCGTGGGAGTTCTACGACCTGCTCGCCGACCCCCACGAAGACCATAACGTCTACAATTCCCCCGCTTATGCCGGTGAAATCGAAAAGATGAAGCGCGAGCTGCTGCAACTGCGTCGCGAGGTTGGCGATACCGATGCCGCAACGCCCCGGATGCAGGAGATTATGGATGAGTATTATTGGTAATCATCCTTTCTTCATCTTCTTGTACTCCAGCGGCGGCATCCCCATGATCTTGCTGAAGAGGCGGGAGAAGTAGTCGGTATCTTGGATGCCTTCTGGGAAAGCAAAGGGTTGGTAACCCCTGAGAAATACCGTGAATCATGTGCTCCGATCGTCCTACTGGCGCGCCTTCAGAAGCGTGCTTACACAAATGCGGAGACCTTTACTGCGAAGATGGGCATCTATCATTTCGGTCCCGAAGCGATCCGTAAAGGGCTGTTGACTTGGCAGCTCGAAAGCGAAAGCGGAGAGATTGCGGCAAGCGGCAAGCAGTTTGGCCTTGTGGTCGATCCGGTTAAGGATATAGAGAAACGCCCGGCCATGCAACAATTGCTGACATCAGTCCGCAACTATGTCGCTTCCGACCGTTTTGCCCCGACTGTTACCCTGCAACTTTACGAACTCGATGCTTTGTTCGACTATAAAAAATCCAGGAGACGGAAACTCGTTCGGACGAAGCTGTCAAGCAGTTATTAAATCAATAAACCGTATCTTTGCAGGAGACAAAGAAAGAATAATATCGATTTAATACGAATGAAAAAGGAATTTTGGCTAACTTGCATAAGCGCATGCCTATTGGCTGCCTGTTGCGAAAAGGAGTCACTGCCTGTCACACCGACAAGCAGTGACTTGCAGTTTGGTCACTTGGCCAAGACTTGGGATGAAGGAATTCCGTTGGGAAATGCCACAGTAGGAACATTAGTCTGGCAACGCGATTCTGTGCTACGTTTTTCGCTGGATCGGACGGATCTCTGGGACTTGCGCCCGATGGATAGTATTGCAGGACCGAACAATCGTTTTGCCTGGGTCTGTGAGCAGGTGAGGAAAGGGGATTATCTGCCGGTGCAGAAGAAGTTCGACCACCCTTATAACGCCTTGCCTGCCCCGTCTAAGATACCGGGGGCGGCTTTGGAGTTCCCGTTGAAGATCGGAAAAGTCTCTTCCGTACATCTTTTCCTCAATAATGCCCTTTGTGAGGTGCTTTGGGAGAACGGGACGAAGTTGAAAACGTTCGTGCATGCCGACGAACCGGTCGGATGGTTTGTCTTCGAGAACCTGCCGGATACGGTTTCGCCGGAGATCATTGCACCCCGCTACAGCAATCCGGACGAGGTCGCAGGCGACAACTCGCATGCCGGTCCGGCCCTGGGACGCCTCGGATATAAACAGGGGACGATACAGAAGGAAGCCGGTACGACCACTTTCCATCAGGAAGGGTGGGGAGGCTTTTCGTACGATGTGGTCGTCCGTTGGCAGCAAAAAGGCGGCACGCTCAGCGGCGTATGGAGCCTGACCTCTTCTTTGGCCGCCGACCGGGCCGACCAGGAAACGGCAGAGGCGATGGAGCGCGGCGTGGAGGCGGATTACCGCTCGCATATGAACTTCTGGAAAGGCTATTGGGCACAGTCGTCCGTCTCGCTGCCGGACAAGGTCCTGCAGAAACAGTACGACAACGAGATGTACAAGTTCGGGGCGGCTACCCGCGAAGACTCCTATCCGATCTCCCTTCAGGCAGTCTGGACAGCCGATAACGGGATGTTACCGCCCTGGAAAGGAGACTACCACCATGACCTGAACACACAGTTGAGCTATTGGCCTGCCTATACCGGCAACCATTTGCAGGAGGGGATGGGCTATCTGAATACCCTCTGGAAACAGCGTGACGTGTATAAGAAATATACCCGCGAGTATTTCGGGACGGACGGGATGAATGTTCCCGGCGTTTGCACCCTGACCGGCGAGCCGATGGGCGGATGGGTACAGTACTCCATGTCGCCGACGGTCAGCGCATGGCTGGGACAGCATTTCTATCTGCATTGGAAGTATTCGGCCGACCGCATTTTCCTGAAAGAGCGGGCCTACCCGTTTCTGAAGGACGTGGCGACTTATCTCGAACAGATCTCCACAGTCGATGCTGACGGAGTACGCCGGTTGCCGCTGAGTTCCAGCCCGGAAATTTTCGACAACTCGATCAATGCGTGGTTCAAGGATATGACAAACTATGACCTTTCCTTGATGCACTTTGCTTTCAATGCCGCTTCCGAGCTGGCTTCCGAATTGGGGTTGGCAGACGAGGCTGCCCACTGGAAAGCGATCGGTGCTCAACTGCCCGATCTGAACCTGGATGAAGACCGGGCTTTGACCTTTGCAAAAGGTTTCCCTTACGACCAGTCGCACCGTCATTTCTCCCACGCCATGTCGATCCATCCGCTCGGCCTTATTGATTGGAGCCAGGGCGGGAAATCACAGGAGATTATAAAAGCGACCTTGAAGAAGCTACAGGATTTCGGTCCCGATTACTGGTGCGGCTATTCCTATAGCTGGTTCGGGAATATGAAAGCTCGTGCCTTCGACGGGGAAGGGGCTGCCGATGCACTGCGCACCTTTGCCGAATGTTTCTGCCTCCCGAATACGTTCCATGCGAACGGCGACCAGACGAAAAGCGGAAAGTCGAAATTCACCTACCGTCCGTTTACTTTGGAAGGAAACTTCGCCTTTGCCGCCGGTATCCAGGAGATGCTGCTCCAGAGCCATACGGGCGTTATCCGGGTGTTCCCGGCTGTACCGGTTGCCTGGCAGGATGTATCTTTCGACAAACTGCGTGCCATGGGGGCTTTCCTTGTCTCGGCCGAAAAGGTGGCGGGGCAGGTGCGGCAAGTCCGTATCTTGCCCGAACAGGGCGGGATGTTGCGTCTGGCTATCCCTGAAGGATGCAAAGTCGCTTCCGTAACGGGCAACAAGGGAGATAAACTGGAGAAGGAGGGAGTCCTGATTCTGGAAACAGAGAAAGATAAAACAGTGACAGTACAATACAATTAATTTATATGAAACACGTAAACAAGATTTTAGCAGGATTGATAACCTGCTGCGTTATCCTCCTGCTCTCAGGATGCAGTCCCAGACAAGGGGAGAAGCACGATTTTTCTATCGGGAAGGGAACCTTCCTGCTGGATGGCAAACCATTTGTGATTAAGGCGGCGGAGATACATTACACCCGTATCCCCGCCGAATACTGGCAACATCGTATTCAGATGTGCAAGGCACTCGGCATGAATACGATCTGTATCTATGCGTTCTGGAATATCCATGAGCAGAAACCGGGCGAGTTCGATTTCAAGGGGCAGAACGATATTGCCGCTTTTTGCCGGCTGGCCCAGAAAGAAGGCATGTATATCATGTTGCGTCCCGGCCCTTATGTCTGCTCTGAGTGGGAGATGGGCGGACTGCCCTGGTGGCTGTTGAAGAAGGAGGATATCAAGCTCCGTACCAACGATCCCTATTTCCTCGAACGGACGAAGCTGTTCATGAACGAGATCGGCAAGCAGTTGGCTGACTTGCAGGTGACCCGGGGCGGGAATATCATCATGGTACAGGTCGAGAACGAGTATGGGGCATATGCTACCGACAAGGCGTATATCGCCAATATCCGCGATGCGGTGAAGGCGGCAGGCTTTACGGATGTCCCGTTGTTCCAGTGTGACTGGAGCTCTACTTTCCAGTTGAACGGTTTGGATGACCTGGTCTGGACGATCAACTTCGGGACAGGAGCCAATATCGATGCCCAGTTCAAGAAGTTGAAAGAGGCACGCCCCGATGCTCCGCTGATGTGCAGCGAGTTCTGGAGCGGATGGTTCGACCATTGGGGACGCAAGCACGAGACGCGCGATGCCGGGGTGATGGTTTCCGGTATCAAGGACATGCTGGACCGCCATATCTCCTTCTCGCTCTATATGGCGCACGGGGGGACGACTTTCGGACATTGGGGCGGTGCGAACAGCCCGGCCTATTCCGCCATGTGCAGCTCCTACGATTATGACGCCCCGATCAGCGAGGCGGGGTGGGCGACTCCCAAATACTACAAGTTGCGTGAACTGCTGACACAATATGCCGATTCCGGTCAGGTCATACCCGATGTCCCGGCAGCTTATCCTTTGATCGAGATCCCGGCGTTCACCGTCGGCGAAGTGGCTCCGCTGTTCGACAATCTGCCTGCTCCCCAGGCTTCGAAAGAGATTAAACCGATGGAGCAGTTCGATCAGGGTTGGGGAACGATCCTTTACCGGACGACTCTGCCTGCCGTAAAGGAAGGAACGACCCTGTTGATCGATGAGGTGCATGACTGGGCACAGGTCTTTGCCGATGGCAAACTGTTGGGCCGTCTGGATCGTCGCAGAGGTGAAAACACGGTGGTGCTGCCGGCTTTGGCAGCAGGAACGCGCCTGGATATCCTGGTAGAGGCGATGGGACGTGTCAACTTCGATGTTGCCATCCACGACCGTAAGGGGATTACGGATAAGGTGGAACTGATCAGCGACACCGGCAGACAGGAACTGGAAGACTGGCAGGTTTACAGCTTCCCGGTCGATTACGCTTTCGTACAGGACAAGAAGTATGCAGCGGGAGACAAACTCGACGGACCGGCTTATTACCGGACTACTTTCGAGCTGGATGAAGTCGGAGACGTGTTCCTCGACATGCAGACCTGGGGAAAAGGCATGGTTTGGGTAAACGGAAAGGCGATGGGCCGCTTCTGGGAGATCGGACCTCAGCAGACTTTGTTTATGCCCGGATGCTGGTTGAAGAAGGGAAAGAACGAGATCATCATCCTCGACCTGTTAGGCCCGGAAAAGGCTGTAGTGGAAGGCCGGAAGGAACCGATCTTGGATATGTTGCGGGCTGAAGCCCCGGCTACCCACCGTGAAGAGGGGCAGACGCTGAACCTGAAAGGTGAGAAACCGGTTGCCAACGGTGCGCTGAAACCCGGAAACGGCTGGCAGGAAGTGAAGTTTGGTCAGACTGTCAAGGGCCGCTATTTCTGCCTCGAAGCATTGGATGCACAGGATGGCAAGGACAATGCCGCTATGGCCGAGTTCTATCTGTTGGACGAAGACGGCAAGCCGCTCCCCCGCCAGCATTGGAACATCTCTTATGCGGACAGCGAAAGCACGCAGTGGGGTAACTTTACTGCCGATAAGATCTATGATTTGCAGGAATCTACCTATTGGAGCACGAAGCAGGGAGACAAATATCCGCACCAGGTCGTGATCGATTTGAAGGAAGAGCAGACGATATCCGGTTTCCGCTACCTGCCCCGTGCAGAAGAAGGATTCCCCGGCATGATTAAAGGATATAAGGCGTATGTGAAAGCTACACCTTTTGCGATGTAGTTCTGTCTTTGCTCTTCCGGGCTAGCACAGGAACGAATAAAAGAAAAAAGGTTATAGGGTAAAATAAAATTCCCTATAACCTTTTTTCTTTTACTTTATAACGTATATGACTTTACCTTACAAGGTATATACTGTTTGTAGACGAGCCTTAGAAGATGTCTATTCCAGCAAGGGCGGCAGCCTCCGTATGGGCGGCGATTTCCGCTGCTTCCACTTGGACGTAGCGGGCTTTTACCGTTTGCTTGAAATGATGGTAGCGTTTGGACGGGTCGTTGATCAGGTTGCCGAATTCGAAGCGTTCCACCTCTTTCCAGTTCTTTCCGTCGTTGCTGATCCGGATGATACCGGCTACCGTGCCCTTACCGCCTTGTTTTTGCGGGGTGAAGGCAAAGCCGCTTACCGTTTGCTGGCTGCCGAGGTCGATGGCGAGGGATTGCGCGGTCTTGTCGGCTATCTTCCATCCCTTCTTGACCAGCCCGAACCGTTCCTGCAAGATAGCTCCCTTTTCTCCGTTCAGGATGGCTACCGCTTTCAGTTCGCTATTTCCCATCAGGAAAGGTGCTTTATATTCGGTAGAGCCTGCCGATGGTTCCGTTCCGTCTGTCGTATAGTAGATCTTGAAACCTGCGTTCAGGTTCTCGGCAATGTTCTCGCCGTGCGCTTTCCAGCCGAATTCCTGTGCCATCGGTTCGATGGTAACCAATCCGTCCATGCTTCTCTGTGCGCTCAACCGGGGCGGACGGGCTTTGTAGTGATGGGCGGAGATGGTGCAGATGGCGGGTGTCAGGCGGGATTCGAGTATGCGGACCCGTATCTTGTCCGTCGTGACATCCGGGAAGCGCAGGATTCGCTTGTAGCCGATGTTGGTGGCATGGGCGATCTCTTTCCATCCTCCGTCGATCCAGGCATCCACGGCGTGTCTTTCCACCCGTTCCCCGTTGGTGGCAATCGCTTCCTGGAGAACCAGACGGTTGAGGGTGACAGGTTGGGGAGTGGAGATGACGATTCCCGCCCCGTCCTTATCGACCGTCACATAGGTGTCTGCATTTTGGTCGAGCACCTCTTTCGGGCCTTCTGCCTGACGGAACAGGTCGGTCCCGTAGGTTTCCCGGATTCGCTGGCCGGTTTCCTTCAGCACGGCTACATCCGTCGGAGAGAATTTCCCGTTCCGGTTGGGCGGGATGTTCAACAGGAAGGTGGAGTTGCCTCCTACGGCGCGTTCATAGATGTCGAACACATCGTCGGTGCTTCGTACTTGCTGGTGCGTGTCGTCCCGGTAGAACCAGCCTTCGCGGATGGAAGTGTTGGTTTCGGCCTGCTGGTAATGCAGGTATTTGGCTTTATAGAGCTGTTCACGGCTTCCGAGGTCTTTGTCCGTCATATCGGCGAAGTTCGACATCGTGTCCGGATTTGCCTGGTAGGGGATCACGTTCCACTCGGTCGACCGTGTGCCGCCGGCTTCATTGCCGCACCACCGGACATCTTCCCGTCCGAAGATAACGGCGTTGGGGGCAAGTGCCTTGATCAGTTTTTTCCAGGCGGGATAGTTGTAGGTCTGTCCGCCTTTCCGCTTGGGATGTGCCCCGTCGAACCATACTTCGTGGATCGGGCCGTATTCGGTTAGGATCTCGAAGAGTTGGTTGAGGAAGTATTCGTTGTAGTCGTCCACTACGAATTCGAAACGGGTCTTGTTGGCAAAAGGCCGTCCGGGGACTTCCCGCGGGATGGTCCGTTTGGTGTATGGGCTGAGGTTGCCGTACAACCCTTCCGGGTTTTCGATATGGTACAGGTCTGCCGGTGACAGATAGACGCCTAACTTCAATCCGTATTTGCGGCAGGATTCGGACAGGTCTTTCAGGATGTCGCCTTTGCCGTTGCGGAAACCGGTGGACATGATGCCATGCTTTGTGTAGCGGCTTTGCCACAGGACGAACCCGTCATGGTGCTTGACCGTCAGAATCACCATCTTCATGCCGGCTGCTTTCATGGCCTCGCACCACTGGTCTGTGTCGAGTTCTTTCAGGTCGAAGACTTTCGGGTCTTCCTTTCCGCTTCCCCATTCCAGGCGGGTAAAACTGTTCGGCCCGAAATGGATGAAGGCGATAAACTCGTTTTGCAATGCCGCCAACTGGTTGGGCGAAGGCACGACATGGGCGGCTTTCGCGATGATGTCCGCGTGGCTGTCGCCTGCTTCGACCTTGATCGTGTTCTGAAATTGCATCTGCTTGTCCTGGGCTTGCCCCTGTAGGGACAGCATGGCTCCGAGCAGGAGGATAAAGGTGTGTTTCATGTTTATAAATGATTATTTGGAGATATTGAAATTGTTTGTTTCTACTATTTGCCCATCCCGGAGGAAGACTACCTGGTAATCCGCCTTATCCGTCCATTTCCCCTTTTCAGGGGTAAAGGTGAGGCTTGCTTTTTCATACGGTTGCAGGGGCTTGACCGTATGACGGCCCATTCCTGCCCCGGCTTGCTTGATTTCGACTGTCATTTCTCCTGATACCGATAGTCCGAAGTTCTGGATTTCCAGTTCGACTTCGTTCCGGCCTTCCCGGTAAACGGGACGTCGGCAGGACAATAGAGCCGGCTTGTAATCGACATAAGGCAGGTTCGCATATCCGAACAACAGTTTTCCGTTTTTATCCTTTCCGATCATCTTCGGAGCGAATTCATCCGGTGTGATGCCGCTTCCCTTACCGTCGAATGTCAGGATAAGGTCTTTTTCGGATGCTTCGGTTTTGACCACTTTACACCCTCTGCCGAAGTTCACTTCGTTGTATGAACCGAACCGCAGGGACGGCACATCGATCTCCC
>ENA-OVGR01001583-OVGR01001583.1-human-gut-metagenome-genome-assembly--contig:-NODE-1583-length-18349-cov-4.178966_pt1 | contig 18349 bp, 17 predicted proteins | sample MGYA00237775_ERZ505429 | MGnify/ENA primary metagenome ERZ505429 (study PRJEB26158, sample SAMN06016345) | human gut metagenome | biome: human gut; feature: ankylosing spondylitis patient; material...
CAGCTGCCGGATGTCGCCGAGCAGCGCCTCGCGGTCCTCGCAGGGACAGGGAAACAAGCTCCCTGTCTTGATGCCCGCGAGCGTCGGCGCACCCTGACGGATCAGAATTTCTTCAGACATTTGCTCTCTCCTCCTGTGGTAGTCTTGTGCATCTATCTTGTTTCGTTCCCCTTGCCCGTTTCGCAGTTAGCGTCCTCTAACCGCCATACTTTGGAATGGGGCAGGGATACAGATCGCAGTTTCCCTGCCCCGATTCCTTATGATTTGCTTTCGTCCAGCAGATCGGTCATATTCCGCAGGCTGATGCCCAGCGTAGACCCGTTGTGCAGCAGTGCCGAGGTGGCAGGTGGCAGTACACCCGCCACGCCCAGCGCGATCAGCGTCAGGTTGAAGCCCACGATAAACCGGTAGCTGCCGTGGATCCGATCCATCAGCGCTTCACTGAGCTTACGCAGCGTCACCAGCTCAAAGAGATCCTCCGAGGCAACGGTGATGTCGGCAATCTCCCGGGCGATGGCGGCACCGGAATGGATGGCGATGCCGATATCCGCTTCGGAGAGGGCGGGAGAATCGTTGACGCCGTCGCCCACCATGATAACGGTGTGGCCCTTCGCCTTTTCCTGCCGGATAAACGCGGCCTTGTCCTCCGGCAGCACCTCGGCGTACACCGCGTCCACACCCACCTCGGCGGCCATAGCCTCCGCCGTGCGGCGGTTGTCGCCGGTCATCATCACCACATTGGTAAAGCCGCTCTCATGCAGCTCTTTTACCGCGTCCTTGGCCTCCCGGCGCAGAGGATCGTGGATACAGATGACCGCCGCCAGCTCCCCGTCGATGCAGAGATACAGGTGGGAATACGCGGCGGGCAGCGCGTCATATTTCTCCTGCTCTCCCTCCGGGATACAGCAGCCCTCGTCCTCAAAGACAAAGTGGGCACTGCCGATAATGACCTTTTTATCCTCAACGGTACTGGAAATGCCGTGGGCCACTACGTATTCCACCTGAGAGTGGTATTCCTCGTGGGTGAGCCCGTGCCGCTTTGCCTCCGCCACCACGGCGTTTGCCATGGAATGGGGGTAATGCTCCTCCAGACAGGCGGCAAGGCGCAGCATTTCCGCCTCGTCGTGCCCGCCGAAGGGAATGACCGCCGCCACGGTGGGCGTCGCATAGGTCAGCGTGCCGGTCTTGTCGAACACAATGGTGTCCGCCTTGGCCACCGCCTCCAAAAAGCGTCCGCCCTTGACGGAGATGTGATAGCCGCTGCTCTCCCGCATGGCGGACAGCACCGCTATGGGGATGGCCAGCTTCAGGGCGCAGGAGAAGTCCACCATCAGCACCGACAGGGTCTTGGTGACGTTCCGGGTCAGCAGATACGTCAGCGCCGTGCCGCCCAGGGTATAGGGCACCAGGCGGTCCGCCAGCCGGGAGGCCCGGTCCTCGGCGGTGGATTTCAGCTTTTCGGACTCCTCGATCATGCGGACGATGCGGTCATACCGCCCGCCGCCGGAGGCCTTTTCCACGCAGACCACGCACTGGCCCTCCTCCACCACGGTCCCGGCGTATACATAGCTGCCGGGCCGCTTGGCCACGGGCATGGACTCGCCGGTCATGGAGGACTGGTTCACCATGGCCTCGCCATCGGACACCCGGCCGTCCAGGGGGATCACGCTGCCGGTGCGGATGACGATGCGGTCCCCGGCCCGGACGGCGTCGATGGGGGTCAGTACCTCGGTGCCGCCGGTCTGGAGCCAGACTTGGTCTACATGCAGGGACATGGCCCCGGCCAAATCGGCCACGGACTTCTTGTGGGTCCATTCCTCCAGGATCTCCCCCAGCCGCAGCATGAACATCACGGACCCGGCGGTGGCGAAATCGCCCCGGGCCATGGACACGGTGACGGCGGTGGCGTCCAGCACGGCCACGGACAGGCGGCCATGCCACAGGGCCGAAAGCCCCTCCCAGATGTACTTCACCGACCGAATGACGGCCAGCGCCGTGGTCACCGGCGCCGGAAGGAACAGCCGGGAGACCATGCGGCGGGCCACGGTCATGATGAGCTTGTCCTCAAACTCCCGGTTCAGGGCCCGGGAGGTGTGCTCCGGCACCAGGTCCATGGCCTCCGCCCGGGGGAAGGAAAAGGCGGCCAGGGAGGCGATGACGTCCCCCCGGCCGCAGGCGAAGCAGACCACCGCGTCCCGGGTCCGGTCATAGACCTTCACCTCCGTGACGCCGTCCACCGCCCGCAGATAGTATTCCAGAACGTCCGCCTGGCGCAGGGTCATGGCGGGGCAGTGCAGGCGGACCCGCAGCCGTCCGGCGGACTCATGGAGAATGCTGCACTTCATGGCTTATTCCGCCTCGGAAGCATCCTCGATCACGGCGTCGGCCTCCTGCTGGGCCCGCTGCTGGTTGATGGCCTTGGCGTCGGCATAGATATCCTCCGCGTTTTCCCGGACGGTGGTGACGGTCTCCATGACGCTGTCCTTGGCCCGCAGCACGGCGGCGGTGGTGTGGGTATAGACCTTCTTGGCGTCCTTGCTGGACAGGACCTTGATGCCGGCGGTGCCGAACAGCACACCGGCGGCGAACAGACCGAATTTCTTCATGATGTTACCTCCTATGGTTTGATGACTTAAATTAGAGCAGTTTAACTCCTGGGGATACTATACCATTGCCCGGGGGAAAATGCAAGACGTTTTCAAAATAAACTGCACAAAATTGCGGGGTTCTTCCCGCAAAAAGCTGCAAATCTGCCGGAATCGGCAGTTTTCGGCGGGGCACACGGGCCCCGCCGCAGGGAACGGGGCGGCTTCCGGGATGCGTCCGTAGGGGCTGGGTTCTACCCGGCCCGAGAGCACCGGGACAAAAAGCCAGAGGCGGACCGGCGGTCCGCCTCTGGGGGGCATAGTCGAATGCGATTACTTCTTGATTTCTCCATTAGCGGCGGCGGTCAGGTAGGCGTTGATAAACCCGTCAATATCGCCGTCCATGACGGCCTGGATGTTGCCCATTTCGTAGCCGGTGCGGGTGTCCTTGGCCAGGGTGTAGGGCATGAACACATAGGAACGGATCTGGCTGCCCCACTCGATCTTCATCTGCACACCCTTCAGGTCGCTGACCTTTTCGGCGTGCTGCTGCATCTTCAGCTCCGCCAGCTTGGCCCGCAGCATCTTCATGGCGTTGTCGCGGTTCTGGAACTGGCTGCGCTCCGTCTGGCAGAACACCACGATGCCGGTGGGCAGGTGGGTCAGGCGGACGGCGGAGGAGGTCTTGTTGATGTGCTGGCCGCCGGCGCCGCTGGAGCGGCAGGCCTGCATTTCGATGTCCTCGGGGCGGATCTCGATCTCGCTGTCGTCGTCCAGCTCGGGCATGACCTCCACGGCGGCGAAGCTGGTCTGCCGCCGGGCGTTGGCATCGAAGGGGGACACCCGGACCAGCCGGTGGACGCCGTTTTCGCTCTTGAGGTAGCCATAGGCGTTGTCGCCCTCGATGAGGATGGTGGCGGACTTGATGCCCGCCTCGTCACCGGCCTCGTAGTCCATCAGCTGATAGGTGTAGCCGTGGCGCTCGGCCCAGCGGGTATACATGCGGTAGAGCATCTCGGTCCAGTCCTGGGCCTCGGTGCCGCCTGCGCCGGCGTGGAAGGTGAGAATGGCGTTGTTGGCATCGTATTCGCCGGACAGCAGAGCCGCCAGACGGCGCTCGCTGATCTCCTTTTCCAGGTTGTCGTACCCGGCGGTGACCTCCGGCAGCAGGGAGGCGTCGTCTTCCTCCTGGGCCATCTCGCACAGGGTCACGGTGTCCTCCCACTCGGACACCAGCCGGTCATATTTCCTGATGCGGTGCTCCAGGCGCTTGATCTGCTGGGACACCTTCTGGCTGTGCTCGATGTTGTTCCAGAAGCCGTCCTGCTCCGTCTCGGCCTGCAGGTCCTTCAGCTCCTGGCGGTCCTTGGGGATACCCAGGGCCTTCTCCAGCTCGCCCAGGGTGGGCTCCAGGGCCTGGAGCTTCTGTTTATACTCGTCGTATTCAATGACTGCCATAGTCGGTCGTCTCCTTATCGAAAAAAATTCCTTAGCTTATCTATTATAGCCGGATATGGCTGTTCTGTAAAGGAAAATATACCCGTTTCCGGAAACTTTCTTCACAGGATGAAGCCGCCGTCGCAGGTGAGCACCTGGCCGGTGATGAAGGAGGCCCCGTCCCCGGCCAGGAAGGCCACGGCGTGGGCAATGTCCTCCGGCGTGCCCAGGCGGCCCAGGGGCGTTTCCTGAGCCAGCTGCGGCAGTACCTCCGGCGGCAGGGCATCCAGCATATCCGTGCGGATGACCCCGGGGGCCACGCAGTTGACCCGGATGTGGGTGGGGGCCAGCTCCATGGCCAGGGACCGGGTCAGGCCGATGAGCGCCGCCTTGGTGCAGGAGTAGGTGACCTCACAGCTGGCGCCCCGCTGGCCCCAGATGGAGGAGATGTTCACGATGCAGCCTGCGTGCTGGTGGAGCATCCGGGGCAGCACCGCCTGGATGGTGTGAAAAGCGCCGTCCACGTTGACGGAGAAGTAGCGGCGCCACAGCTCCTCAGAGATGTCCTGGAACAGGGCCTGGCCCGCCACACCGGCGTTGTTCACCAGCAGCGACACCGGGCCGAAGGTGTCCTCCACTCGGCGCACCATGGCCTCCACCTGGTCCCGCTGGGACACGTCCGCCCGGACCATCATGGCCCGGCAGCCCTCCGCCGTCAGCTGCTCCAGCAGTGACCGGGCGCAGTCCTCCCGGACCCGATAGTTGATGCATACGGCCCAGCCCTGCCGGGCCAGCTCCGCCGCCACGGCCCGCCCGATGCCCCGGGATGAGCCCGTTACCAGCGCGATTTTTTCCATGATGTTTGTCCTCCTGGGTGGTTTTGAGAAAAGTATAGCAAAAAAAAAGAAACTTGGCAAGAAAACTGTTGACAAATACGGGCAAACCGTGTAAAATACATACTGTTCCGCGCGGTTAGCTCAGCTGGTAGAGCACATGCTTGACGTGCATGGGGTCACAGGTTCGAGTCCTGTACCGCGCACCATAGCCGAAAAGCCCTGAAACCACTAAGGTTTCGGGGCTTTCGTCATTCTGTCGGCTGACCGCACCCCATCCGAACACCCGGGCGTGTCTTTTGACCCGGCAAAAAATATGATATATCGCTCACTGCAAACGGCCTGTTTTGACAGGCGCAGGATGACCTGGTATAATGAACCCGATAGATTGGGAGTTGAAAGGGAGAATGCATTTATGAAAACCTATACTTATGCAGGCGATTATTCCAACATTGAAACTCGGGACCCTCTTTTAGAAGAGGGTATTCTTAGCGGTCAATACGGCACATTGCATTTTAAACAATGTGTAGATGGATATGCTATATATAACTCTTCTTTTCCGGGAAGCGGTTTTGTCCCTATCGTAACTGCTGCCAATATAGGATATCCGAATTATATTAACGGGATCCCTGTGACCGAAGTTCATAACTCAGTTAACGTCTTTAATAATTTTGGGAATCCGATCGCCATTGAAGGTCGTAACTTGAAACGAGTGTATCTGTACATTGGACGCAAACCGAGAGGAGACAACCTGCGTAATGATGCTGCAAAGATGATAATGGCCATGTTGGACTCAATGGACGGGAACCGAGAAAAATCCGATCCGCTCAAAATATCGATTGAATTTTACAACGAAGGAAACACTGTCGACTTTTGCGAAATAAGATATGACAAAAGGTGTATCTTGAGTCATGTTGCATCTAAAAGACTGGAAGTAGTTGCACCTTCTGTCATTCTGGCAGACAAAGCATATGGATTTCTTGAGTACGCTGCGTTTTCAGGGCGCGTTCATCCATATACATATAGTGACTGGGATGGTGAAAGAGAAAATACGGACTATTTTGAAAACATAGAAAGTTTAAGATTTGTCGACGGATCACTGAGCGGAAATGTGTGTTGGAGCTTTAGCGGATGCAAATCGTTGGAACGAGTTCATCTGGCAAACGGGATACAAAAAGTTCCACCTCGCGCATTTGCTGATTGTTCTTCCCTTACGGATTTGTACATACCTGATACAGTTTCCCAAATAGGAGAATATGCCTTTGCCGGTTGTACAAAATTAGCAAGAATTCATTTGCCCTCCAATATCACAAAAATTCCCAAGGGCCTCTTTATGAACTGCTCTTCCCTTGAAAAATGCTATCTTTCTGATAGCATCGAAGAGATTGGGGGTGAAGCATTTATTGGATGTACTGTGCTGCGAAAACCTTGGATTCCAAAGGGAATTAAAAAAATTGATGCGACTGCATTCGACGATTCATCATGGGCTAAAATTTTTTGATCATTTCCCAATGTTTGTACGCATCAGTATCTAACAGGAAAATTTCATTTGTCTAACCAATCAGCAGCAGTTCCGTTTCCCGCCTGTCACCGAACGACCCCCATCTCAACAATTATACAGGAGAATGCCCATGATCGTGACAATCGATTCCTTTGAGAAATACCGGGCGTTCATCCAGGACATTTCGCGTGACCCATTCTTTTGTGACCCACATTTCACATATGACCCCGATAATCTTTACGGTTCACTGCACCGGAAGGACGAATCCGCATTTGCCGTTGTGACAGACGGGACCGTGCAGGGCCTGTTCGTCTGGCTGATTCTTCCCGACCGGCGGTACATGGAGATGCTGATCGGGCTGACAAGGTCTGAGGCGGCCTTTTCCGAGATGCTGTCCCATCTGGCGGAAAGCTATCCGGGCTATCAGGCCGATTTTGTGCTCAACCCGAAAAACACGGCCCTATTTCGCGTTCTGGCCGGGAAAGGCGCTTATTTTGACAAGGAACAGCAGAAAATGCTCCTGACCGGCCCTGCACCCGCCGTATCAACGGACTGCGTGGAGCCATACGCGGAAAAGTGGCAGGCCCAGTACCGCGCGCTGCATCGCACGGACACCTACTGGACGGCGGAGCGCGTTCTTTCGGCGCTGGAGCGGTTCCGTGTTTTCCTCGCCGTGGAGGACCGGCAGCTTCTGGGATACCTGGACGTTACATACGGCTGCGATATAAACGAACCGTATGATCTGTTGGTCAGGCCCGGACTGCCCTTCCGGAAATATGCGGTCCCCCTGCTGGCAGAGGCGGTCAGGCGAAACGGGCCGAACCGGATGATGGCGCTGGTTTACACAGACGCGGCGGAGGAAATCGCGGCCTACGCTGCGTCCGGATTTGAGAAAGTCGAGGGGCAGAACAGCGTGTACGCCTCTTACCTGCTCTGATAAACGGGCGGCCCCTGCCCGGGGCCGCCCGTTTTCTGCAATTTACGCCTGCCGGTCCGCCTGGATCAGCAGCTTCAGGGCCTCCACGCCCACCTCCACGGCGGAGGTGGTGTCCTCGCTCATGTCCTGGTCCAACCCGGCGGCTTCCCGCTCCTGGTTCCAGATCACATGGAAGCAGCTGCCGCAGCGGCAGCCCAGGGCGTCGGCCACCACAAACAGGGCGGCGCTTTCCATTTCGCTGGCCTTCACGTGCAGGCGCTTCCAGGCCTCCCACTTGTTCAGCAGCTCATAGGACACCGGCATTCTGGCGGGGCTGTGCTGGCCATAGAAGGCGTCCTTGCACTGCACCACGCCGGTTTTCAGGGACTTGCCCAGGTTTTTGGCGGCCTGTACCAGGGCGCAGGTGACGTCGAAATTGGCCACGGCCGGGTACTCAATGGGGGCATACTCCCGGCTGGTGTGCTCAAAGCGGATGGCCCCGGTGGCCACCACCACGTCGCCGGAGCGCACGTCCAGGTCGATGCCGCCGCAGGTGCCCACCCGGATGAAGGTATCCGCGCCGATGTTGTGCAGCTCCTCCATGGCGATGGAGGCGGAGGGGCCGCCGATGCCGGTGGAGCAGACGGAGACCTTTTCCCCCAGCAGGGTGCCGGTATAGATGGTGAATTCGCGGTTCTGGGCCACAAAATGGGCGTCGTCGAACAGGGCCGCGATCTTTTCGCAGCGGCCGGGGTCGCCGGGCAGGATGACGTAACGGCCCACGTCGCCCTCCACGCAGTGGATATGGAACTGTTTGTCCAGCTTTTGCATAGCTGCGCCTCCTTGATAATTGATCCGTGTGATGCCGTCATTATATCACAGGAAGCTGCCGGGTGCAAATAAAATGCCCGGGGCGGGTGCTTATACGTTGCCGTACATAAACAGGTCGCACTTGATCATGCCGTTATAGAGCTTGCGCTTCTTCTTGGCCTGGTGGCCGAAGGTGCGCTCAAATTCCGTGTGGCTGCTGAGGACCAGCGTCCGCCAGGTGTCCGGCAGCCGCTCCCACATTTTGCCGAAGTCCCGGTACAGGGCCTCGGCCTCCTGCCGCTCCAGCAGCCGCTCGCCGTAGGGGGGATTGGTCACCAGCTGGCCATAGGTGTCGTCCCGGTGGAAATTCCGCATATCCGCCACCTCGAAGCGCACCACGTCCTCCACCCCGGCCTTCCGGGCGTTGTCCCGGGCAATGGCCACGGCCCGGGGGTCCACGTCGCCGCCCCAGATGTCGTACCGGCCGTGGAACTCCTTGTCCATGGCCTCTCCGGCGGCGGTCAGCCAGTCCCCGGAGGGCACGAAGCCCCAGCGCTGGGCGTCGAAGCTGCGGTCCAGGCCCGGGGCCCGGTTCATGGCGATCAGCGCCGCCTCGATGCAGATGGTGCCGCTGCCGCAGAAGGGGTCGCAGAAGGGGTCCCGGCCCCGGAAGCGGGACAGGGTCACCATGGCCGCCGCCAGCGTCTCCCGCAGGGGGGCCTCCACGCCCACGGCCCGATAGCCCCGCTTGTACAGTCCCTCGCCGGAGCTGTCCAGGCAGATCATGGCCTCGTCCTTGAACAGGGAGAACCGCACCTGATACTTGACCCCGTCCTCCGGGAACTGCTCCAGGCCGTAGTGGGCCTTCATCCGCTCCACCATGGCCTTTTTGATGATGGACTGGCAGGCGGGCACCGCGTGCAGCTGGGAGGAGATGGAGTAGCCCTTCACCGGGAAGGCCGCGTCCCGGGGCAGATACTCCTCCCATGGGATGGCCCGGGTGCCCTGAAACAGCTCCTCAAAGCTGCGGGCCGGGAACCGGCCCAGCACCAGCAGCACCCGCGCCCCGCAGCGCAGGTTGATGTTCAGCCGCGCCAGGTCGGACAGCTCCCCCCGGCACAGCACCCGGCCGTTTTCCACCTGCACGTCCTTCAAGCCCAGCCGCCGGATCTCGTCGCCCACCAATTTCTCCAGGCCCAGCAGGCAGGGCACCATAAATGTATGCATATTGCACCTCGTTTCGTGATTTGGGGTCATTGCAGCATGTCCAGCAGCTGCTCCGGGGTGTCCGCCACCAGGGGCGCGCCTGCGGCCTCCAGAGCCGCCCGACCCCGGAACCCCCAGGCCACGCCGATCATGTCCAGCCCGGCGTTCCGGGCGGTGGCCACGTCCACCTCGCTGTCGCCCACATACAGAGCCTCCTCCGGGGCCGCGTGAAGCTGGTCCAGAGCCGCCCGGACCATATCCGGGGCGGGCTTGGAGGCGATGCCCTCCCGCTGGCCCATGGCCCCGTCCAGCTCCGGGAAGAACCGGGCCGCCAGGGTCCGGGTGGTCCGGTCCGGCTTGTTGGACACCACCGCCGTCCGCACGCCCTCCTGCCGCAGCCGCTCCAGCAGCGGCCCGATGCCGTCATAGGGCCGGGTCTCCACGCAGTTGTGGGCCTGGTAATAGGCCCGGTAGTCCGCCAGGATTTCCGCCTCCCGGTCCGGGTCCACCCCCTGGGGCAGGGCCCGGTGAATCAGCGGTCCCGCGCCGTTGCCCACGAACCGGCGCACCTCCTCCAGGGTCCGGGTGGGATAGCCGTATTTTTCCAGGATGTAGTTCACCGCCGCCTGCATATCCGTCAGGGTGTCCAGCAGTGTTCCGTCCATATCAAATAAAATCGCCTGATATTTCATGTTATTTACTCCTTATTGGCAGCCGGGGCCGGTTTCTTCCCGGCGGGCCGGGGCAGCTTCCGCAGCAGCAGTCCCTCTGCCTGACTTTTCCGCACAGGACTCATCTCTTTCCGATTTTTCTCGTTCTCTGTCTTTTGGAGTATACCACGCCGCCGGGCATCCGTAAAGCCGGGCGGCGAAAATTTCGCCCTTGGCCGGGCCCGGCATTTTACCGGGATTTTACAAAACACGCCTTTCCGGCTTTACATCCGGCCCGTATTCTATGAACTGTACCGAGGATATCCAAAATCCGTTGAATCGAAAGGAGATTCTGAAAAAATGAAAAGGTTTCTTTCCATGGCCCTGTGCATCGTCATGGCACTGGGCATCCTGGCCGGCTGCGGCCAGAAGGGCAATGACCCCCCTAAGAACGACGATAACAGCACCGCTCTCTCCGGCTCCGTGTCCACCAACGGCTCCACTTCTATGGACAAGGTCATCGGCGCTCTGAAGGAGCAGTTCACTGCCGACAACCCCGGCGTCACCGTCACTTATGACCCCACCGGCTCCGGCGCCGGCATCGAGGCCGTGAAGAACGGCTCCGCCGATATCGGCCTGGCCTCCCGGGCCCTGAAGGACCAGGAGAAGTCCGCCGGCCTGAAGGAGACCACCGTGGCCCTGGACGGCATCGCCATCATCGTCAACGCCGGCAGCAAGGTTGCCGATCTGACCGTTCAGCAGATCGCCGACATCTTCACCGGCAAGATCACCGACTGGAGCGAGGTGGGCGGCGACCCCGGCGCCATCTCCTGCATCGGCCGTGAGTCCGGCAGCGGCACCCGGGACGGTTTCGAGTCCATCACCGATACCAAGGATGCCTGCAAGCTGGACCAGGAGCTGACCTCCACCGGCGGCGTCATTGAGGCCGTTGCCGGCAACCCCAACGCCATCGGCTACGCCTCCCTGTCCGCCGTGGAAGGCAAGTCCACTGTCAAGGCCCTCACCGTGGGCGGTGTGGCCTGCACCGAAGCCACCGTCCTGGATGGCAGCTACCAGATCCAGCGCCCCTTCGTGCTGGTGACCAAGGAAGGCGTTACTCTCTCCGCCGCTGCCCAGGCTTTCTTTGACTTCGCCACCTCTGCCGCCGCTTCCGACCTCATCAAGAACGCCGGTGCGGTGCCCGTGGCCAAGTAACCACCCCGGGAAACCTCCCCTGACCCGAATCCCGGGCCAGGGGCATTCCCCGTTCCGGACCAGAAAGGAACCGACTATGCGTTCAAAGAATACAGGGGCCCGCAAGGCCCTGGAAACCGTGATCCATCTGATTTTCCTGCTGTGCGGCATCGTGGCCGTGGGCTTCGTGCTGGTCATCAGCGTGTACCTGATCATTTCGGGCCTGCCCGCCATCCGCCAGATCGGCCTGTTCAAATTCCTGTTCGGCCAGGTGTGGGACCCCGCCAACACCACCACCGGGGCCCAGTACGGCATTCTCCCCTTCATCCTCACCTCCATATACGGCACCGCCGGGGCCATGGTCATCGGCGTGCCCATTGGCCTGATGACGGCCATCTTCCTCTCCAAGCTGGCCCCGCCCAGGGCCGCCGCCGTGATCCGCACCGCCGTGCAGCTGCTGGCGGGTATCCCGTCGGTGGTATACGGCCTGGTGGGCATGATCGTGCTGGTGCCGCTGATCCGCACCACCTTCTCCTTAGGCTCCGGAGCCTGTCTGCTGGCGGCCATCCTGGTGCTGTCCATCATGGTGCTGCCCTCCATCATCAACGTGTCGGAGACGGCCCTGCGGGCGGTGCCCCGGGAGTATGAGGAGGCCAGCCTGGCCCTGGGAGCCACCGCCACGGAGACCTATTTCCGGGTCAGCCTTCACGCCGCCCGCAGCGGCGTGGCCACCGCCGTGGTGCTGGGCGTGGGCCGGGCCATCGGCGAGGCCATGGCCATCATCATGGTGGCCGGAAACGTGGCCAATATGCCGGGACTGTTCCAGTCCGTCCGGTTTCTCACCACCGGCATCATCTCCGGCATGTCCTACGCCCCGGTGGGCAGCCTGTATCAGCAGGCCCTGTTCTCCATCGGCCTGGTGCTGTTTCTGTTCATTATGCTCATCAACGTATTTCTCAACGTGTTCATCAAAAAAAGGAAGGAGGACTGACCCATGGAGGAAAAGCTGTCGCCCCGCCGCCGTCTGTATGACCGGGGCATGCGGGGCCTGGTATGGCTGTGCGCGGGACTGACCTGCGCCCTGCTGCTGTTTCTCATCGGCTATATCTTCTATCGCGGAGTGCCGGGCATCACCTGGTCCCTGCTGACCAGCCAGACCAGCTATATCAAGGACACCGTGGGCGTCCTGCCCAACATTCTCAACACCCTGTATATCATCGTGGCGGCCATGGTCATCGTCCTGCCCCTGGGGGTGGGGGCCGCCATCTATCTGACGGAGTACGCCGCCAACCGCCGCCTGGTGGCCGTCATCGAGTTCGCCACCGAGACCCTGACGGGCATCCCCTCCATCATCTTCGGCCTGGTGGGTATGCTGCTGTTTGTGCAGCGGCTGGGCCTGAAGGCGGGCATCCTGGCCGGCGGCCTGACGCTGGTGGTGATGATCCTGCCCACCATCGTCCGCACCACCCAGGAGAGCCTGAAAACCGTGCCCCAGTCCTATCGGGAGGGGGCCCTGGGCCTGGGAGCCGGGAAATGGCACATGATCCGCACGGTGGTGCTGCCCGGGGCCGTGGACGGCATCGTCACCGGCTGCATCCTGGCGGTGGGCCGCATTGTGGGCGAAAGCGCCGCCCTGCTGTATACGGCGGGCTTCGGCCTGGAGCTGGTGGGCTTTGTCAAGGCTCTGCACACCTCCTCCGCCACCCTGACCGTGGCCCTGTACGTTTATGCCACCGAGGGCGGCGAGACGGCCCTGGCCTTCTCCATCGCCGCCATCCTGATGGTGCTGACCCTGCTGATCAACCTGACCGCCTCCCTGGTGGGGCGGAAGCTGCGAAAGAAATGAGGCATTGCTATGGAACCCATTCTTGAGGCCAAGAGCCTGCATCTGTGGTACGGGCAGAACCACGCCCTCCACGACGTATCCGTCGCCATCCCGGAGCGGCAGATCACCGCCTTCATCGGCCCCTCCGGCTGCGGCAAATCCACGTTCCTGCGGACTCTGAACCGCATGAACGACCTGATCCCCTCCGTGAAGATCGAAGGGGAGGTGGACTTCCACGGAAAGAACATCTATGACGCCAGGGTGGACCCCACCCTGCTGCGCAAGCGCATCGGCATGGTGTTCCAGAAGGCCAACCCCTTCCCCATGAGCATTTATGACAACGTGGCCTACGGGCCCCGGACCCACGGCATCCGCAGCCACGCCAAGCTGGACGACATCGTGGAGCGCTCCCTGCGCTCCGCCGCCATCTGGGACGAGGTGAAGGACCGGCTGAAGAAAAGCGCCATGGGCCTCTCCGGCGGCCAGCAGCAGCGCCTGTGCATCGCCCGGGCCCTGGCCGTGGAGCCGGAGGTGCTGCTGATGGACGAGGCCACCAGCGCCCTGGACCCCATCTCCACCTCCAAGATCGAGGACCTGGCCCTGGAGCTGAAGGAGCACTACACCGTGGTCATGGTCACCCACAATATGCAGCAGGCGGCCCGCATCTCCGACAACACGGCCTTTTTCCTGCTGGGCGAGCTGGTGGAGTTCGGCAAAACGGAGCAGCTGTTCTCCGCCCCCGCCGACAAGCGCACCGAGGACTACATCACCGGGAGGTTCGGATAATGAGAAGACAGTTTGACCAGCAGCTGGCACTGCTGAACCGGGAGCTGATTGAAATGGGCGCCCTGTGCGAGGAGGTCATCGCCCTGGCCTCCAAGGCTCTGACGGAGGGAGACCCCGCCCTGGCCGCCCGGGTGGCCCCCCTGGACACCGAAATCGACCAGAAGGAGCGCACCATCGAGTCCCTGTGCCTGAAGCTGCTTTTGCAGCAGCAGCCGGTGGCCCGGGACCTGCGCCAGATCTCTGCCGCCCTGAAAATGATCACGGATATGGAGCGCATCGGCGACCAGGCCCAGGACATCGCCGAGATCGTCACCTTCCTCCGGGGCCGCACCGCCGAGCATGACGACATTCTCTGCCAGATGGCCCGGGCCACCATCTCCATGGTCACAGAAAGTGTTGACGCATTCGTAAAACATGATACAATAAAAGCAGAGGCGGTGCTTGCCGCCGACGACACCGTGGACGCCTATTTCCGCCAGGTGAAGCAGGCCCTGATCTCCCGCATCGCCGCCGATCCCGCGGACGGGGAGTACGCCCTGGACCTGCTGATGATCGCCAAGTATTTCGAGCGCATCGGCGACCACGCTACCAACATCGCTGAGTGGGTGATTTTTTCCATCACCGGCCAGCACAAGGAGGGATAACCCATGATCTGGTGCGTAGAGGACGATGCCAGTATCCTTGATATTGAGGTATACACCCTGCAGTCCACCGGGTTCCAGGCCCAGGGCTTCGCCGACGGCGGGGCCTTCTGGTCCGCGCTGGAGTCGGCCCGGGAGCTGCCGGAGCTGGTGGTGCTGGATGTGATGCTGCCCGGTGTGGACGGTGTGGAGCTGCTGCGCCGTATGCGGGCCGCCCCTGCCACCCGTTCCATCCCCGTTGTCATGGCCACCGCCAAGGGCGCGGAATATGACAAGATCCAGGCTCTGGACCTGGGCGCGGACTACTATCTGACCAAGCCCTTCGGGGTCATGGAGCTGGTGTCCTGCGTGAAGGCGGTGCTGCGCCGGTGCGCCCGGCCCAGCCACGTGCTGCACCTGTCCGGCTTGAGCCTGGACCAGGACGCCCACACCGTCTCCTGCGACGGGCAGCGGGTGCCCCTGACCTATAAGGAATACGAACTGCTGCGGCTGCTTTTGTCCCACCCCGGCATGGCCTTTACCCGGGACCAGCTGATGGCCCAGGTATGGGGCACCGATTACTGCGGCGAGACCCGCACCGTGGACATGCACATCCGCACGCTGCGCCAGAAGCTGGGCCCCTACGGCAGTCTCATCCAGACCGTCCGCAACGTGGGCTACCGGCTGGAGGAACAAGGATGACCAAGAAAATTTTCCGCTCGTTTATGGTGTCCGCTGCCGCCGTGCTTCTGGCGGCGGTGGCCATCGTCATGACCTGCCTGTACAGCTATTTTGCCTCCGTGCAGGAAAACCAGCTGCAGGATCAGCTGCAGCTGGCCGCCGCCGCAGTGGAGACCCAGGGCCGCGACTATCTGAACAAGCTCGCGACGGACCGCTACCGCCTGACCTGGATCGCCCCGGACGGGGCGGTGCTGTGCGACACCAAGCGGGACGCCGAAAGCCTGGAAAATCACGGCGACCGCCTGGAGGTCCGGGAGGCCCTGCGCACCGGCTCCGGCCACTCCACCCGCTATTCCAGCACCCTGCTGGAAAAAACCAGCTACTATGCCCGCCGGATGCCGGACGGCACGGTGCTGCGCATTTCCATCAGCCGGGCCACCGTGGGGATGCTGCTGCTGGGGATGCTGCCGGCCATCCTGCTGACGGCGGCGGTGGCCCTGATCCTGTCGGGCCTGCTGGCGGGCCGCCTGTCCCGCCGCATCACCGCGCCCCTGAACGCCCTGGACCTGGAGCACCCCCTGGAAAACGACACCTATGAGGAGCTGTCCCCCCTGCTGTGCCGCATCAACGTCCAGCGGCGGCAGATCGACAGCCAGCTGACGGACCTGCGCCGCCGGTCCGACGAGTTCCAACAGATCACCTCCCATATGCAGGAGGGCCTGGTGCTGCTGGACGACGCCGGGGCCGTGCTGAGCATCAACCCCGCCGCCTGCCGGATTTTCGAGGCGGACGAGACCTGTCTGGGCCAGGATTTCCTGACGGTGGACCGCAGCCGGGACGTCAGCGCCGCATTGGAGGAAGCCATGGCCTCCGGCCACAGCGAGGTCCATGTGCAGCGCCCGGGCCGTATTTATCAGTTCGATATCTCCCGCATCCGGTCTGGCGAAGACGTGCTGGGCGCGGTGCTGCTGGCCTTCGACATCACCCAGCAGGAGACGGCGGAGCAGAGCCGCCGGGAGTTCACCGCCAACGTCTCCCATGAATTGAAGACCCCCCTCCAGGGGATCATCGGCAGCGCCGAGCTGATTGAAAACGGTCTGGTGAAGCAGGAGGACCTGCCCCGGTTCGTGGGCCACATCCGCCGGGAGGCCCAGCGGCTGGTGGCCCTCATCGGCGACATCATCCGTCTGTCCCAGCTGGACGAGGGGGCCCCCCTGCCCTGGGAGCAGGTGGATATCCCGGCTCTGTGCCGGGACATTGCCGCCGACCTGCGGGACAAGGCCGAGAAAAGCCAGGTCCGCCTCACCGTGGAGGGACAGGACGTCCAGGCGGAGGGCGTGCGCCGTCTGCTGCACGAGACCATCTATAACCTCTGCGACAACGCCATCGGGTACAACGTCCCCGGCGGCAGCGTCCGGGTCACCGTGTCGGATGCCGGCGAAAACGCCGTGATCTCCGTGGCGGACACCGGCATCGGCATCGCCCCGGAGCACCAGCCCCGGATCTTCGAGCGGTTTTACCGGGTGGATAAGAGCCACTCCAAGGCCTCCGGCGGCACCGGCCTGGGCCTGTCCATCGTGAAGCACGCCGTGGCCTATCACCACGGAACCGTGCAGATGGAGAGCCAGCCCGGCAAGGGCACCACCATTACCGTCACCATTCCCAGGAAGCAATCCTGAAATATCCCCGGCTTGGCCGAAAAGCGAAGGCTTTTCGGCCAAGCTGAAACGCTGTTAAGAGAGGTACCGCCTATGCTGCTGACTGCCGACATCGGAAACACCAACATCGTTCTGGCCCTGCTGGATGAGAAGGACCGGGTCGTATCCCAGTGCCGGGTCCCCTCCGGGGATCCGCTGCCGCCGGAGGCGTATGACGACGCCATCCGCCGGGTGCTGGAGGGGCAGGCCGCCCCGGAAGGGGCCGCGATCGGCTCGGTGGTGCCCCGGCTGACGGCGGAGACCGCCGACGCCATCCGCCGGGTCACGGGGCTGGAAGCCTTTGTGGCGGGGCCCACCACCCCCGCCGGGCTGGACATCGCCATTGAACAGCCGGAGACCCTGGGGGTGGACCTGCTGGCCGCCGACGCCGCCGCTGCGGCGGAGTATCCCCTGCCGGTGGTGGTGTTCGACTTCGGCACCGCCACCACTGTCACCGTGGTGGACGCAGACCGCCGCTATCGGGGCGGCGTGATCCTGGCGGGGGTGAAGCTGAGTCTCCACGCCCTGTTTTCCGGCACGGCCCAGCTGCCGGATATCGCCCTGGAGGCCCCGGGGAAGGTCATCTGCTCCGTCACCGAGGACAGCCTTCAGGCCGGGGCCATTTACGGAGCCGCCGCCATGGCCGACGGTCTGCTGGACCGCATGGAGGAGGAGCTGGGCGTCCCCTGCACCGCCGTGGCCACCGGCGGCCTGGCCGGGGTCATCACCCCCTATTGCCGCCGGGACATCCGCCGGGACGACAGCCTGCTTCTGCGTGGTCTGGCCCTAATCTGGCGGAAAAACTGCGGAAATCGGTAAATTTTATCATATAGGAGGATTCTTATGGACCAGCTGCGACAGAAAAAAGGCTTTATCTGCGACATGGACGGCGTCATCTATCACGGCAACCGGCTGCTGCCGGGGGTGAAGGAATTTGTGGACTGGCTGTATCGCGAGAAGAAGAATTTCCTGTTTTTGACCAACTCCTCCGAGCGCAGCCCCAAGGAGCTGCAGCAGAAGCTCCGGCGCATGGGCCTGGACGTGGACGAGAGCCACTTTTACACCAGCGCCCTGGCCACGGCCCGGTTCATCAGCAGCCAGGCCCCAGGGTGCAGCGCCTATGTCATCGGCGGGGCGGGGCTGATCATGGCCCTCCACGACGAGGGCATCACCATGAACGACGTGGACCCGGATTATGTCATCATCGGCGAGGGCAACAGCTATAATTACGAGAACATCCTGCGGGCGGTGCGGCTGGTGCTGAAGGGCGCCCGGCTCATCGGCACCAACAGCGACCTGACCGGCCCTTCGGAGGACGGCATCATCCCCGCCTGCCGGGCCATGATCGCCCCCATCGAGATGGCCACCGGCCAGAGCGCCTATTTCGTGGGCAAGCCCAACCCCCTGATGATGCGCACGGGCCTGCGCATTCTGGGAGTCCACTCCGAGGAGGCGGTGATGATCGGCGACCGCATGGACACCGACATGGTGGCCGGTATCGAAACCGGTCTGGACACGGTGCTGGTGCTCTCCGGCGTTACCCGGCGGGAGGACATCGCCAAGTTCCCCTACCGCCCCCGGCTGGTGCTGGACGGTCTGACGGTTTAC
>ENA-OVGR01001592-OVGR01001592.1-human-gut-metagenome-genome-assembly--contig:-NODE-1592-length-18272-cov-9.923258_pt1 | contig 18272 bp, 8 predicted proteins | sample MGYA00237775_ERZ505429 | MGnify/ENA primary metagenome ERZ505429 (study PRJEB26158, sample SAMN06016345) | human gut metagenome | biome: human gut; feature: ankylosing spondylitis patient; material...
TTTTGTCCACATGCCTTCTTGTAACTATAAAAGCTGAAGTTTCCAAACACGCTCTCAGGCGGCCGGTAGCCTGCGGGTTCCCTTTTGTGTCTTTTTGATGCAGCCTGCTTTTTTTCATTGACGCTCCGTCTTTTTCCATACAAAAAAAGACGGAGTTTCTTTTTTTCGGCGTTGCCCCGGCGGCACAGGCATGGTAGATACTGCCCAGGCTGCTCACGGCAGCCGTCCCGCCCTCGCCCCTCTCCCTTCCGGGGCGCTTCCGGGCTGCGGAAAAAGTGCTTGCAAAAACCATGCTTTTGCGGTATGTCTCTTCGTTCCAAAACTGTTGTGGGAGAAGTATCTGGTTTTTCTGGTAGATAACGCCCGACGCGCATAGCCTTTTCTTTCAAGACAAGCGGCCTCACCCCTGCCGGCAACGCGGGGAAGTGTCGTTTGTCCTTTTTGCGCGTTGTGAAAACCGGATCCCACTGAGAGATATAGATTGTACGCTTCGGATCGCGGCATGACTGGCGTTTTGGCAGTCTGTCCACAGCGGTCTGCACGGGCAGAATGCCGACCGGACGTTCCGGTGCAACGCCGGCAGCCGAAGCGCAACCGCTACCTACCTTGAGGTATCGCATGGGCCAGCTTACCAAACAGTTCGGCAAAATCAACGTTACTCTCCCCATTCCGCACCTCCTCAATCTTCAGATCGACTCCTACAGCAAGTTCCTGCAGGAAGGCGTTGCCGAAGCCGATCGAAATAAGGAGGAAGGTCTGGAAGGCGTGTTCCACACCGTCTTCCCCATCGAAGATTTCAACAAGACCGCCAGCCTGGAATTCGTCAGCTACGAAATCCGCGAGCCCAAGTACGACCAGGCCGAGTGCATCTCCAAGGGCCTGACCTACGAAGCCCCGGTGCACATCAAGGTGCGCCTGGTGGTCTATGACACCGATGAAGCCACGGGCAACCGCACCATCCGCGACATCAAGGAACAGGGCATCTACTTTGGCACCCTGCCCCTGATGACGGAAAAGGGCACGTTCATCATCAACGGCACCGAGCGCGTCATCGTCAACCAGCTGCAGCGTTCTCCCGGCATCATCTTTGAACACGACGGCGGCAAGACCCACACCAGCCGCAAGGTGCTCTACTCCTGCCGAGTCATCCCCATGCGTGGCTCCTGGCTGGACTTCGACTTCGACCACAAGGACATCCTGTATGTCCGCATCGACCGTCGCCGCAAGATGCCCGCCACCATCCTGTTCAAGGCCATGGGCATGAGCAAGATGGACATCCTGGAGTACTTCTACACCCGCGAGCACTACCTGCTGAAGCCGCACAACACCCTGATGTGGGAAGTGGAAAAGTCCCTGTACCGCAAGGACAACGCCTACTCCGACATCGCCACCGAAGACGGCACCGTGCTCATCAAGGCCGGCAAGCCCATCACCAAGCGTGGCTGGCGTCAGGTCTGTGAAGCGGGCATCAAGGCCATCGAAGTGCGTCCCGACACCCTGGACGGCATGTTCCTGGCCGAAGACGTCATCGCTCCCGGCAGTGGCGAAGTGCTGGCCGAAGCCGCCGACGAGATCACTCCCGGCCTGCTGGAGCGCATGCGCGAAGCCGGCATCGAGCGTATCGCCGTGCTGCACACCAAGGGCACCGACACCTCTTCCTCCATCCGCGACACCCTGATGCAGGACCGCATCCCCGATCAGGAAAAGGCTCAGGAAGAGATCTACCGTCGTCTGCGTCCTTCCAGCCCGCCGACCGCCGAGATCGCCGCCAGCTTCTTCGACAACCTGTTCCGCAGCCCGGATTACTATGACCTGTCGCCGGTGGGCCGTTACAAGCTCAACCCGCGCCTGGGCCTGCCCGACACCGAAGATTCCCGTACCCTGACCGACAACGACATCCTCACCGCCATCAAGGTGCTGGTGCAGTTGAAGGACAGCCACGGTCCGGCCGACGATATCGACCATCTGGGCAATCGCCGCGTGCGCCTGGTGGGCGAACTGGTGGAGAACCAGTACCGCATCGGTCTGGTGCGCATGGAGCGCGCCATCAAGGAACGCATGAGCATCCAGGAAATCTCCACGCTCATGCCCCACGACCTGATCAATCCCAAGCCTGTGGCTGCGGTGCTCAAGGAGTTCTTCGGTACTTCCCAGCTGTCGCAGTTCATGGACCAGACCAACTCCCTGTCCGAAGTGACCCACAAGCGCCGTCTGTCGGCCCTGGGCCCCGGCGGTCTGACCCGTGAGCGTGCCGGCTTCGAAGTGCGCGACGTGCACACCTCCCACTATGGCCGCATCTGCCCCATCGAAACGCCCGAAGGTCCCAACATCGGTCTGATCGTGTCGCTGACCACCTTCGCCAAGGTCAACGACTTCGGTTTCATCGAGACCCCGTACCGCGTGGTGCGCAATGGCCGCATGACTGACGAGATCGTGCATCTGGACGCTTCCCGCGAAGGCGACCAGGTGGTGGCCCAGGCCAACGCCCGCGTGGACGCCGACGGCAACTTCCTGGACGAGTTCGTGACCGTGCGCGTCAAGGGCGAAGTGGAAATGCGCTCCCGTGACGAGGTGACCCTCATGGACATCTCGCCCAGCCAGATGGTCTCCATCTCGGCCGCGCTCATCCCCTTCCTGGAACACGACGACGCCAACCGCGCCCTCATGGGTTCCAACATGCAGCGCCAGGCCGTGCCGCTGCTGCGCAGCGAAAAGCCCCTGGTGGGCACCGGCATGGAAATCGACGTGGCCCGCGACTCCGGCGCCTGCATCGTGGCCCAGGCCGACGGCAAGGTGGAATACGCCGACGCCGACCGCATCGTGGTCTCCTACGAAGGCGACCTGTACAAGAAACAGGGCGGCGTGCGCGCCTATGACCTGCTGAAGTTCCACAAGTCCAACCAGAACTCCTGCTTTGGTCAGAAGCCCACCTGCTACCCCGGTCAGGTGTTCAAGAAGGGCGAGATCCTCGCTGACGGTCCCGGCATCGACGAAGGCCAGCTGGCTCTGGGCAAGAACCTGGTGGTGGCCTTCATGCCCTGGTGCGGTTACAACTACGAAGACTCCATCCTCATTTCCGAACGTACCGTGAAAGAGGACATCTTCACCTCCATCCACATCGAAGAATTCGAAGTGGTGGCCCGCGACACCAAGCTCGGACCCGAAGAGATCACCCGCGACATCCCCAACGTCAGCGAAGACATGCTGCGCAACCTGGACGACAGCGGCATCATCCGCATCGGCGCGGCCGTGAAGCCTGACGACATCCTGGTCGGCAAGATCACCCCCAAGGGCGAGACCCAGCTGACCCCGGAAGAAAAGCTGTTGCGCGCCATCTTCGGCGAGAAGGCCCGCGACGTGAAGAACACCTCCCTCAAGGTGCCCCCGGGAGTGGAAGGTACGGTCATCGACGTCAAGGTGTTCAACCGTCGTTCCGGTGAAAAGGACGACCGCACCCTGGCCATCGAGGCCCACGATACCGCCGTGCTGGATCAGAAGGAATCCGATCACATGCGCGCTCTGGGCAACCGCACCCGCGAAGTGCTGGCCCCCCATGTGCTGGGCAAGCTGACCGCCGTCAGCGTCCCCGGCAACAAGAAGGGCGAAGTGCTGGTGGAAGCCGGTGTCGCCCTGACCCGCGAGCAGCTGGACGCCATCCCGGTGAAGAAGCTGCAGGGCCTGTTCGAGAGCAAGGAAGTCAACGACATCGTGGCCGACCAGCTCAAGGACTACGACCATCAGGTGGATTACCTGCACGCCATCTATGACTCCAAGCGCGAGAAGGTCACCGAAGGGGACGATCTGCCTCCCGGCGTCATCAAGATGGTCAAGGTCCACATCGCCATCAAGCGTAAGCTCTCGGTGGGCGACAAGATGGCCGGCCGTCACGGTAACAAGGGTGTGGTCTCCTGCATCCTGCCCGAAGAAGACATGCCCTTCTTCGCCGACGGTCGCCCCGTGGACATCGTGCTCAACCCCCTGGGCGTGCCTTCGCGAATGAACATCGGCCAGATCATGGAAACCCACCTGGGCTGGGGCGCCAAGGAACTTGGCCGCCAGCTGGCCGAACTGCTGGATTCCGGCGCGGCCCTGCAGGTGGTGCGTGACGAGGTCAAGGACGTCTTCGATTCCCCGGCCATCAGCGAGCTGGTGGACAAGATGGATGACGAAGAGTTCATCGCCTCGGTCAAGAAGCTGCGCAACGGCATCGTGACCAAGACCCCGGTCTTCGACGGCGCCACCGAAGAAGAGATCTGGGGCTGGATGGAAAAGGCCGGCAAGGACAGCGACGGCAAGACCATCCTGTACGACGGCCGTACCGGCGTGCCCTTCAAGAACCGCGTGACCACCGGTGTCATGTACATCCTGAAGCTGCACCACCTGGTCGACGAAAAGATCCACGCCCGCTCCACCGGCCCCTACAGCCTGGTCACCCAGCAGCCGCTGGGCGGTAAGGCGCAGTTCGGTGGCCAGCGTCTGGGTGAAATGGAAGTCTGGGCTCTGGAAGCCTACGGCGCCGCCTATCTCCTGCAGGAATTCCTCACCGTCAAGTCCGACGACGTGACCGGACGTGTGAAGATGTACGAGAAGATCGTCAAGGGCGACAACTTCCTGGAAGCCGGTCTGCCCGAATCCTTCAACGTTCTGGTCAAGGAACTCATGAGCCTGGGCCTCGACGTGACCCTGCATCAGGAAGACGGCAAGAAAAAGCCCAAGCGTATCGGCTTCATGCGCGACCAGGAACCCGAGGAATAATTCATGGATGCGCCGGGCATCACGCCACCGCGCGGTGCCCGGCAGCGCCATTCCCCGGGACGGAGCGTCAACCATACGCCACAACGACTGTAACGAGCTTTTGACAAGCAAGGTAGATATATGAGCCTGGACGATCTCTTCACTGCACGCGGCACGTCGGCCAATGTGACCAACATCCGCAACCTGAAAGCCATCCAGATTTCCATCGCCTCGCCCGAAGCCATCCGCGAATGGTCCTACGGTGAGGTCAAGAAACCGGAAACCATCAACTACCGTACCTTCAAGCCGGAGCGCGACGGCCTGTTCTGCGCCAAGATCTTCGGCCCCGTGAAGGACTACGAGTGCAACTGCGGCAAGTACAAGCGCATGAAGCACCGCGGCATCGTCTGCGAAAAGTGCGGCGTTGAAGTCATTGCCTCCAAGGTGCGTCGCGAGCGCATGGGCCACATCGAACTGGCCGCGCCCGTGGCCCACATCTGGTTCCTCAAGACCCTGCCTTCCAAGATCGGCACCCTGCTCGACATGACCATGGCCGATCTGGAAAAGGTCCTGTACTTCGATTCCTACATCGTGCTCGATCCCGGCCAGACCAATCTGCAGCGCCGCCAGGTCATCTCTGAAGACCAGTACCTGCAGATCCTGGACCACTACGGCACCGAAGACGCCCTGACCGTGGGCATGGGCGCCGAAGCCGTGCGCTCCCTTCTGGAAGAGCTGGATCTGGAAAAGCTGCGCACCGAACTGCGCGAAGAAAGCGAGACCACCAAGAGCCAGACCAAAAAGAAGAAGCTCACCAAGCGCCTGAAGATCGTCGAGGCCTTCCTGGAGTCCAACAACAAGCCCGAATGGATGATCATGGAAGTCATTCCCGTCATCCCGCCGGAGCTGCGTCCCCTGGTGCCCCTGGACGGCGGCCGTTTCGCCACCTCCGACCTCAACGACCTGTACCGCCGCGTCATCAACCGCAACAACCGTCTGAAGCGCCTCATCGAACTGGGCGCTCCCGACATCATCATCCGCAACGAAAAGCGCATGCTGCAGGAAGCCGTGGACGCCCTGTTCGACAACGGCCGCCGCGGTCGCGCCATCGCCGGTACCAACGGTCGTCCGCTCAAGTCCCTGTCCGACATGATCAAGGGCAAGCAGGGCCGCTTCCGTCAGAACCTGCTGGGCAAGCGCGTGGACTACTCCGGTCGTTCCGTTATTACCGTGGGTCCTTACCTCAAGCTGCACCAGTGCGGCCTGCCCAAGAAGATGGCCCTGGAGCTGTTCAAGCCCTTCATCTACTCGGAGCTGGAAAAGCGCGGTTATGCCTCCACCATCAAGAGCGCCAAGAAGATGGTGGAGCGTGAAGAGCTGGTGGTCTGGGACATCCTCTCGGAAGTGGTGCGCGAATACCCCATCATGCTCAACCGTGCCCCTACCCTGCACCGTCTGGGTATCCAGGCCTTTGAGCCCCTGCTGGTGGAAGGCAAGGCCATCCGTCTGCATCCCCTGGTCTGCTCGGCCTACAACGCCGACTTCGACGGTGACCAGATGGCCGTGCACATCCCGCTTTCCGTGGAAGCGCAGATCGAATGCCGCGTGCTCATGATGAGCACCAACAACATCCTCTCGCCCGCCAACGGCGGTCCCGTCATCGTGCCTTCCCAGGACATCGTTCTGGGTCTGTACTACATGACCTCCGAACGCAGCTTCGAGAAGGGCGAAGGCATGACCTTCTGCGGTCCCTGGGAAGTGGAAGCCGCCTATGATGCCGATGCCGTGTCCCTGCACGCCCGCATCAACGTGCGCATGCCCGACGGCAAGACCTACCGCACCACGCCCGGCCGCGTGCTGGTGAGCAACATCCTGCCCAAGGAAATGTCCTTCGAGAACGTCAACCTGGTGCTGACCAAGAAGATGATCGCCAAGCTGGTGGAAAACTGCTACCGCCAGTGCGGCATCAAGGCCACGGTCATCCTCTGCGACAATCTGAAGAACATGGGTTATGAGTTCGCTACCCGCGCCGGTGTCAGTATCGGTGTGAAGGACCTCATCATCCCGGCCCGCAAGAAGGACATCCTGGCCGCTTCCCAGGCCGAGGTGGACGACATCGAACGCCAGTACCGCGACGGTATCATCACCCGTACCGAAAAGTACAACAAGGTCGTCGATGTGTGGACCAAGGCCACCCAGGACGTCTCCACGGAAATGATCAAGGAGATCTCTTACGATATCCTGAAGGATCCCAAGACCGGCCGTGAAGAGAAGAACCAGAGCTTCAACTCCATCTTCATGATGTCCACCTCCGGTGCCCGAGGCAACCAGGACCAGATGCGTCAGCTGGCCGGTATGCGCGGTCTGATGGCCAAGCCTTCCGGTGAAATCATCGAAACGCCCATCACCTCGTCCTTCCGCGAAGGTCTGTCGGTGCTGCAGTACTTCACCTCCACCCACGGTGCTCGTAAGGGTCTGGCCGACACCGCCCTGAAGACGGCCAACTCCGGTTACCTGACCCGTCGTCTGGTGGACGTGGTGCAGGACGTGATCGTCTCCGAACACGACTGCGGCACGGTGGACGGCATCGAGCTGACCCACCTGCGCGAAGGCGGCGACATCAAGACCCCGGTGTGGGAACGCGCCATGGGCCGTGTGCTGCTCTACCCCGTCTACGATCCCGAAGACGCGGAAAAGGTGCTGCTGCCCGAGAACACCCTCATCGACGAGGCCGAGGCCGCTGTGCTGCGTGAACACGGCGTCAGCTCCATCACGGTGCGTTCGCCCCTCACCTGCCAGGCCGAGCGCGGCATCTGCGCCCTGTGCTACGGCCGCGACCTGGCCCGCGGCCACCTGGTCAACACCGGCGAGACCGTGGGTATCATCGCTGCCCAGTCCATCGGTGAACCCGGTACCCAGCTGACCATGCGTACCTTCCACATCGGTGGTACCGCATCCAGCACCATTGAAAAGAACAAGTTCGAAGCCCAGAACACCGGTCGCGTCATCCTCAACCGCGTGCGCGCCGTTACCAACCGTGACGGCATCCAGCTGGTGCTGGGCAAGAGCGGCCAGCTGACCATCGTGGATCCGCAGGGCCGCGAACGTGAAAAGTACATCCTGCCCAACGGCGCCCGCCTGCATGTGACCGACGGTCAGGAAGTGACCAAGGGCACCGTGCTGGCCGAGTGGGACCCCTTCAACGAACCCTTCGTGTCCGAAGAAGAAGGTATCATCCGCTTCACCGACATCGTGGACGGCAAGACCGTGCAGGAAAAGGTGGACGACGTGACGCGTCAGGCCTCCCTGACCATCATGGAATACCGTACCACCAACTACCGTCCGTCCATCTCGGTCTGCGATGAGCACGGCAACGTCAAGCAGCGTCCGCACAGCGTGGCGTCCGCCGTGTACAGCCTGCCCGTGGGCTCCATCATCATGGTCAAGGACGGCGAGGCCATCCAGGCCGGTGACATCATCGCCCGTAAGCCCCGCGAAACTTCCAAGACCAAGGACATCGTGGGTGGTCTTCCCCGCGTGGCCGAGCTCTTCGAAGTCCGCAAGCCCAAGGACATGGCCGTGGTTTCCGAAATCTCCGGTACCGTGTCCTACGCCGGCGAATCCAAGGGCAAGCGCAAGCTGGTGGTGACCCCCGAAATCGGTGATTCCAAGGAATACCTGGTGCCCAAGGGCAAGCACATCACCGTGGCCGACGGCGACTTCGTGGAAGCCGGCGATCCGCTGACCGAAGGTTCGCCCGAACTGCACGACATCCTGCGCACCCGCGGTGAAAAGTACCTGGCCCGCTACCTCGTGGACGAAATCCAGGAAGTGTACCGCTTCCAGGGCGTGGGCATCGACGACAAGCACATCGAAGTCATCGTGCGCCAGATGCTCAAGAAGGTCACCGTGCTGGATTCCGGCGGCACCAGCTTCCTGGTGGGCGAACAGGTGGACAAGGCCGAGTTCAAGGCCGAGAACCACAAGGCCATCGCCGAAGGCCGTCAGCCCGCCACCGCCGAACCGCTGGTGCTGGGCATCACCCAGGCTTCGCTGACCACCTCGTCCTTCATCTCGGCGGCTTCCTTCCAGGAAACCACCAAGGTGCTCACCGAGGCTTCCCTCAAGGGCAAGATGGACTACCTGCGCGGCCTCAAGGAAAACGTCATCGTGGGCCGTCTCATCCCGGCCGGTACGGGCTATCGCGAGTATGTCCACGGCGACATCACCGTGCCCGACCAGAAGGAACGTCCGGACAAGTTCCTGGAAGATCTGGAAGAGAACCCCGTGCTGGTGGATCTGGGCCAGTAGGCCCTTTCCTCTGCTGAACATCAGGGCGACCGTCATATGGCGGTCGCCCTTTTTTTATGTATGGCTGATCGGCCGAAGGACCGTATGCAGCACGCCCTGCCCTCTCGCCATCGCCGGCCCTGCCTCTCTTGCCGGCCGCTGTCCCGGCGCCTTCCTCCCTGCGGCTGGGACCGGGTGGTGTCGTCCCCAATGCAACAAAATGTAGAGAAGCCCTTCCCATCTTTCTTTTTGTGACTAATTCCTGATAAGAGAGAAAAATTTCCCGGCCATGGCCGGGAAGACCTGCTGGCTAAGACGCATCCCCCTCCGCCGGAGCCGACGTGTTGTGAAAAGGAGGTCAAAAAATTTTTCATACGCGCAAAGCATGGCTTCATTCATATTAACACATTAAAATAATTACATAAATAAGAAAACATAGTCAGGTCGGAGTATTTTGGGAATCTGCGTGCCATCTTTGCATTTCTTGCATTTTACGGTAGAAGGCAGGAATTGTTCCGCGCCTGAGACCAGGCGGCGACAGGTCGTGCCCCGGCATGATCCGAGCCGCCGGATCCCGGCGCATTGTTCTGGAGAGGTTGGTTCCTGGTGCGCTGCACCTCTTGCTCATGACCGGATCTGGCTCGGTCATGCGCAGAAACCACGATGCCGCAGGCATCTCGACTCATGGGAGAAAACGCATGACAACTCTGTTCTACATCCTGGCCTACCTTGCAGTAATCGGCTTTGTGGCGACTGCCGCCATCAAGGTGAAAGGCTATCTGGCTGCCAGCCCCCTGCACGTCCGCTGGGAGCTCTACCCCGTGCCGCATGAAGGCCCCAAAGGCTCCTACGGCGGCAGCTTCATGGAAGAGACCGACTGGTGGACCAAGCCCCGCCACATCGACCACATGGGCGACCTCAAGGCCCTGCTGGAAGAAGTGCTCTTCCTGCACGCCACCTTCACCCATAACCTCAAGCTGTGGTTCCGCACCTACCCCTTCCACCTGGGTCTGTACATGCTGATGGGCGGCACCATCATCCTGGTCGTGGCCGCCTTCCTGCGCCTGTTCGGCATGAACCCCGACGGCGGCTTCCTGACCTTCGTGCACAACGTCATCAATGCCATCAGCCTGCTGGGCATGTTCGGCATCATCGGCGGCGGCATCGGCCTGATCTGCCGTCGTCTGCACGACGAAGGCCTGCGCAAGTACTCCACCCCCGAACACTTCTTCAACCTGGGCGTGTTCATCGTCTTCGCCCTGGTGGGTCTGGTGGCCTGGGCCTTCAACCCCTCCTTTGCCCGCATGTCCGGTGACTTCATCTACAACCTGCTCACCTTCAACTTTGCCGACATCAACAGCACCACTTTCGTGATCCACATGCTGTTCGGCTTCTTCGTGCTGATCTGGATCCCCATGACCCACATGGGCCACCTGCTCTTCAAGTACTTCACCTACCATGACATCCGCTGGGGCGACACCCCCACCGATTTCAGCCAGAAGAACAACGAGAAGATGAAGCAGGCCCTGCAGTTCAAGGTGAGCTGGGCTGCCGACCACATCAACGGTCAGGGCACCAAGACCTGGCTCGACATCGCTACCGAATCCCCCAAGAAGGACTAGGGAGTACATCATGAAAGATACGCTGCGTTTGACTGATATTTCCACGGCCGAAGGCCAGATGGTCAGCATCGACCTCAAGGACATCCCCGATGTGGAAGGCCTTGACCTCGTCAAGATGCCTTGGCGCCCCGTTACCGACGAGCAGAAGGCCAAAGTGGCCTGCATCCTGGACGAAGTCTGCGTGCTGAACATCCCCAAGCCCCAGACTCCCCAGGAAGAAGAAGAGCTGGTCAACCGTTTCCTGGACGGTATGCGTAAGCTGTTCAGCAAGGAGAACAACTGGACCTTCCTGCCCATGCTGGAGACCAGCATGGACTACTGCGCCCAGTGCAACTCCTGTTCCGATGCCTGTCATCTGTACGAGATGTCCGGCAAGAACGAGATGTACCGCCCCAACTACCGCTCTGAAATCTTCCGCCGCATCTACAAGCAGTATGTGAAGAAAGAGCCCTTGGCCAAATGGCGCTACGGCGACATGGGCCTGAACTGGAAGACCGTTGCCCGCCTGGGCGAACTGGCCTACCGCTGCAACCTCTGCCGTCGCTGCGCCCAGACCTGCCCCATCGGTGTGGATAACGGCCTGATCGCCCGCGAAATCCGCAAGCTGTTCAGCCAGGAACTGGGCTTCTCGCCCCGCGAACTGCACGAAAAGGGCACCATCAACCAGATGAAGGTGGGCTCCTCCACCGGTATGACCCCCGACGTGGTGAAAGAAAACGTGGAGTTCATCGACGAGGACTACACCGAAATCACCGGCGTGGGCATCCACACCCCCTTCGACGTGAAGGGTGCCGACATCCTGCTGATCCACAACGCCGGCGAAGTCATGGCCTGGCCCGAAAACATCGCCAGCTTCTCCCTGATCTTCCAGGAAGCCGGCCTGTCCTGGACCCTGTCCAGCAAGGCCGTGGCCTATGACGGCGTGAACTACGGCGTGTTCTACGACGACGCCCAGACCGCCCGTATCGCCCTGCAGCACATGCAGGCCGCCAAGGAACTGGGTGCCAAGAAGATCGTCATCGGTGAATGCGGCCACGCCCACAAGGCCATGACCGTTATCGCCGACCGCGTCATCCCCTACGAATACCAGGTGCCCCGCGAATCCTGCTACGTGACCCTGCGTGACATCGTCATGTCCGGTCGCCTGAAGCTGGATCCTTCGCGCAACAACTTCCCCGTCACCCTGCACGACCCCTGCAACGCCGTGCGCCTGATGGGTATTGTGCAGCCCCAGCGCGAGATCCTGCACAAGATCGCCCCGCAGTTCCGCGAAATGCCCTGCCACGGCGTGGACAACTACTGCTGCGGCGGTGGTTCCGGCTTCGCCATCATGACCCGTCAGAACATCGACGAATGGCGCGGCAACATCTCCGGTCGTAAAAAGATGTGGCAGATCGCCCAGGCCTTCAAGGACTGCCTTGGCCCCGAAACCAAGAAGTACATCTGCGCTCCCTGCTCCAACTGCAAGGGCCAGATCCGCGAAATGCTGGAACACAGCGACCTGTACACCAAGAACAGCTTCGCCTACGGCGGCCTGGTGGAACTGATCGTCAACGCCATGGTCAACGTCAATCCCGGCTTCATCAAGTGGGAAGGCGACGAAGAGTAATCTTCGACCGTGTGTCATCTTTGGGGGGAGCAGCGATGCTCCCCCCTTTTTTATGCCTGCAGAAAAGCGGGAGAACTGCAGCGCATCCGTCTGCATCCGTGTTTTCCTGCGGGCGAGGGAGAGGCCCCTTTTGTGGACAAAAGCTGCGTCCTCCCCCTCGCCACCTCCTCGCCAAAAAACTTTTTCCGGGCCTGTCTTGTGTCCGGCGATCGCCCTGTGACATCAGGAAAAACGTCCGGATGCTTACAAAAAAGATCCGTTTCATCCATCTGGCTGCGTCGTATACCAGACGGGCTCTGAAGGACTGCGAGACGTTATCGGGGACGTTTGCCTGCTGCCTGTTCCTGGGCCATCCCCCAAATCATCCGCCATTTCGTTTCGCGTCGTGACGCTCACCAGGCTGATGCCCGGAAATAAAAAAGGCCGCGGGAAGTCTCCCGCAGCCTTGGTATCTGGTGATGGCCTCAGGCCATCTCAGGCTCATTCACGCCCGTAACGGTCGTCAAAACGCTCGATATCGTCTTCGCCCAGGTAATCACCGGTCTGGACTTCCACGATCTCCAGCGGCTGTGCCGAAGCGTTGCTCAACCGATGCATGGTCTTCTGGGGGATGTAGACAGACTGGTCCATATGCAGGTGCATCTCTTCGTCCCCCACGCGCACCAGACCTTCCCCGGCGATGACGACCCAGTGCTCGGCCCGGTGCCGGTGACGCTGCAGGGAAAGCGCGGCTCCGGGATTGACCTGGATCCGCTTGACCTGGAAGCGCTCGCCCAGGGCCAGGGTCTCATACCAGCCCCAAGGACGGTACACACGCAGATGCATCTCCTGCTCGTGCCGGTCCTGGGCGGCAAGACGAGCCACCAGGGTCTTGACCTCCTGGCTGCGGGCCCTGTCGGCCACCAGAACGGCGTCGCCGGTCTCCACCACCACAAGATCCTTCACGCCCAGCGTCGTCACCAGGCGGCTCCCGGCATGGATGTAGCATCCCCGGCTGTCCTGGGCCAGCACATCCCCCACGCAGGCATTGCCTTCCGCATCCTGCGCGCTGTTCTCATAGATGGCTTCCCAGGATCCAAGATCACTCCAACGGCACGGCAGCGGCACCATGGCCACATGCGCACTTTTTTCCATCAGAGCATAGTCCACCGAATCAGAGGGACATTGGGCAAAAGATTCCCGATGCAGGCGGATGAAGTCATAATCGGCCCGGCGCAGGGCCCAGGCCTTGCGCACTGCGGCCATGATGGCCGGTGCCTGGGCTTCCAGCTCGGCCAGATACTGGGAGGCACGGAACACGAACATGCCGCTGTTCCAGAAGTAGCCGCCCTGCGCCAGCATGGCTTCGGCAGCCTCCTGCGCGGGCTTTTCCACAAAACGGCGGACCGCGAAACCGGAGGCCAGGGCATCGCCCTTTTCGATGTAGCCGTAGCCGGTCTCGGGACGGTCGGGCGTGACCCCAAAGGTGACCAGGGCCCCTTCATGGGCACACTCCGCAGCCTGTGTGACGGCAGCGGCAAAAGCCGGCAAATCTTCCAGCACATGGTCCGAAGGCAGGACCAGCAGCACAGGATCACCGTCTTCCACATCACAGGCAGCCGTCACGGCCAGCGCGGCAGCGGCGATGGCCGGTGCCGTATTGCGCGGTTCCGGTTCCAGCAGGATCCGGCCGTTCAATCCCTGGCGCTGCAGGGCTGCGGCAGCAAGAAAGCGCTGCTCTTCATTGCAGATGACTACGGGCGCGGCCAGTCCGGGCACGGCCGCAAGACGCTGCAGCGTATCCTCGAACAGCGTGTGACCGCCCAGGTCCATGAACTGCTTGGGATACTTGCGACGGGACAGGGGCCACAGGCGTGTACCGGCGCCCCCGCACAAGATGACGGGACAGATCTTCATGTCGTTTGCTCGGTATATTTGGAAACGTGGAGAAAAAAGCATCGCGGTAGAGAAAACGGCCGGAGGGACTTTCCTCCGGCCGTATGGCGACGCTTACAGATAGTCGGGATTGGCAGCGGCCTTGCCGTTGGCAAGCATAATGCGCACATAATGCAGGCCATGCTCGTCCACCGGGATGATGGGGAACTGCTTGCCGCAGCCGTCGCAGCGCACATTACGCGGCTCCACCGGGTTGACCAGCGGTACATGGCGCAGGCAGTGGGGACAGCGGTAGAAAAACAGCAACTCCATGCCGTCAGGAGCCACAGGCTCCAAAGGTTTCTGGCTACCGGACATGGGCTTCCTCCACCAGCGGCGTCCCGGTCATGGCCTCGGGCTGGGCGATGCCCCACATGCGCAGCAGGGTCGGGGCCACATCGGCCAGCTTGCCGTCGTGCAGGCGCCATTCCTTGCCGGAGGCATCCAGCAGGATGCAGGGCACGGGATTGGTGGTATGGGCGGTCTGGGGCTTGCCCTCTCCGTCCTTCATGACTTCGCAGTTACCGTGGTCGGCGATGAGCAGCATCCGGCCCTTGCGGGCCACCACGGCAGCCACCATGCGCCCCACACATTCATCCACCACCGCGCAGGCTTCCACGGCGGCGGAGAGCACGCCCGTATGGCCCACCATATCGCCGTTGGCCAGGTTGCAGACCACCAGGTCGTACTGGCCGCTCTGCCAGGCTTCCACGAACTTGTCCGTGACCTCGCGGGCGCTCATGGCCGGTTTCTGGTCATAAGTCTGCACCTCGCGCGGTGAAGGCACGAGGATACGGTCTTCCAGCGGCAGGGGCTCTTCCACACCGCCGTTGAAGAAATAGGTGACGTGCGCGTATTTTTCCGTTTCGGCCAGACGCAGCTGGTGCATGCCCTGCTGCGAAACGACTTCGCCAAGGCCCATGGTCACGGATTCCTTAGGGAAGGCCACCGGCAGGGGGAAGTGGGCGTCGTAGGCCGTCATGGAAGCCACGGCAGCCAGCTGCGGCACCCTGCCCCGCTCGAAACCGGTGAAATCCGCGTCTACGAAGGCCTGGGAAAGCTCGCGCATGCGGTCGGCGCGGAAATTGTAGAAGAACAGGCCGTCCCCGTCCTGCAGGGTGGAGGCATCCTCGCCTTCCAGCAGCACGGGCTTGATGAATTCGTCACTGACGCCCTCGGCATAGGAATCTTCCACAGCCTGCACGGCATCCGTGGCCTTGCGGCCCTTGCCGTGGACCATGAGATCCCACACCTCGGACACGCGCTCCCAGCGCTTGTCGCGGTCCATGGCATAAAAGCGCCCCGCCAGGCTGGCCACACGCACGTCCTTCATGGAGACGATCTGTTCCAGCAGGCTGCGCACATAGGAGGCGCCGCTCTGGGGCGGGGTATCGCGCCCATCCATGAAGCAGTGGATGCGCACCGGCACACCGGCGGCGAAAGCCATGGCGCACAGGGCCACCAGATGGTTGATGTGGCTGTGCACACCGCCGTCGGAGAGCAGGCCCGCCAGATGCAGACGGCCGCCGCTGCGGCGTGTTTTTTCCAGCACGTCCTGCAGCACGGGGTTGTGGAACAGGGAGCCGTCCTCAAGGGCCACGTCGATGCGCGTCATGTCCTGATAGACGATGCGTCCCGCACCGATATTGAGGTGTCCCACCTCGGAGTTGCCCATATAGCCGGCAGGCAGGCCCACTTCGCGCCCGGAGGCGGCAAGGCGGCTGTGGGGGCAGCGCGCCATCAGGTCATCCAGATGGGGCGTGGCTGCCACCCAGGGGGCATTGCCTTCCCCTTTTTCCGTCAGGCCCCAGCCGTCAAGGATGAGCAACAGGGTGGGGGTCATGCACGGGGCTCCTTGTTGAGGGCAGCGGCAGCCGCGCCCCACAGGTTCTCCAGCTGATAAAGGTCACGCACGGACTGCTGGAAGATGTTGACCACGATGTCGTTGCAGTCCACCAGGATCCACTGGCCGGTGTTGTAGCCTTCCATGCGCAGGTATTCGTAGTTCTGTTCATGGCACAGGGCGGAGACGCCGTCCGCCAGGCTCTGGGCATGACGCACGGAGGTGGCGCTGACCACCAGCAGGGCGTCCGTGAAGGCACCCTGGCCGGCCAGGTCGATCTCGGCCACGTCGACAGCCTTGTGTTCCTCAAGCCACGCCTTGATGACGGCCATTTTTTCCGCCGTAGGCAGTTCCGAATATTTCTTGGGGGTAGAGATAAGGTTTTGCATGTCCCTCCCATACCTCAAAGCGTACCCGAGGGCAACAATCCCGCCCGGCCCGGGGATGGCCCGGCGCATTGTTCCGGGCATAAAAAAAGACATTGCATTACAATATGTTATCCATGTTTTTCAAGCAGATATCTTGACCTTGGGGGGCTTTTGCGTCATCCATAGACTACTCAGGATTTCAAGGAGAAACGCCGTGATTTTCAATATCGACAAGGAAACGCTGCCCCGCGAAGATATCGAAGCCCTGCAATTGCGCCGTCTGCAGGACCTTTGCTCCCGTGTCTATGCCAATGTGCCTTTCTACCGCAAACGCTTCGACGAGAGCGGTATCAAGCCCGGCGACATCAAGAGCCTGGCCGACCTGAAGAACCTGCCCTTCACCGAAAAGCAGGACCTGCGCAATTACTATCCCTTCGGTCTTTTCGCCGTGCCGCGTGACAACATCGTCCGCCTGCACGCCTCCAGCGGCACCACCGGCAAGGCCGTGGTAGTGGGCTATACCGCCCGCGACCTGCACAACTGGGCCGAACTGGCTGGCCGCAGCCTGTCCGCCGCCGGCGTCAACCAGACGGACATCGTGCATGTGGCCTACGGCTACGGCCTGTTCACCGGCGGTCTGGGCGCCCACGGCGGTGCCGAGCGCATCGGTGCCACGGTGGTCCCGGCCTCGGGCGGCGCCACGCGTCGCCAGGCCTACCTGCTGCGCGACTTCGGCGCCACGGCCCTGTGCTGTACGCCCTCCTACGCCCTGCACCTGTGGGAAGCCGGCCAGGAAGTGGGCATCGACTTCCGTGACCTGCCCCTGCGTACCGGCGTGTTCGGTGCCGAGCCCTGGACCGAAGAGATGCGCCAGGACATCGAGCGGAAAATGGGCATCAACGCCCTGAACATCTACGGCCTTTCCGAAGTCATGGGCCCCGGCGTGGCCATGGAATGCCTGGAATCCAAGTGCGGCATGCACCTGTGGGAAGACCACTTCCTGCCCGAGATCATCGATCCCGTCACCGGCGAACAGCTTCCCGAGGGCGAAGTGGGCGAACTGGTCATCACCACGCTCACCAAGGAAGGCATCCCGCTGATCCGCTACCGCACCCGCGACCTGACCAGCCTGGATTACACCCCCTGCCGCTGCGGACGTACCCATGTGCGCCTGACCCGCATCCGGGGCCGCAGCGACGACATGCTCATCATCCGCGGCGTCAACGTGTTCCCGCAGCAGATCGAAGCCCTGCTCATGGAAAACCAGAACCTGAGCCCCAACTATCAGATCATCGTGGACCGCGTGAACAACCTGGATACCCTGGAAGTCCAGGTGGAGATGAACGAGACCCTCTTTGCCGACGAGATCCGCAAGCTGCAGAGCCTGGAAAGCTCCATCCAGAAGAGCATCAAGGAATTCCTGGGCGTCACCACCAAGGTGCGCCTCATGGAACCGCATTCCATCCAGCGCTCCGAGGGCAAGGCCAAGCGTATCATCGACAAGCGGCCCACAGAATAAAGATAATAAAAGCAGCATGTTGGGAAATAAAATTTTTATTTTTCGACAAAATAAAAAAAGCTGCTTGACAGAAAGGGGGTCTCTAGCGTAGAACCCTCTTTCGTTGAGCGGGAGTAACTCAGTGGTAGAGTGCAACCTTGCCAAGGTTGAAGTCGCGGGTTCAAATCCCGTCTCCCGCTCCACAACATAAGGCGACATAGCCAAGTGGTAAGGCAGAGGTCTGCAAAACCTCCACTCTCCAGTTCAAATCTGGATGTCGCCTCCAAAAAAACGATCGGTGGATATGCCGTGCATATGCGCGGGAGTAACTCAGTGGTAGAGTGCAACCTTGCCAAGGTTGAAGTCGCGGGTTCAAATCCCGTCTCCCGCTCCA
>ENA-OVGR01001634-OVGR01001634.1-human-gut-metagenome-genome-assembly--contig:-NODE-1634-length-17891-cov-9.114880_pt1 | contig 17891 bp, 19 predicted proteins | sample MGYA00237775_ERZ505429 | MGnify/ENA primary metagenome ERZ505429 (study PRJEB26158, sample SAMN06016345) | human gut metagenome | biome: human gut; feature: ankylosing spondylitis patient; material...
ACCGCTTCCGCTATGTGGACGAGCTGCGCAAGATGGGTGCCAGCGTGCAGGTGGACGGTCAGGTGGCCGTGTTCGAGGGCGTGGAAAAGCTCAGCCCGGCTCCGCTGCGTGCGCTGGACCTGCGTGCCGGTGCCGCTATGGTGGTGGCTGCCCTGATGGCAGACGGCACCAGCGAGATCGAGGAGATCGGCCACATTGAGCGCGGCTACGAGAACATCGTGGAAAAGCTGCGCGGCTTGGGTGCCGACATCAGCAAGGTGGACCGTGTGCCCGCCGCGCTGGAGCAGGCCCTGTAACCACAGCAAGTCTGAACAAAACCAACAGCCTGCCGTATTCTGCGGCGGGCTGTTTTCATGAGCAGTAAGAGGTTTTTCATGGCAGAATTCATCTCATTGTATTCCGGCTCTTCCGGCAACAGCAGCGTGGTGCGCTGCGGCAGCCGGTACCTGATCGTGGACATGGGCAAGGGGGTGCGCACCACCTCGGCAGCGCTCAAGGCGCTGGGCCTTGCCGTCAGCGACTGCGACGGCATTCTGGTCACTCATGAGCACAGCGACCACGTCAAGGGGCTGTCCACCTTCCTCAAAAAGAACCCGCTGCCGGTGTACGGCGCGGCCGACACGCTGGATTTTCTGGATGCCAACGGCATCGTGCCGCCCAGCTGTGAACTGAACACGCTGGAGGGCCGGGAAGAGGACGTGGGCGCATTTGGGGTGCAGTCTTTCCCCACCAGCCATGATGTGCCCTGTGTGGGTTACCGCATCCACACCCCGGACGGCAAGACCATGACCATCGCCACCGACCTTGGCGTGCTGACGCCCCCGGTGCACGAGGCCCTTGCCGGGTGCGACCTGGTGGCGCTGGAGAGCAACTACGACCTGCACATGCTGCGCAGCGGCCCTTACCCCTACTACTTACGGTCCCGCATTGAGAGCGCCCGGGGGCATCTGTCCAACGACGAGTGCTCGGCAAAACTGCTGGAACTCATTCAGGAAGGGTGCAAGCGCTTTGCCCTGTGCCATCTCTCGCAGGAGAACAACACTCCGGCACTTGCCCTGCAGACGGTGTTCAATACGCTGGGCGCAGCGGGCGTGGTGCCGGACAAAGACTGCATCGTGCAGGCACAGCGCCGCAATGAGGTGAGCCCGGCGCTGGAGTTCTGAGAGCAAAACGGTATAACGTCAAAGATCCCCCGCCGGAGGCAGCTGTGCCCGGCGGGGGATCCTTTTTTGCGGTTTATTCCGCCGCTTTCTGGGGGCGGATGTCCTCACCTAGGAAGCGGAAGGGAATGAATGCCGACAGGCGGCTGGAAATTTTTTCGGTATAGCGTTTTTCCAGCAGGGCACCGTCGGTGATGTTGGTGGTGATGATGGTGGGCAGCCCGGCACCCAGACGGTTGTTCAGCAGGCTGTAGAACACCGTGATGAAATAGGGCGTGACGAACTCGGTGCCCAGATCGTCCAGGATCAGCAGGTCGGCGGTGGAGGCAGTGCGCAGCAGAGTGTCGGCATCACCGGAGGGGTCAAAGCGGGAAGCTTCGATCTTGCCAAAGAAGTCCGGGCTGGACACATAGATCACATCGTGGCCCTGTTCCAGCACAAGGCCCGCAATGGCCAGCGCAGCGTGGGTCTTGCCCAGGCCCGCGTTGCCGATGAGCATCAGGCTTTCGTTCTCGGTGGGGGAAAAATCCTCGGCATACTGCTTCAGACCGTCCAGCAGGCGGCCCATATAGGCGCGGACGTTCACACCGTTCTGGGCATCCATTGTGTTGGGGTAATAGCGCAGCTCCATGGTGTCAAAGCTGGAAATGGACAGGCTGGACAGCTGCTCGATCTCCTGTCGGCGCAGCTGCTGCATGACCTTGTGCACACAGCTGCAGGTGCGGCCGTTGACCGTGCCGGTGTCCTGGCACAGCTTACAGCTGAATTTCGGCTCCAGCGCGTCGGCAGGCCGCCCGCTGGCTGCCAGCAGGGCGGTCAGCTTCTGCCGGGCATCGGCCAGCGCGGCAGCGGCCTCGGTGCGGTCCTTGCCGGAAGCACCGGCCAGTGCGCAGCGCAGACCCCGCACCCGTACTTCATCCTCGGCATGGCGCAGGGCGGGCACAGCGGCCTCTGCCTCGGCCCGGGCATCCTCGGCACGGGCGCGCGCTATCTGCCGCCGGGCGGCTACGGTGCGCAAAGCTTCCTGATACAGTTCGTTTTTGGTACGCATATGGGTAACCTCGTGTTTATGTGTTGGAGCGCTTTTTGAGCCGGTTGAGCGACGCGGAAAGGCTGCTGCTGCCCAGAAAATCGTTGCCGCTGGGGGCTTCACGGTCCACCCGGATGTTCCGGCTGGCTCCGGCGTCGGCCACCGGGCCCCGCACATCGTGGATGGTGCGCAGGCCCTTGGCGTTCCAGGTTTTCAGGATGCTGTTCCAGTACCACAGGTCCCGCTTGGGGCCTGCCTGCACAGCAGCTTCCTGTACCATGGCGTCATCGTAGCCGTACACCTCGTACCAGCGGGCAATGGCCTTGCGGCCGCCCAGGGTGAGCTCGTCGGTGGAGATGCCCAGCAGGCCGCTGACGTACTGCTCCCGGCTCCGGCGCAGGGCCAGCAGCTTGAGGTGGGCGTCGGCCTGCTCGCCGGTCTCCACGCCCTCGGTGCGCCAGACCTTCAGCTCATGCACCACGGCAGCCATGGTGCGCTTGCCGCAGCTGGCCACATAGGCCACACACAGCATCACGGTCTCCGGCGCAAAACCCTCCTGCACATACAGGTTCACCAGCTTTTCCATCTCGCGGTGGGTCAGCGGGCGGGCAAAGCCGGTCTGGGCGCAGTCGATCAGGCTGGAGATCATGGGGTCGGTGCGGCTGGCGGCGGCGATCTCGGCCCAGGTCATGGGGGCGGGGGCACTGGGCTCGGCACCCGGGGCCGCGTTTTCCTCGTAGCGTTCCAGCAGCCCGGCACCGGCCCAGAAGGACAGGGCACTTTCGGCGCTGATGCGGCTGCGCAGCTTGAGGTCTGCGCAGATCTTGTCCGGGTCGGTGATGCCGGTGGCCAGTACATACAAAGCCACCCGGACGTTGTATTCTTCGGCGATGCCCAGCTTGGAAAATACCAGCTGCGGCACCGCGATGGTATCGCCTTGGAGTTCTTTCAAACGGTAGATCATGCGTTCCTCGTCTCTGCTTCTTCTTCGGGTTCCGGTGCGGGCGGCGTCCAGGGGTCGCAGTCCATCATGTCGGGGCAGTTCTTCCAGCGTTCCGGGTCGGCGTTGAAGGCGTCCTCCAGACAGCTTGCGGCGGCGGCGCGGCCCTCGTCGGTCAGCGGAAAAATTTCCTGTCGGCGCAGGGCCGGGTCGGTCATTTCCAGCGTCCAGGGGTCCGGCCAGTAGTCCACCGTCAGGATGCTCTCCTCCTTCACGGCACCCTCGCCGCCCTCCGGGTCCGGCACGCTGCGCTTGCCCGGGGTGAGCCGATAGCGCAGGCCGTATTCGTTGCCGCTGTAGGTGTTCTTGCACTTGAAGTAATGCAGCAGGGGCACAAAGATCATGGTTGCAAAGGTCCTTTCCGGTGCAGGGCTCACAGCCGCCGCACAATTACTTCTATTATAAAAAACCATGCCGCAAATTGCAACCGCAAAATAAACGGCCGCCGCCCGCCCGGGGTGCCCGGAGCGGCGCAGCAGCCGTAAATGCAGAAAAATCAGAGATCCGTGCGGGGCTTGGCCGACATTTCCCAGAAATGCAGCTCATGCACCGAGCAGTCGTGGAAGATGGCGCGGCAGCGGGCTGCGCGCTCCGGCGACAGGCCGGTGCACACCTTTTCCGCATAGGCGGCCCAGGCGCGGCAGGCGTCCGCATAGCCGGGACCAGCGTAGTCCTGCACCAGCGGGCCATAGAGGGTGTCCCGCACGGCAGGGGAGCGGTCCAGCATTTTCTGGAAGATCCAGCCGTAGCTCAGCATGCAGGGCAGGCAGGCCATGATGCATTCGGCCTCTCCCTCGCCGTTTTTTGCGGCGTTGATCATGCAGTCCACATAGGCGCGGTTCTCCGGCCGCAGGGGCAAGGCCTGCAAGTCGGCTTCCGACAGGCCAAACTGCTCCAGATAGTGCAGACGGGTCACATCCTCGCTCTCCTGCACAAAGCCCAGCAGGGAGTAGTAATTGCGCAGCGTCTCCATGGTGCGGGCCTTGGTCATGCCCCAGGCAAACACCTTGGCGTATTCCCGCAGGTAAAGACTGTCCTCCACGATGTAACCCTTGAAGCAGGCTTCGTCCAGAGTGCCGTCCTCCATCCTGCGCAGGAATTCGGTGTCCAGGCACTGCTGCCACACCGGCAGATCCTCCTGCACCAGGGAGGAAACAAAAGGCATCTCAGCCATCCACAAACTCTCCCTTCAGAGCAAACATATGATCCATGGGGCCGGAGCCGTGGCCCAGATCCAGCATGGCGGACAGGCAGCCGGAAATGTAGGCCTTGGCCCGCTCCACCGAGGTGTCCAGATCGAAGCCTTTGGCCAGATTGGAGGCAATGGCGCTGGACAGGGTGCAGCCGGTGCCGTGGGTGTTGGGGTTGGCGATGCGTTTGCCGTGGAACCATTTGCCGGTGCCGCTGCGCCACAGCAGGTCGTCGGCGTCGTTGATCTGGTGGCCGCCCTTGCACAGCACGGCGCAGCCATACTTTTCGCTGATGGCCTTTGCGGCGGCTTCCATGCCGGCGGCGTCGGAGATGGTCATGCCGGACAGGATCTCGGCCTCCGGGATGTTGGGAGTGAGCACCTCGGCCATGGGCAGCAGCTTGGCGGTCAGGGCCTGCACAGCGTCGTCCCGCAGCAGCTTGGAGCCGGAAGTGGCCACCATCACGGGGTCCACCACGATGTGCTTTGCCTCGTAAGCATGCAGCTTTTCGGCAATGGTGTCGATGAGCTCGGCAGAGCTCACCATGCCGATCTTGACGGCATCCGGGTAGATGTCGGTGAAGATGGCATCCAGCTGCTCTGCCAGAAAGCGGGGCGTGGTCTCAAAGATATCGGTGACACCGGTGGTGTTCTGGGCCGTCAGGGCGGTAATGGCGCTCATGGCAAACACGCCGTTGGCAGTCATGGTCTTGATGTCGGCCTGGATGCCGGCGCCGCCGCTGGAATCGCTGCCGGCAATGGTCAAAGCAGTTTTCATACAGTAAAACTCCCTTACAATAAAAATGCGGAGATGCCCGGCAGGGGGCAGCTCCGCACAAAATCACAGAACATGATCTCCCTACGTTGGCATGATCCAAATCAGGTCACAGGTCAGGGCGATGCAGCCCACTCTCAGCCCGCTTTGCGCGGACTCCCTTTTTTCTGGCATCAAGCATACCACAGTCGCGCGCAGGATGCAAGCCTGCGCCGCTGCGTTGCGCTGGTCTCTTTTCTTTTGCAGGGAGCTGTGTTAGAATGAGGACCGGAGAGGTGACAGGTATGAAACAGACCAGGACGCGGGCGCTTTTTGCGACATTTTTTAAAATTGGAGCGTTTACCTTTGGCGGCGGCTATGCCATGGTGGCCCTGCTGGAACATGAATTCGTGGAAGAAAAGCAGTGGGTCACCCGGGAAGAGTTTTTGGACATGGTGGCCATTGCGGAATCTACCCCCGGCCCCATGGCGGTGAACAGTGCCACTTACATCGGCTACAAGCTCGAGGGGGTGCCCGGCGCAGCGGCTTCCACGCTGGCGGTGTGTCTGCCGTCTTTTGCGGTCATCTATGCCATCTCACTGTTCTTTGACCAGTTTTTGCAGCTGTCGGTGGTGTCCAGCGCGTTCCGGGGCATTCAGGTGTGCGTGGTCTACTTAGTGCTCTCGGCGGGGCTTAAGATGCTGAAGAACCTGAAAAAGGATGCTTTCAGCCGGGCGGTCCTGGCGGCGGTGCTGCTGGCCATGGTGAGCTGCTCAGTGCTGGCGGTGTCCTTCTCGTCCATCTTCTACATTCTGCTCAGCGGGGCGGCGGGCCTTGCGGTGTACGGGGTGCAGCAGCTGCGGAAGGGGGCGGGTGCAAAATGATCTGTCTGACCCTGTTCTGGAACTTCTTAATGATCGGAACCCTGTCTTTTGGCGGCGGTTACGGCATGATCTCGCTGGTGCGGGAGGTGGTGCTGGGCCACGGCTGGCTCACCGAGAGCGAATTCCTGAGCTTTATTGCGGTGTCGGAGTCCACCCCGGGGCCGCTGGCTGTGAATATGGCCACCTTCATCGGTTCGTCGCAGGCCGGGCTGCCGGGGGCACTGGTGGCTACGCTGGGCGTGGTGCTGCCGTCCTTTATCATCATCCTGCTGGTGGCGGCGGTGCTGCGCAGCGTGCTCCGGTACGCCGGGGTACAGGCAGTGCTGGACGGGGTGCGCCCCTGTGTGGTGGCCATGATCCTGGCCACGGCGGTCACGATGAGCCTTTCCACGCTGGGCGGCTATACGGCCGGCCCGGCGGGCGGCTTTGCACCGGATGGCCGGGCCATTGCGGTGTTTGTGCTGCTGGGGCTGGTGCACTGCGGGTACAAAAAAATACGGCAGAAAGCACCATCCCCCATTGGGATGATCCTGCTTTCTGCCGTACTGGGCATCGTGTTCTGGCACTGAGAAGGGCTCAGCCCTCCGGCTGCTGCTTCAGTTCCTGCCGGATGTCCTTGATGGACATACCGGCTTTTTTCATGCAGCCGATCACCCGCAGCCACTCGATGTCGCTTTCGCGGAACTGGCGGATGCCGCCGGATGACCGCGCCACAAAGGGCAGCAGACCTTCCTTGTCATAGTAGCGCAGGGTAGATGCCGGAACGCCTAGCATCTTTGCCATTTCACCGATGGTGTAGACCATGAGATCCTCCTTTGGACGGCATCGGGATAAAACAGAACCTCCGGACGGAAGGGCCCGGAGGTGGGTTGGTGCGGGAGAAGGGGGTCGAACCCTCACTCACGGGGAACTGGTGCCTAAAACCAGCGCGTCTGCCATTCCGCCACTCCCGCAAAATAGATGGTTCCTATAGTTTAGCAATTCTGCCGCAAAAAGTCAATTGCCGCGGCAAGGATTTATAGTCAGCCTCCGCCCGGTGCATACTATAGCAGACATTTTTTCAAAAAAGGAGAGGACTGCGTATGCACAGAGCGGGGCTGGTGCGCCTTGTACGGATGGGGCTTGTCTACCTGCTGGTGGCGGCTGCGGCGGCGCTGGGCTGGCTGTGGCATGCTCTGCCGGGGGAGATCTGTCTGGAGCCCGGGCAGACGCTGCAATTGCCGCGCTTTGCCTGGGTGGAGCCCTTGCGGGGGCGGGGAAGCCGCAACGTGGCCAGCACCCGGGCGGTGGGAAGTTATCAGGTCACGCTGGCGCTGGGCGGCTGGCTGCCGGTACGCACCATCCGTGCGGTGGTCACCGAACGCCCGACGGTGACCGTGTGCGGAACGCCCTTCGGGGTCAAGATGTTCTCGGAAGGTGCCCTCGTGGTGGGATTTTCGGATGTAAACACCGCCGCCGGGCCGGAAAACCCGGCCAAGGCTGCCGGGCTGCGTCTGGGGGACCGGGTCATCCGCATCGGCAGCACGGCCACCGAGGACAACGACGCCGTGAAGCAGGCACTGGAAGCGGCGCAGGGCGGCGCGGTGGAGGTGGTGTACGTCCGCAGCGGGGAACAGCGGCAGACCAGCCTGACCCCGGTGTGGGACGCCTCTTCCGCCCAGTGGCGGGCCGGGATGTGGGTGCGGGATTCCTCCGCTGGGGTAGGCACCATGACCTTTGTGGACCGGCAGCTGGGGGTGTTTGCCGGGCTGGGCCACCCCATCAGCGACAGCGACACCGGCGAAAGCGTAGCCCTGCGCAGCGGCGAGATCGTGGCCTGCAGCATTGTGGGCTGCACCGGCGGCACCATTGGCAGTCCGGGGGAGCTGAAGGGAAAATTCCTTGGCACCCATGCGCTGGGCAGCATTGGCATCAATGGACCGAACGGTGTCTACGGCACCCTGCGCACCGCGCTGCCGGGCGAAACACGGGAGCTGGCCTTTGCACAGGAGGTGGTGCCCGGCGAAGCGGAGATCTGGGCCACCACCGAGGGCGAGACGCCCAGGGCCTACAAAGTGCGCATCGAGAAGGTGAACGACGCCGACCCCCGCCGGAATATGATCCTGCGGGTGACCGATCCGGCACTCCTGGCCAAAACCGGCGGCATCGTGCAGGGCATGAGCGGCAGCCCCATCCTGCAGAACGGGCGGCTGGTGGGCGCGGTGACCCATGTGCTGGTCAACGACCCAACCCGGGGCTACGGCATCTTTGCCCAGACTATGCTGGAACAGGCACAGCAGGCGGCAAAAACAGATCACGCAGCCTGAAAAACCACTGTACGCGAAAAATAAGCGGCTGGTTCGATTTTCTTTGCCAAAATTTGCCATAAAAAACCGTTGAACTGTATGGAAAAATATGGTAAAATCCATGGTGTTAAGGGAACTGCACACATTGGAGGAAACAACCATGGACAAAGTGAGATTTTTGATGTCGGATACCGGGGCACAGATCACGGCGGCCTGCCGCGAAGCACTGGAGCAGAAAGGCGTGGAGGTCACGGTCGTGGAAAAGGACGGGAACAAGGTCCTGCAGAAGATGCTGTCCGTCCGGCCGCAGGTGGTGCTGCTGGACGCCTTTATGCCGGGGCTGGATGCACTGGCAGTCAAGCAGCGCTACAATGCCGCCGGGGAGCGGCACACGTCCTTTTTTGTCACCGGTGCATTCCAGAGCGAAGAAATGGTGCAGGAATTGCTGGACGAAGGGTTTGCCTACTACTTTGTCAAGCCATTTGACGAAAACGTGCTGGCATCCCGCGTGCTCAAGGTGGCTCTGGGACAGGAAAAACGGGTGCTCCACACCAGCGTGGACAGCGACGAGCTCACCGTGACCGAGATCCTGCACCAGATCGGTGTGCCCGCCCACATCAAGGGTTACCAGTTTCTGCGGGACGCCATCCTGCTCACGATGAACGAGCCGGAGTATATCAACGCGGTGACCAAGCGCCTGTACCCGGAGATCGCCAAGCGCAACGGCACCACCGCCAGCCGGGTGGAGCGCGCCATCCGCCATGCCATCGAGGTGGCGTGGGACCGGGGCGATGTGGATACCCTGAACAGCTACTTCGGCTACACCATCCACAATCTGCGCGGCAAGCCCACCAACTCGGAGTTCATCGCGATGATCGCCGATAAGATGCGCCTGGATAAGCGGCAGCAGGCGGGTTGAAAAGAGTATTTTTCTGCGTCATTTCCTGTGATATTTTTCATTTATTTGCCGGGTGAGAAATTATAAATTACGGTTCCCTCATACTATGGTAATAACAGGCCTCCTGCATCGATTTTCCAAGGCAGGAGGCTCGTTTTCTGTGCAAAAGTGATCGTTGGCGGATCAGCACGGCCGCCCGCAGGCGGCAAGCAATCAGCCCGGTGGACTGCCATCACAACTTGACGAAAAATGTAAGAATCTCTATACTATAGAAGAGAATAAACAAAGAAGGGAATGGATCAATCCCCTTATGCTGAAGATCGCATTTTGTGACGACGAGATCCAGGAGACCAGACGGCTGGAAGCTCTGCTGGAAGAATATGCGGCTGACCGCGGGCAGGACTTTGCCCATACGTCTTATCAAAGCCCGGTCGAGCTGATGGCGGAGGTGGAGAAGGGAACGCGCTTCGACATCATCCTGCTGGATGTCCTGATGCCGGGCGAAAACGGGATGGCTGCGGCCCGGGAGATACGGGAATATGACTCGAATGTGAAGATCATCTTCCTTACTTCAAGCACGGAGTTTGCGGTGGAATCCTACGCGGTGGATGCATGGTATTACCAGCTCAAGCCCATCCGGAGAGAGGACTTTTTCCGCCTGATGGACTCGGCCTGTGCGGCCTGCACCAGGGAGCAGAAGCACAGCCTCATCCTCCGGAGCAAGAGCGGCATCGTCCGCCTGGAGCTGGAAGAGCTGGTCTACTGCGAAGTGATGGGGCGGACGCTCACGTTTCACCTGAACAACGGCGTCGTGCTGGAAAGCATGGGCCGGCTGGACGACCTCTGCGACCAGCTCGTGGAATACCCGAATTTCCTCCGTCCCCACCGCTCCTTCCTGATCAATATGGAGTATATCGCCAACATCGCAGCCCGCTCCATCACGATGCAGGACGGAGCCGTGGTGCCGCTGCCCCACGGGAAGTATTCGGAAACGAAAGACCGCTACCTGAGCTATATTTTTGACCGAAAGCAGGTGGTCATGTAGTGAACGCTCTTACTGTACCAAACGGCGTTGCCGTGGCGCTCTTTGGCATCGCACTCTCGGCGGCGTTCTGCGACATCCACTGGACGAAGAAAAACTGCATCATATTGGCGGTCGGCTCAGCAGCCATGCTCTTGATGCAGGCGCTCATTACTTATATGGATAGCTGGACGGCGATGCAGGAGACGTATCCGCTTATCACCCATCTGCCGCTTACCATCATCCTCAGCGTCCTCAGCGGAAAATGGCTCTGGCCCACCATCTCGGTGCTGGCGGCATATCTGTGCTGTCAGCTCCGGCGCTGGGTGGCACTGCTGGTCATTGCGATGGTACCGGGCATCGACTGGCTGCAGCCCGCCGTCGAGATTGTGGTCACGCTGCCGCTGCTGGCGGTATTGCTGCGCTATGTTGCCCCGGCGGCCCGCAGCTTTGCCCGGTATCCGCGCTCGATGCAGCTTCTGTTCGGCGTAGTGCCGCTGGCAGGCTACCTTTTCGATTATGTGACCCGCGTCTACACCGACCTTCTCGCCCAGGGCAATCAGGCGGCGGTGGAATTCATGCCCTTCGTGTGCAGCGTGGCGTATATCGTCTTTGTCCTCCGGGTCTCGGCAGAGGAGCGCACCCGCGGCCAGCTGGAACAGACCCGGAACAACCTCAAATTGCAGGTCGGCCAGGCGGTGCGGGAGATCGAGGCCCTGCGCACCTCCCAGCAGCAGACCCGCGCCTACCGCCACGACCTGCGCCACCACCTGCAATACATCTCCGCCTGCATCGAGAACGGCAGGGGAGAGCAGGCGCAGGAGTACATCCAGAGCATCTGCTCCGAGATAGAGGCCAGCAAGGTGACGACCTACTGCGAGAACGAGGCTGCGAACCTCATCTTCTCGTCCTTTGCAGGCCGGGCGGAGAGCTGCGGTGTGCCGCTCAACATTCAGGCTCATATCCCGCAGCTTATCTCGGTGGCCGAGACAGACCTCTGCGTGCTGCTCTCCAATGCGCTGGAAAATGCGCTCCGGGCCTGCCGCAGGATGAAAGCAGAGAATGGCCCTGCATACATTGAAGTTACTGCCCGGGAAAAGAACGGGCATCTCTTTTTGCAGTTCGTCAATCCCTGTCCGGAGGGGATACAGTTTGAAAACGGCCTGCCGGTGACCAACGCCGAAGGACACGGCATCGGTGTGCGCAGCATCTGCGCGATCGTGGAAAAATATAAAGGGCTTTCGGATTTCTCGGTGCAGGACGGCAGATTCATCCTCCGCGTTTCCCTGTGAGCCGGGTCGATTGAGCGCAGTTTCGGGGCGAATCGTGTCAAACTGTCCGCTTCAGGGGCAGAAAAGAGTATACTGGAACCAGACAAAATGTGCGCTCCGAATATCGCACAAGGAGGAAAAGTTTTATGAAACGTATCACTTCTCTTGCACTCAGCGCGGCACTTCTGGCCTCGCTTTCGACACCGGTGCTGGCCGCGCCGGCCATCTCTGTGGATGCGGCCCCTACGGCAGCTGTGCTGGAAGAGGAAAACTCTTTGTGGGAGCTTCCGCAGGCAGACACGCCGGACATGAGCAACACGGTCTGGTCGTTTGCCGGCGGCTACATCGACGGCGGCGAGATGACCCAGGCCGAGATGGACGAGTCTCTGGCGGCATACGGCGGTACGCTGCAGTTCGCCTTTGATGCCGCAGGCGGCGCAAAGATGATCCAGGGCGGCGGCACGCTGAACGGCACTTACCAGTATCTCGACGACGGCAGCGTGGGCGTCATCTTCGACTACAACGGCGAGGAGCTGCGCTACGCCTGCATCTTTACCTGGACGGACGAGGGCGAGCTGCTCATGGTCGCCATCTCGGATGTGGAGGGTGCCGACGGCATTTACTTTGTCCAGTAAATTTGTTTCATCGTGTCTTTCGGATGCGATGCAGATAAGCCTTGTCCTGGAGCTCTGACTCTGACAGCTGCTTTTGCGGAAAGCAGCTGTCCTGCGGGAGCCGGAACGCCCATTCCCGGGTGAGGCTGGAGGGATCAGAAACGGTCCGGCAGAGTTTTCTGCCGGGTTTGTTCGTTTTCCGGGGCGGAGAGAAGGACTTTCCAGAAAAAAGTGCAAAAAAGTCAAAATATCCTCTTGCAATTTTTCCGTAGAGTGATATAATATTAAGGCAATCGTTTCCAAGGCCGCTCGAGGGGGTAGCCGATATTGAAGGTTGTGATGGGCACATACATTAAATATGGCCCCAATAAGTCAGAACCAGAAATGAGGTGAAAAGAATGAAACAGGGTATCCATCCGAACTACGTTGACTGCACCATCACCTGCGCATGCGGCAACGTCATCAAGACTCGTTCCACCAAGCCCGAGATCCACGTCGAAGTTTGCTCCAAGTGCCACCCCTTCTACACTGGCAAGCAGAAGCTGGTTGACAGCGGCGGACGTGTTGAGCGCTTCAACAAGCGCTTTGGCCGTAATAAGTAATTACAGGCTTTTCCAGCGCCGTCTCCTTCGGGAGGCGGCGCTTTTTTGCGTTTCGGGGCGGAATTGTTTTTGCTTTCCACACAGGTTTGCCCCAATTTGAACACAATTTCCGTCTAAAATAAACCAGCATTCAATCAACCGAGAAGGAGCGTATTGCTGTGGTCGAAGTATCGCATCTGAGCAAGAATTACGGCAGCCATCCGGCCATCCGGGATCTGACCTTTTCCGTGGCGGACGGGCAGGTGTATGGGCTGCTGGGCCCCAACGGCGCGGGCAAATCCACCATTATGAACATCCTGACCAGCTACCTGGCCCCCACCGGCGGGGAAGTGAAGGTGGCAGGCTTTTCCCTGCCGGAGCAGGCGCGGCAGGCCAAAGCCTGTGTGGGCTACCTGCCGGAGCAGCCGCCGCTGTACCCGGAAATGACCGTGCAGGAATATCTGGACTTTACGGCCGAGCTCAAGGGGGTCAAAAAAGCCCAGCGCCGCGAGCAGGTGCAGCAGGCCGCCCGGCGCACCGGGCTGGATCAGGTGATGCCCCGGCTCATCCGCAGCCTGTCCAAGGGCTACCGCCAGCGCGTGGGCATTGCGCAGGCTCTTCTGGGCAGCCCGCAGCTGATCATTCTGGATGAGCCCACGGTCGGCCTGGACCCGGCGCAGGTCATCGGCATCCGTAAACTGATCCGGGAACTGGGCAAGACCCACACGGTCATCCTGTCCAGCCACATCCTCAGCGAGGTGCAGGCGGTGTGCAGCCGGGTGCTGATCCTCTCCAAGGGAGCGTTAGTGGCCGAGGGTACTCCGGAGCAGCTGAGTGAGAAGCTGAGCCCTGGCATCCGCCTGCGTGTTACCGCGCTGGGCAGCAGCGATACGGTGCTGCCGGTCGTGGAAGCGGTGCCGGGTATTACCGGGGTGCAGCTGGTCAGCGAAGCAGACGGCGAGGTGACCTTTACTGCGGAGACTGCCGACACCACCGACCGCCGCGCCGAGGTGTCCCGCGCCCTTTCGGAGGCGGGGTGCACGGTGCTGGAGCTGACGGCGGAGAACCGCAGCCTGGAGGAAGTGTTCCTGGCTCTGACTGGGGAAACCGCCGATGTGCCGGAAGAACCGGAAACCGAACCGAAAGGAGAATGACCGATGTTCGCAATTTTCAAACGGGAAGTCCGCAGCTGCTTCCATGGAATGATCGGCTATGTGCTCACCGCCTTTCTGCTGGTGGCATCGGCCATCTATTTTGTGGCGCTGAACCTGGGCTACGGCCTGCCGGACTTTGGCTACTATACGCTGTACAACACCATTTTTATGCTGCTGTTTTATTTTCCGGTGCTGACCATGCGTTCCTTTGCAGAGGAACGCCGCACCCGCACCGACCAGCTCCTGCTCACCAGCCCGGTGTCGGTGCCGGGCATCGTGCTGGGCAAGTTCTTTGCCCTGTGCGTGGTGTTTGCACTGCCCTGCGTGGTGGACGCCGTCATGATTCTAACGCTGCAGGCGCTGGGGGCGACCGCTGCCAGTACGCTGGCCAATTTTGCGGCGCTGCTGTGCTACTATCTGCTGGGCTGCGCCGCCATTGCCATCGGGGTGTTCCTGTCCAGCCTGACCGAAAACCAGATCATCGCGGCGGTGGCCGGAGCGGCGGCGCTGCTGCTGGCCTATCTGATGCCCAGCCTGCGCAGGATGTTCACCACCGGCAGTGCCGTGGCGCTGGCATTGTTCACCGCACTGGCCGCGGTGCTCAGTGTGGTGGCGGGCCTGCGCAGCCGCAGCTTCACGCTGGGGTGTTTGACCTTTTCCGGGTGCTGTGCGGCGCTCACGGTGTTGTTCCTGCTGCGCAGCAGCTGGCTGACCGAGGGCTTCAGCGCCGTGCTGAGCGCACTGTGCCTGTTTGCTCCCTTTGCGGAATTCGTCAACAGCAATTTTTCCATCCCCACACTGGTGTACTATCTCACCGTGACGGTGCTGTTCCTGTTCTTTACCGTGCAGGAACTGGAAAAACGCCGCTGGAACTGAGGGGAGGGCACAACAATGAAAAACAGAAAGAACCGGCCGGTCAACGGCAAGGTATTCCGCAGTGGGGTGTACTCCACCGCCATTCTGGCGGCTGCCATCCTGCTGGCGGTGCTGGTCAATCTGGTGGTGCGGGCACTTCCATCCAAATACACGGAGTTTGACCTTTCGGAGGCCAAAATGTACACCCTGGGCGACAGCTCGGTGCAGCTGGCACAAAGCCTGCAGCAGGATGTGACCATTTATTATCTGTGCGAGACGGGCAGCGAAGATGCCATCATCACGAAGCTGTTGGACCATTACGCCGCCGAAAGCAGCCATATCCATTGGGAGCAGAAGGACCCGACCCTTTACCCCACCTTTGCGGCGCAGTACGGGGCCGAAAATGCATCCACCGGAAGCCTGATCGTGACCAGCGGGGAGGACAGCGTGGTGCTGGATGCCGCCGATCTGTACGAGTATGACTACTCCGGCTATTACACCACTGGCAGTGCCAATGTGACCTTTGGCGGCGAGAAGCAGATCACAGCCGCCATCTATAAACTCACCAGCGGCGACGCCCGGGTGGCCTACTATACCACAAACCATGGGGAACAGGCCCTGACCAGCTCCCTCACCGAGGCGCTGAACGCTCAGAACATCACCCTGCAGCCGCTGGATCTGCTGACCAGCGAGATCCCGGAGGACTGCAGCCTGCTGATCATCAACGCACCCACGTCGGATCTTGCGTCGGATGACGGACTGGTGGACGAGGCGTCCATGCTGCAGAACTACCTGAACGAGGGCGGCAAGATGCTGCTGACCACCAACATCTACGACGAGACCCCCAATCTGGACGCCCTGATGGCAGAGTTCGGCCTGTCGCGGGAGCCGGGCATCGTGGTGGAAGGTGACTCCGGCCATTCGCTGTACGGCTACCCGTACTCCCTGTTCCCGGATTACGGCGCCACGGAGGAGAGCGCGGCCCTGAACGGCGTGAACAAGGACACCCATGTGATACTCTCGGTGGCACAGGGTCTTGTGCTGACCGAGACGGAGGATGTGACCGCGGAACCCCTGCTCAACACCTCGGAGCAGTCCTACAGCAAGCAGGACGTCAACAACGCCGCAACCACCGAAAAGGAGAGCGGCGACACCGACGGCCCCTTTACACTGGCCGCCTGGGCATGCAACGACAACACCGGGGCGGAAGTGATCTGGATCGGCTGCCCGAATGTGGACAACGAACAGGTGTATCAGTCCATTCCCGGCAACCGCACCTTCCTGCAGGGCTGTGCCGTTTCGCTGGCCGGGGATGACAGCGGCCTGCTCATCGACACTAAGGCGCTGGAAGCTGAGCCTATCACGGTGGCAGCTTCGCAGGCCACGACCCTGGGGTTGGTGTTGGTGTTCATTCTGCCTGCCGCCGTGCTCGTAGCCGGTGCCGTGGTGGTGCTGCTGCGCCGCCGCCGATAAGGAGGCTGCCATGAACGCAAAACGACGCACCCTTGCGGTGCTTGCGGCGGTGATCGCAGTGCTGGGGCTGGCGCTCTGGGCCCTGAACCGCAGCACTGCCGCAGAGGAAGCCGCTTCCAGTGCGGCGGCCGATGGTACCATCCCGCTATGCTCGTTCTCTACCGCTGACCTGAGCCGCATCACCTACACCTACAACGGGCAGACCCTCACGCTGGACGATGCGGACGGCAGCTGGACGCTGGCGGAGGACTCGGACTACCATCTGGACGAGAGCGCCTGCAATACCATGGTCACAGCGCTTTCGTCCCTCAATGCAAAGCGGCAGCTGGACGCGCAGGCCGGGGAGGACTACGGCTTTGACGCGCCGGAGTTGACTGTAACAGTCACGGCGGCCGGGCAGACCACCACCCTGACCTTTGGCAGCAGCAACACCGTCACCGGCGACCGCTATGTGCAGAAGGACGGAGACACCGCCCTGTATACCGTGGACGCCAGCCGGACGGCCTGCTTTGCCTACGATAAGGCCGGGCTGTTCGGCAGCTTCAGCCCGGCGGGCTTTGCCGTGTCGGATGTGGAGCAGGTGGCGTATACGCTGGCCAGCGGGGAAAAAGTCTCGCTGACTGCCGGTTCCGAGCTGGCAGGGGACGGAGACGAAGCGGATTCGGCTTCCTACGAGACGGTGTGGCGCTTTGCCGGAGATGCCGACACGGACCTGGATCAGGACAAGGTGCAGAGCATGCTCTCGGCCCTGAGCAGCTATGTGTCCGGCCAGATCACCCCCGCCGACGGCGCGGACCCGGCGGCCTGCGGCTTTGATGCCCCGTTGGCCGTGGTACAGGTGACCACGGCCGACGGAACAAAGACCCTCACCTATGCCAGCGGCACCGATGGGTATTACCTGATGGTGGAAGGCGATGATTCCATCTATGCAGTGGACGGCAGCATCGTGCAGGCCGTGACCCAGACGGCCGACGCGCTGACAGCGGCCTGAACGGCGGAAAAAATCCATCCTGTGCCCGGCGAAAAAACCGCTGCGGCGCAGGATTTTTTTATGGGCTCTGTAAAGTTTCGGCAAACCTCGACAGAGTGATTGACATTTGCCCCCGGATTGTTTATGATAAACCATGACAGGGCAGAATAACTGCGCAATATTACGGTCGTCATGGATGTTGTGCAGGGCTGGGTCACCCTGATGCGGGAGAAGGATGGGGCACAGGCCCTGTCTTTTTTCGTATCTGAGTTATAAGGAGGATATTGTAAAAAAATGGACAACTCGGTGATCGTTTCACTGCGGGATATCGTGGTGGAATTTGATGGTCAGCGCATTCTGGATGGGCTGAACCTCGACATCCATGACAAAGAGTTTGTGACGCTGCTGGGCTCCTCCGGCTGCGGCAAAACCACCACCCTTCGCCTGATCGCAGGCTTTCTGGAGCCCAACTCCGGCAAGGTGCTGCTCAAGGGCCAGGACATTACCGGTGTGCCGCCCTACAAACGCCCGGTGAATACCGTTTTCCAGAAGTACGCGCTGTTCCCGCACCTGAACGTGTTCGAGAACGTGGCCTTCGGCCTGCGCCTGAAGAAGATGGACGAAGAGACCATCCGCCGCAAGGTGCGCAACATGCTGGAGGTCGTGGGCCTGAAGGGCTTTGAGCGCCGCAGCATCAGCCAGATGTCCGGCGGCCAGCAGCAGCGCGTGGCCATCGCCCGCAGCCTGGTCAA
>ENA-OVGR01001678-OVGR01001678.1-human-gut-metagenome-genome-assembly--contig:-NODE-1678-length-17498-cov-4.513501_pt1 | contig 17498 bp, 8 predicted proteins | sample MGYA00237775_ERZ505429 | MGnify/ENA primary metagenome ERZ505429 (study PRJEB26158, sample SAMN06016345) | human gut metagenome | biome: human gut; feature: ankylosing spondylitis patient; material...
ACATCTCGGACGGCGCCGTGGAGGAGGAGATTTCGCAGGGCGTGGGCCGCATCGCCGGCCATCTGGGCCTGAGCAACTTCATCATGTACTACGACTCGAACAACATCCAGCTTTCTACGAAGGTGGATGAGGTTATGACCGAGAACGTGGCCATGAAGTACGAGGCGTGGGGGTGGAACGTGCTGTCAGTGGACGGACATAACATCAACGAAATCCGCGAGGCGCTCGTTGCCGCGAACTCCGAGACGGAGCGTCCTACGCTCATCATCGGCCGCACGGTCATGGGCAAGGGCGCCAAAGGCCCCGCCGGCGAGAGCTTCGAGGACAAGGTTTCGACCCACGGGCAGCCGCTTACGGCCGCCGGTGCCGACTTCGCCGCTACGGTGAAGAATTTGGGCGGGGATCCGAACGATCCGTTCGCCGTTTTCTCCGAGAGTCGCGAAGCGTTCTCCGAGCGCCGCGAAGCGTTGCGCGCATGGGCCTCGCGTCAGGCCGAGGTCGAGAAGACGTGGCGCGCCGAACACGGCGATCTAGCCCGCAAACTGGATATGTTCCTTTCGGGACGCCTGCCCGAAATCGACTACAAGTCGATCGAGGTGAAGGCCGGCGTGGCGACGCGCGCGGCATCGGCTGCGGTGCTGGGCGTCTTCGCCGAGACGATCGAGAACATGATCGTGGCTTCTGCGGACCTTTCGAACTCGGACAAGACGGACGGCTTCCTCAAGAAGACCAAGGCCTTCACGAAGGGCGACTTCAGCGGCAAATTCTTTCAGGCTGGAGTCTCGGAACTGACGATGGCCTGCGTGGCCAACGGCATGGCGCTGCACGGGGGTGTGATTCCTGCGTGCGGCACGTTCTTCGTCTTCTCGGACTACATGAAGCCGGCCGTGCGCCTCTCGGCGCTGATGCGTCTGCACGTGATCTATGTCTGGACGCACGACTCGTTCCGCGTGGGCGAGGACGGTCCTACGCATCAGCCCGTGGAGCATGAGGCGCAGATCCGCCTGATGGAGCATTTGAAAAACCACCACGGCGAGCGTTCGATGGTCGTGCTGCGTCCGGCCGACGGCGAAGAGACCGTCATGGCGTGGAAACTGGCCGTCGAGGAGCACCGCCCCGTGGCGCTGGTCCTCTCGCGTCAGAACATCAAGAACCTGCCGACGTTGGGCGACAGCCGCCGCGAGGAGGCCGCACAGGTCGCCAAGGGCGGTTATGTGGTGATGGACGCCGCCAAACCCGCCGTGGTGCTGGTCGCCACGGGTTCGGAGGTCTCGACGCTGGTCGAAGGCGCCGAGCTGCTGGCTGCGGAGGGTATTCCGGTCCGCGTGGTGAGCGTTCCGAGCGAGGGACTGTTCCGCGACCAGCCCAAATCGTACCAGGAGAGCGTGTTGCCCGTAGGCGTTGCGCGCTACGGCATGACCTCGGGGCTGCCGATCAACCTGTTGGGCCTTGTGGGCGAGAAGGGAACGATTCACGGTCTGGATCATTTCGGTTACTCGGCGCCCTACACGGTGCTCGACGAGAAGTTCGGCTACAACGGGGCTACCGTCGCCGCCGAAGTGAAGAAGATGCTCGGGAAGTAGTTGCGACGTTCTTACTCTTCGGCAACGGATATTAACTTGTCGAGAATGGTTGATGGCTTTCTGTTTATCAATATATCCTGAAGATCTGCCGAAAGGTTATAAATTGTACCTAATCGCAATTAGTGGAGCCGCGTATCGTGTAAGTGATACGCGGCTTTTATTAATTTAGGAATCGTATAGACGAGCAGGAATATCAATTATAATACACATGAAATTTCTGAATAGATATTACGGATTCCGCCGGAACAGGGTTGTGCGTATCTGAAAATCGGTTACCTTTGCCGTAGAAAAACGAGTGAATATGGGAACGATCGTAAAATTTGGATTCGGTACAGGACTACAACGAACTGCTGGGCGTGGAAACCCTGCATCCGCTGGTAAGCGTCGTCGATTTTTCGGAACTGGAATCCGTGCGCCACTGTCTCAAAAACTTCGGGTTCTACTGCATTTACCTCAAACACATCAACTGCGGGCCGTTGCTTTACGGGCGCAACCAATACGATTACCGGGAAGGAACGCTGGTCTTCATCGCGCCGGGACAAGTCTCCGGCATCGACGACGGCAAAGTCTCGTACGGCTATAAGGGCTGGTGTCTGATGTTCCATCCCGATCTGCTGCGCGGAACATCGCTCGCCCGGCGCATGGCCGACTACTCGTTCTTTTCCTATTCGTCGAACGAAGCGCTGCACATGTCCGAACGCGAGCAGCAGATCATCATCAACTGCTTCCGCGAAATCCGGGAAGAGTTGCAGCACGCCATCGACAAGCACTCGAAACAGATCATCGCGGCCAATATCGAGGTGCTGCTCAACCATTGCGTCCGTTTTTACGACCGACAGTTCGTTACGCGCGAAAACGTGAATAAGGACCTGCTGACCCGTTTCGAAGAGTTGCTGCGGGACTATTTCACGTCGGACAAGCCTCAGTCGCTGGGTCTGCCTTCGGTGGCGTGGTGCGCCGATCGGCTGCACCTGTCGGCCAACTATTTCGGCGATCTGATCAAGAAGGAGACCGGGAAATCGGCGCAGGAGTACATCCAGCTGACCACCATCGACCGTGCCAAGGAACTCTTGATCGAAGGCCGCAAATCGGTCAGCGAAATCGCCTACGAACTGGGCTTCAAATATCCGCACCATCTGAGCCGGCTGTTCAAAAAGGTGGTCGGTTATACGCCTAATGAATACAAAACCCTCTCGGTCTGAGAGGGTTTTGTTCTTGGATTTTATGCGACAAAGGAGTGTAAAATAGTACCTATGTTTACAATCCGCTTAAACCGCGATGATAGCGGATAGCTGCAAAAAGCTATCGAGATTTTGGTTAGATTAAAGTTGCGAAACCTTTACTAACTAAAATGACGATAGCCATGAGAGAACAAAGAAACGAAATTAGTTTCAGGGGACAAAAGATTTACGTAGGAATCGATGTCCATTTGAAGAGTTGGTCGGTTACGGTCTTGTCCGAAACCTCCGTATTGAAGAAGTTCAGCCAGCGTCCGAGTCCGGAAGCGTTGCATGGATTTTTAACTCGGAGTTATCCGGGCGCCGAGTATCGCTCGGTATATGAAGCGGGATTTTGCGGATTTTGGATACATGAACGTCTGACGGCATTGGGGATCGACAACATTGTGGTTAATCCTGCCGACGTACCGACCAAGAGCAGCGAAAAGCTGCGAAAGAGTGACGCCGTGGACAGCGGCAAGCTGGCGCGGGGTTTACGGGCCAACGAGCTGAAAGGCATTTACACGCCTGACAGCGTATCGTTGGAGATGCGTTCCTTGATAAGATTGAAGAACTCGATCACCAAAGACACGACCCGTCAGAAGAACCGGATCAAGTCCCAGTTACGGTGTTTAGGCATCGGGATTCCGCAGGAGTTCCTCGAACCTTTCTCCAACTGGTCGAAACGCTTTTTCGCCTGGTTGAAAGAGGTTGAGACTCTCACCCCGAGCGGCCGTCAGGCTTTGGATATTCAGATCCGTCATTGGGAGGAGTTACGCCGTCAGAAACTGGAGATGACGCGGGCTTTACGGACCTTGGCCAAGACGGACCGGTTTCGCGAACCGCTGCGGTTGATTATGAGCATTCCGGGGTTCGGGCAGGCTACGGGAATGGCGTTTCTGTCGGAGATTTGCGACATTACCCGCTTCCGCAATGCCGAGCAACTGGCCGCCTATATCGGAATGATCCCGATGTGCCATAGCAGCGGAGAGAAAGACGGGACGGGTGACATTACCTTGCGAAAGCACGCGGTAATGCGCTGTAACCTGATAGAGGCTGCATGGGTGGCAGTACGACAAGACCCGGCGATGAACCTGTTCTTTACCGAACAGTGTAAACGAATGCCCAAGAGCAAGGCCATCGTAAAGGTCGCACGCAAACTGGTCAACAGGCTGTACTTCGTGTTGAAACACCAGACTGAATATGTCAACAGTGTCGTGTCATAGGCAAACCCTTCCGGTAAACGGATTTTCCCAGAGAGAATACTACATGTTGTTTGCGGCTTTGGAGTCCGCTTAAAATAGACTGCTCCTCTGGCCTTTGTAAACTAATACAGGAACATGCGGTGGCCCCGCTGACCGCTGTGGAAAGTCTGTTTACCGAAGGATTTTTTCGGGTTCTGAAATCCCGGCTTTCGTAAGAGCCAAAGGTGTTAGGCACATCGTGCCTCCGCACCGGCTCGATCAAAGGCCGGCGGAGGCTCTCGTGCCTTGACCTTTGGCCGGGAAGCTCACCAAGAAATGCAATACGCTGTAAATAAGACAAAAACAAATTTAACCGAAAATTTTTATCCGAATTTATTTGGATTGTAACTGGAAAGGAATACATGGGAAACAGAACTGTTATTTCTTAGTCTGTTACATAATTTCAAAGGAAATCTTAGTATGTTTCCGCATATACAAATCGACAAAATGTATTAGACCGGGCAACGTATCATTCGATGATCGTGCCTACTTGTGTATCCGGATTACGGAAAATCTGTCGGAGGACTGGTCCGAAAAAGCAAACTCTTTATCAGGTCCCGGAGCAAATCACTCCGGGACTTGACATTGGTAAAGGTTGTCCCGAAATTTGCCCGGTCAGGAAATTTTTCGTATCTTACAGTAGGTTATTTGAAATGCGGTATTTGAGCGCAAGACGCTGAAAATAAACCGTTGCCTTTTCGTTACCTATTATCCCTATACAAAAATGTAACGACCCGATAAATCAAGTCGTTACATCACTTTAATCCCACACCGATGATTCGGTCCGCCGCTTTTGCATTATCGGGCGCAGCGCCGGATGGCGACATCCGAAGCCTGTGTGCCGCCTCCGGACCCGGCTCTTTGCGGGGGGCGTGGAACCGGACGGTACGCGGAGGGCCTGCTGCGGTCCCTGAAGCCGGTCTTTTAAGCGGGGCCGGGCGCAGAATGGGCTGTGCCGTTCCGACTGGCCTCTCGCCTCCTGAAGCCCGGCCTTTGCCGGGTTATTCGTCGTCGGTGTCGGTGTAGGCCTTGAGCAGTTTTTCCTGCACGTCGGCGGGAACCTGCTCGTAGCTGCCGAATTTCATCGAGTAGGTGGCCGAACCCGACGTCAGCGACGAAAGGGTCGTCGAGTAGCGGTACAGTTCAGCCAGCGGAACCAGCGCGTTCAGCCGGTCGAATCCCTTGTCCGACTCCATGCCGGCGATCATCGCGCGGCGGTTCTGGAGATCCGACATCACGGCGCCCATGTATTCGCTCGGCACGAGTACCTCGACGCTGTATATCGGCTCCATGATCTTGGGTCCCGCGTTGCGGAAAGCCTCCTTGAAGGCGTTGCGGGCCGCCAGCTTGAACGAGATTTCGTTCGAATCCACCGGGTGCATCTTGCCGTCGTAGATCACTACGCGAATGTCGCGGGCGTAGGAGCCCGTCAGCGGGCCTTCGTCCATCTTCTCCATGATGCCTTTGAGGATCGCCGGCATGAAGCGCGCGTCGATGGCACCGCCTACGATCGAGTTGTAATACTGCAACTTGCCGCCCCACGGCAGGTCGTACTCCTCCTTGCCCTTGATGTTGACCGAGATGTCGCCCTTGCCCGGAATCTTGTAGCTCTTCGGTTCGGGAATCCCTTCGTAGTAGGGTTCGATCACCATGTGCACCTCGCCGAACTGGCCCGATCCGCCCGACTGTTTCTTGTGGCGGTAGTCGGCCTGCGCCACTTTGGTGATGGTCTCGCGGTAGGGGATTCGCGGCGCGATGTACTCGATCTCCATCTTGTTATCGGCGGCCAGGCGCGCTTTGAGGATGTTGAGGTGGTGCTCGCCCTGGCCTTGTATGATCGTTTGTTTCAGCTCCTTGGAATATCCGACCAGAATCGTCGGGTCTTCGTACTTGGCGTCGTTGAGCAGTTTGCCCAGCTTCTCCTCGTCGGCCTTGACCTTGGGCTGTACGGCGGCGCGGTAGCGCGGTTCGGGGAATACGATCGGGGTGATCGTCACGGGTGCGGAGGGTGCCGCGAGCGTGTCGTTGGTGCGCGTGCCTTTCAACTTGACCGTGCAGCCGATGTCGCCGGCCGCCAGTTCGGTCACTTTGATGCGGTTTTTGCCCGCCACGGCGAAGAGCTGCGAAACCTTCTCCTTGTTGCCCGTGCGGGTGTTGAGCAGCTCCATGCCTTCGGTGAGTTTGCCGCGTATCACGCGCAGGTAGCTGATCTCGCCGATGTGGGGTTCGATCTGGCTCTTGAAGACGAACGCCACGGCCGGCTGCGTCTGGTCGGCGGCGATCTCCTCCCCCTCGGTCGAGAGGAATTTGGGCGCTTTGAGCGGCCCCGGAGCGACGTTGATGATGAACTCCATGAGGCGTTTCGTTCCGACGTCGCGCTTGCCGCTGGTGCAGAACAGAGGCATGACTTCACGCCGCGAGAGACCGATTTTGAGTCCCGAACGGATGTCGTCCTGCGTGAGCGTCCCCTTTTCGAAATAGAGCTCCATGAGCGCCTCGTCGTTCTCGGCGGCCATCTCCACCAGTTCGCGGTTCAGCTCCGTGGCGCGCTCCATCTCCTCGGCCGGAATATCGAGCTCCTCGCGCGTGCCGTTCTCGTCTTTGAAGCGGTAGAGTTTCATCATCAGCACGTCGATGAAGGCGTTGAAGCCCGGCCCCTGGTTGACGGGGTACTGCACGATGACGGGTTTCACGCGCGATGCGGCGCGGATGCTCTCGACCGTCCCCTCGAAGTTGGCCTTCTCGGCGTCGAGCTGGTTGATGACGCCGATGAGCGGTTTCGACAGTTCGCGCGAATAGCGCGCCTGAATCTCCGAACCGACTTCCCAGCCGTTCTGGGCGTTGAAGACCATTACTCCCACGTCGCCCACCTTGAAGGCCGAGAAGAGGCTGCCGCAGAAGTCGTCCGATCCCGGACAGTCGATGATGTTGAGCTTGCGTTCCATGAACTCCGTGAAGAGGATCGTGGAGTAGATCGAGCGTTTGTATTCGTGTTCGATGTCGGTGTTGTCCGACAGCGTATTGTTCGTTTCGACGGCGCCCCTGCGGTCGATGACCTTCCCCTCGTAGGCCATTGCTTCGGCGAGGGTGGTTTTTCCGGAGCCGGGGGCGCCGATCAGGACGATGTTCTTGATCTCTTTCGCTGAGTAGTTTTTCATATCGAGAAGTTTTAAGGTTTTTCCTGTTTTTTCGGATTATAAATATATGAAAAAATCCGCAAAATCAAGTGCGGAGGGTGAAAAATTTATAAATTTTATCAATATCTTAGAATCGCTCTGCGGCTCGGCCGCGTTTTTGATCGGAAGCACGGTCGGGAGGTCGTGCTTTTGCCGTCGGGCGGGGTGCGATTGTTGATAAATGATTGAAAACTTTGTGCCGCCGGACGAATATTTTCGGGCGCCGGAATCTATCTTTGCCATGAAACAACCGGCCTGGCGCCGCACCGGTGCATCGCGTGCAGGGTCTTCATTGCAGGTTTCCCTTCCCGACGGGGGATTCGGAGGATGTGTCAATCATGGAATTTGGCGTTCGTCGGAAGACGCCGTAAGTTAGGAAGGACGTAATTTCATCGTTGATAAAGCCTCGGTTCATACATATTTTAATTACGTCTTTCCTACATGGAGTTATGGCTGAGAACAAAAATTTAGGTATCGATCTCGAACTGGACGAGACGGTCGCGCAGGGCAACTACTCGAATCTCGCCATCATCGCGCATTCCACTTCGGAGTTCATCATCGATTTCGCGGCTGTCATGCCTGCCGTTCCCAAAGCGAAGGTCAAGAGCCGCATCATCCTCACGCCGGAACATGCCAAGCGCCTGCTGATGTCGTTGCAGGAGAATATCGTGCGTTACGAGAGCGTGCACGGTCAGATCGTCATTCCTACGCCGCAGCATACGGGCGACCAGTTCGGCGGCAAGATCGGCGAAGCCTGACCTTCTCGCTTTCCAGCCTTTCGTCGTACGGCGTCGTGCGGCGCTGCGGGTCCGCACTCGCTTCGGACAGGGGCGTGCGTCGTTTCGCACTGCTGTCCGCAGCGGCCGCCGAAGTGCGGCGCGGATGCTTTCCCTTTGGGAGACATGGGCCGGGACGAAACGAAATGCGGTGCGACGGGATCTCCCGTCGCACCGCATATTCACGTTCGGGCGGTATGCGCTCAGGCGCGGAGCCGTATGCGTTTGGCCTCGCAGGCTTTGTCCACCTCGATCTCGAAATCCGACAGTACGTTCATGTAGTTGATGAAGGCTTCGTAGGGCGATCCGTAGGGGTTGAAATAGGAGTGCACGTCGCCGTCCGACAACCATTTGGTAGCCATGTAGTAGAAGTGGTCGGAAGTTTGGAGGAAGTTCCACACGTAGTCGAAATCCTTGTTTTTTAATGCCTTGATCTTATCTCTCAGGCCGTATAGCTTCGTGAAGGCTTCGTTTTGCAACTCGTTGCCCAGCCATGCCGTGACGTCGCGCTCCTCGTCGGCCCACGACATCACGTGCGGGCAGTGGAGCACCGCCACGGGCTGGTACTTCTTCGCCGCTTCGCTCACGGTGGCGAATTCCAGCTTGCGTGTGGCCAGTGCCGCTTTGGGCAGCGCCTTCATGAAATCGAAGATGCCCGTCGAAGCCTTCTGGTGCTCGCCGAAGGTCTCGTAATCCATGAAGAGGTTCACCACCTCGCCCACCGTATCGTCCGAGGCGATCCAGCCGGCGAACTTGTCGGCCGTCAGCGGCCATTCGTTCCAGCTGCGGTTCGAGAAACGGAAGGCGATGTCGTCCGACAGCTTGTAGTTGCGCAGCAGCACGTGCAGTTTTTGATTCAGTGCGTTGGCATAGACGTAGTTGGGCGATTTCCAGCCCAGCACGTGTTTGGCGCCTTCGGCCAGGATGGTCTTGAACCCCATCTGGGCGACCGTTTCGCCGATTTGGTCGGAGTAGATCAGCTCCGTGTTTCGGAAGGCCGTGGGTTTCATCCCGAACTCCTTGCGCACGAGGGCCGTATGGAGTTTCACCTGCTCCTCGAAATCCTCCTTCGAGCGGAGCGATGCCAGCGAGTGGGAGTAGCTCTCGGCCAGGAACTCCACGCATCCCGTGGCAGCCAGTTCGCGGAACGAGTCGAGCACTTCGGGCGCATAGGCTCGGAACTGTTCGACGGCCGACCCCGTGATCGAGAACGAGCAGCGGAATTTGCCCTTCTGCTCCTTGATGAGGTTCAGCAGCAGGGCGTTCATCGGCAGGTAGCACTGCCGCGCCACTTTTTGCAGGATGGCGTGGTTGGTCAGATCGTCGAGGTAGTTGTGATCCACGCCCATATTGAAAAACCGGTAGGTTTTCAGCCGCCAGGGCTGATGAACCTGAAAATAGAAACAAATCGTTTTCATGGTGATATGTCGTTTGTGTTGTTATTCCCGTTGGCGTGCGGCCGCCTCGTCGATGACCGCCTGATAGACCGCCTTGATCTTCGCGGCAGCGTTGTCCCATTTGAGTCCGGTCACCTCGTCGAGCCCCTTCTCGGCGAACATCTTCGCCAGCGCGGGATAGGTAATCAGGGCATAGATCGCATCCGACAGGGCGTCCACGTCCCAATAGTCGACTTTGAGCGCGTAGTCGAGCACTTCGGCCACGCCGCTCTGCTTGGAGATGATGACCGGCACGTTCGAGCGCATCGCTTCGAGCGGCGAGATGCCGAAGGGTTCCGACACCGAGGGCATCACGTAGACGTCCGACAGCTGGAACATGCGGTGCACATCCTCGCCGCGCAGGAATCCCGTGAAGTGGAAGCGGTCGGCGATGCCGAGGCGCGCCACGCGGCGGATGACGTGGTTCATCATGTCGCCCGAACCGGCCATCACGACGCCGCGTTCGGGGGCGGCGCACTCCGCCTCGGCGAACCGCACGGCGTTGTGCACCGTCACCACCTTTTCGGCCGGAATGCCGTAGCGGGTGACGATGATGTTGCGCGTGAGGTTCGACACGGCGATCACACGGTCGGCGGCCTCCATGCCCGCGCGTTCGATGGCATAGGTCTGCGAATTGATGTTCTCGCCGCTGCGGTCGAACTCCGTGGCGTGCATGTGCACGACCAGCGGTTTTCCGGAGACCCGTTTGGCGGCGATTCCGGCGAAGTAGGTGAGCCAGTCGTGGGCGTGGATCACGTCGAACTGCCCCGCCAGATCGCGGGCCACCTGCGCGGCTACCATCGCATAGCGCGCCACCTCCTCCATGAGGTTCGCGCCGTATTTGCCCGAAAAGGTGTAGCGCTGCTTCCAGAGGTCGGTCGTCTCCCGCGTCTTGCGTCCCGTGCGGACGTACTCGTCGTGATAGGACTTGTACTCTTCGGGCGAGACGTAGGGGACCATGTTCGAGTCGATATGGATGAACGACATCTTCTTCCACAGCTCCTCCGTATCGCCGGAGGCGGCGCCGAAGAGCGTCTCCACGTCGCTGGCGTTGACCACGCGCACATAGTTCTGGTCTTCGTCTCCGGTAGCACGGGGCATGACGAAGGTCACGTTGACATCGTTTCGCGCCAGCCCGCGCGTCATGCCGTAGCAGGCCGTACCCAGACCGCCTGCGATATGAGGGGGAAATTCCCATCCGAACATTAACACTCTCATGGCTGACTATTTTTTGACGGTTTTACGTTCTGTTTTGTGCCTTCCGTTCCCTTTGGCCGGGGCTTTGGGGCGTTTCGCGGGTTTCGCCTCTTCGTCCGCCGCCCCTTTCCGTGCGGAATCCGCAGGCGCGGCCGCCGCCTCCGTCGCCGTGCGGGGTTTCGCCGCACCGGCCGCTCGGCGGGAGCCTGTTTTCGGGGCGGCCTTCTCCCTCTTCTTCCGCCATGCGGGGTCGAAGCGCTCCATGAGCCGGTAGAGTTCCAGCACGGCGCCGACGCTCCACGCATAGGAGATCGCGCTTTTAGGGGCGAAGGGCGGGTCGGCGTCGTACATCTTCGAGATCGAACCGATGCCGTGGCACTGGATGTCCTCGTCGAAGTCGGCGAGGAACCGCTCGACTTCGGGTGTGTAGTCGGCGCCGGTGAGCGCATAGCGGGCCTTGACGTAGAAGGGCAGCGGCCATACCCACACCGTACCGTTCATCGCGGCGTGGGAGCGCATCCGGTCGTCGCCGGCGTAGGAGCCGTTGTAGAGCGGATTCTGCGGCGAGAGCGAACGCAGCCCCTTCGGGGTGAGCAGGTATTGGCGGACGATGCGCAGCACGGAGATGAGCTGCTCCTCGTCGAGCATCGTGTAGTTTAGGCCGCAGGCGACGACCATGTTGGGGCGGATGAAGCGGTTGGTCTCGGCGTCGTTTACGAAATCGGCCAGGTATCCCTCTTCCGGAAGCCAGAATTTTTCCAGAAACGACGCCTTGGTCTGCGCCGGAGCCTCCTTCCATTCGGCGGCGAACGCCTTGTCGCCCGCCTCTTCGGCCAGTGACAGCGCATAGCTGACGGCGTTGTACCACAGGGCGTTGATCTCGACCTGATACCCGTTGCGCGGGGTGACGGGCCGCCCGTCCGCATAGGAATTCATCCATGTGAGCGCCACGTGCTCGTCCGACGCCCAGACCAGTCCGTTGCCGTGCAGCGCCACACGGCCGCCGATGCCGCGGCGGTAAGCCGCGAGGATCGACTTCATCGCTTCGCCGTAGCGGCGCCAGATCTCGCGGCTGCCGATCTCGGATTCCAGTTCCTGCAATGTGTAGAAGAACCACAGCGGGGCGTCGGCTTCCTGCGCGGCCGATGCCGAACCGGCGAAATCGCCGTCGCGGAGCGTGCGGCACACGCTGTCCAGCACGTCGATGCAGTCCTCCTTGTGATCCTGTTCGAGCGTGATGCCCGGCAGCGACATGAAGGCTTCGCGGGCGATCTGCGCCGTGAGCCACGGATAGCCGGCCATCACCTCCGTGCGGCCGTCGGGGCGCCGGATGACGAACTGCCGGGCCGAGTGGCGCAGCAGGCTGTGGAAATCGATCTTGTGGGTGCGGCGTGCCAGCGCGCGGTCGAACAGCGCGCCGATCTCGGCCGACGAGGCCATCTCTTCGACCGACGCCGAGAAGATCACGCTCTGTCCCTTCGACAGGGGCAGTTCGAAATAGCCCGTCGTCAGCAGGTCTTCGTAACCGTCGTAGCCGCGGGCCAGCTCCTGCGGGTATTCGAATCCGTAGTACCAGTCGGGTGCGGCCACGAATTCGGCGTCGGGCCGGTTCGTTTGGAGGTAGAGCCACGGATAGCCTTCGTAGAGGCGGTTCTTCACGCCGCCCTGCACGGGGTAGGAGCGGCCGTTGGCCTCCATGTTGGCATGAGTCAGCGCCTCCTTCTCGCGATAGGCGAAGAAGGGCCGCAGCCGCAGGCGGATGTCGGCCGGCGAGTCGAGCAGCGTGTAGCGGATCATCAGCTGCGTGCGCTTGTGAATCCACAGCAGCTCCTTGCGCAGGATGACGCCGCCCACGCGGTAGGTGATCGTCGGGGTCGGCGTGTAGGCGAAGTCGGTGATGTACTTGTGGCCGCGCGGTTCGTAGACGCCGCGGAAACGGTGGATGGCCAGATTGAACGACTGATCGTGCTGGACGATGGTCTCGTCGAGCGACGACAGCAGCACGCAGGTCTGGTCGCCCCTGCCGATCGGGGCGACCATCAGACCGTGGTACCTGCGCGTATTGCAGCATACGATCGTGGTGCTCATGTAGCCGCCGCGGCGGTCGGTCGAGAGCACCTCGCGTTGCAGCGAATATTCGAGGTTGCCCAGTTCGTTCTTGTCGAAAGTAAGTGCAGACATGGTTTATGTTGTGATAGTTAGGATCGTTTCAGTAAAGTTATTGAAAAATATCCGGTTTTCCAACAACGAAAACGTAAAAATCGCAGCCTCGCACTCCTCCGTCCTTTCGGGGCGGCACCTTCCCGGCTCAAACGGGTTGCCGAAATTTTGCGTTTGCGGTCCGCAGACCCTCCGGCGCCGGAAACGACGCCGGAGGAGCGGTCCGGAAGTCTCTTGCGGCGGCGACCGCGTCTACGCCCACTTCACCAGCGCGAAATCCATGCGGTGCGGCAGATGCGGGTTCGAGGGGTAGATGCGCAGCGCCACGTCGAACGACCCCGAGCGGCCCGAACGGTAGTCGAGCGCGTAGGTGACGGTCGTCCCCTCGACGGCCGTGCGTTCGAGCGGTACGGTTTCGATCACGTTGACCGGCTGGCCGTACTCGATCTGCTTGGCCACAACCAGCTCGGCGCCGATGTCTTCGGGACGGAGGTCGGCCACGTCGATCTTGATCTCGAAGGGGTAGTGCTCCCCGACAAACATCGCTTCGCGGTCGATCTTCGCCTGCTTGACCTCGACGATGCGCACCTTGTCCCACGCGGCCGAGATCCGGCGTTTCCATGCCGCGATTTCGCGCGCCAGCATGTAGTCTCCCGCGACGATCTCGTGCCGGCGTGCCGCCAGCTTGCCGTAGAAGCGCTCCTCGTAGTCGCGCATCATGCGGTTGGTCGTGAAGTTCGCCGCGATGTCGGCCACGCACCGTTTGACGGATTCGACCCAGTCGCGCGGGATGTTCTGTTCGTCGCGCTTGTAATAGAGCGGTACGATCTGCTCCTCGATCGTGTTGTAGATCATCTCCGCGTCCAGTTCGTCCTGGAACCGCTGGTCGGCGAAGGTCCGTTCCATCGGCAGCGCCCAGCCGGCGCCCTCCTTGTAGCCCTCGACCCACCAGCCGTCGAGCACCGAGAATTGCAGCACGCCGTTCATGACGCACTTCTCTCCCGACGTACCCGACGCTTCGAGCGGGCGGGTCGGCGTGTTGAGCCACACGTCTACGCCCTGTACCATTTTTCGCGCCAATTCCATGTCGTAGTTTTGCAGGAAGAGAATTTTCCCGACGAATTGCGGCATGGCCGCCACCTCGACGATGCGTTTGATGAGATCCTGCCCCGGCTTGTCGTTGGGGTGCGCCTTGCCCGCGAAGATGAACTGCACGGGACGCTCCTTGTTGTTGACGATCGCCGACAGGCGGTCGAGGTTCGTGAAGAGCAGGTAGGCGCGCTTGTAGGTGGCGAAGCGGCGTGCGAAGCCGATCGTCAGTACGTCGGGTTTGATCCCTTCGACGATCTGCACCATCTGGCGCGGCGAGTCGATGCGCACCTGGGCGGGGTCGCTGTACCGTTTGCGGATGTGATCCACCAGCTTGCGTTTGAGGAAAATGCGCTCCTGCCAAAGTTCGGCGGCGGGGATGTCGTGCACCTTCTGCCAGGCGGGGATGTCGTAGTCGTGCCCCGAAAACCCTTCGGGGAAGTAGCGCATGTAGAGCCGCCGCAGATTGGAGGCGCACCACGTGGGGAAGTGTACGCCGTTGGTGACGTAACCGATGTGCAGCTCGTTCTTGAAGTAGCCGGGCCACATGTTGCCCAGGATGTCCTTCGACACCTCGCCGTGGAGCCACGACACGCCGTTGACCTCCTGCGAGAGGTTGCATGCCAGCACCGACATCGAGAAGCGCTCTTCGGGGTCGTTGGGGTTGGTCTTGCCCAGATTGATGAACTGTTCCCACGTGATGCCCAGCACGTCGGGGTAGTGGGCGAGGTATTGGCGGATCATCGACTCGGGGAAGGCGTCGTGGCCGGCCGGCACGGGGGTGTGGGTCGTGAAGAGCGACGACGAACGGACTACTTCCAGCGCTTCGGAGAAGGTGAGCTTGCGGCGCACCAGATCGCGGATGCGCTCGATGCCGATGAAGGCCGCATGGCCCTCGTTGCAGTGGTAGACCTCCTGCTTGATGCCCATGGCCCTCAGGGCGCGGATGCCGCCCAGGCCGAGCAGCAGCTCCTGTTTGAGCCGGTTCTCCCAGTCGCCGCCGTAGAGGTAGTGGGTGATCTGACGGTCTTCGTCGAGATTGGCTTCGTAGTCGGTGTCGAGCAGGAAGAGGTCGGTGCGGCCGACCTGGCATCGCCAGACGCGGGCCGAGAGCGTACGCCCCGGCAGGGCGATCTGTACGGTCGTCCAGTTGCCCAGCTCGTCGCGCACGGGCGAAATCGGCAGCTTCGAGAAGTTCTGCGCCTCGTAGGTCGCCTCCTGCGCCCCCTGCGCCGAGAGCCGCTGCGTGAAGTAGCCGTAACGGTAGAGCAGCCCCATGGCAACCATCGGCACGTTCTTGTCCGACGCCTCTTTGAGGTAGTCGCCGGCGAGGATGCCCAGGCCGCCCGAATAGATCTTCAACGACGAGTGCAGTCCGTATTCCATCGAGAAGTAGGCGATCGTCGGCGCCTTCGGATCGGGTTTTTCGCTCATGTATTCGTTGAACATGGCGTAGACGCCGTCGAGCATCGCAAGGAACGAACCGTCCTGTTCCAACTCCTGCAACCGTTCGAGCGGCAGCCGGTCGAGGAATACGATCGGGTTCTTCTCGCACTCCGACCACAACTTCTGGTCGATGTACTCGAACAGGTCGCGGGCGCCGCTGGTCCAGCTCCACCAAAGGTTGTGCGAGAGCACTTCGAGGGCGTGGAGACGCTTGGGAAGCACCTTCTCGACCATCACGCGGTTCCAGTGCGGTTTTTCGGTGATGAGCTGCTGCCGCACGAAATTGATCTGTTCGGTCGCGCCGCCTCCGTCGTTGAGCACCGCACGGTTGGTACGGGTCACCGAACGTTCGATCGCTTCGGAATAGGCTTTTTCGTAGGCTGCGTAGAGTTCGCTCCACAGGGCCGTGCGCGACAGTTCGGCGGCGGCGTTGCGGGCGATTTCGACCTCCTGCGGGGTATATTTGGTGAAATGCAGCAGCGCCTTGGCGATTTCGCGAGCCGCTTCGGCGTAGTTGTCGTCGTTGCGTGCGACGAGCGTCACGCCCTCGTGTTCGCCCTGAGAACCGGCCCAGAGTCCGAATCCGGCCAGCGTGGTGGTGAGCGTCGGTACCGAGAAGGCCGTCGATTCGAGCGGCGTGTATCCCCACGGCTCGTAGTACGAGGGGAAGAGCGTCATGTCCATTCCCACCAGCAGTTCGTAGTAGCTCTTGTCGAAGATGCCGTCGCGGCCGTTGAGGTAGGTGGGAACGAAGACCACCTTCACCTTCGACGACGGGTTGGCCAGCACGCTGCCGGCGATCGAGTTGAGGATCTGATCCCATTCGGGATGTTCGAGGTAGTGGGTGCAGAAACGGTTCTGCTTGGGATCGATCGGGCTGTTTTCGTCGGCCAAATGCGCCTGCAAATCCTTGCGGGGGCCGGTCGTGGCGGACGGTACGGTGATGTAGACCAGCACCTCGCGGTCGAGGGCGTCCGTTTCGGCGAGCTGTTTCAGGGCGTCGAGGAAGATGTCGATGCCTTTGTTGCGGAATTCGTAGCGGCCGCTCGTGCCGACGATCAGGGGTTCGCCGTCGAATTTGCAGCTCAGCGTCGCCTCGGCCGTGCGGATCATCGCGCGGCGTGCCTCGGCCCGTTTTTCGTCGAACTCCCTGCCGTTCCACACGAAGTCGTCCTCGAAGCCGTTGGGGGTGACGACGTCCACCGTGCTGCCCAGCAGGCTCTCGCATTCGCGGGCGGTGATTTCGCTCACGGTGCAGAACACGTCGTGTTCCTGCGAGGCGATCTTCTCGATCGAGTGTTTGGCCACGACGTTGAACTGGCGCGCCAGTTCGCCGGCGTTGAGCCGTCCCAGATCCTTGTAGAGCGGCAGCCCGTTGCCGGCCACGCAGCGGCCCGTCACCGTGGCGTGGGTCGTGAAGACCGTCGCCACGTAGGGCGAGTACTTGCGCAGGTAGAGTCCGCCGGCGGCGGTCATCCACTCGTGGAAGTGGGCCACCACCTTGTCCGTCGAGGCGCAGAAGTTCTCCACGTAGGAGGCGATGACCTGTCCGGCCGCGTGGCCGAAGAGCACCGGCTCGATGTAGTCCCACTGTCCCGAGATCGAATCGACGTGGTAGGTCTCCCACAGGAATTTCAGGATGTCGTCCTTCTTCGGGAAGAGCGACGTATAGTCGACCAGCACCGCGATCGGACGGCCGACGACGCGCCAGCGGCCGATGCGGATGCGGATGCCGTCGTTGTAGACGCTCTGGCGCCACGCTTTGAGCAGCTCGTCGTCCTCCTCGAATTCGGGATTGTCGCCTTCGCGCTGGATGTCGGGGCCGATGAGCAGATAGTTGTCGCCCAGTTTGCTTTCGACGGTGCGGGCCTTGGTCGAAACGACGGTGTGGATGCCGCCGACTTTGTTGCAGACCTCCCAGCTCACCTCGAAGAGGTAGTCGGGCGTCAGCAGTTCGTTTTCGTTCATATCTTGTCGGATTTTTGATAATTCGGTTCGTACCTGCGGTCGACAGGAAGGTGTTTCACCTGCAAAGGTACTGCCGAATGATCTATATTTGCAAATTCATAAAAATATTTAATAATAACTTAACCTTAACATTCCCAGAACAGAGCGGCGATCACGGCGTCCGACAGCAAAAACCGTTCGGCGGGGATCGCCAGCTGTCCGTCGCG
>ENA-OVGR01001703-OVGR01001703.1-human-gut-metagenome-genome-assembly--contig:-NODE-1703-length-17262-cov-4.000523_pt1 | contig 17262 bp, 15 predicted proteins | sample MGYA00237775_ERZ505429 | MGnify/ENA primary metagenome ERZ505429 (study PRJEB26158, sample SAMN06016345) | human gut metagenome | biome: human gut; feature: ankylosing spondylitis patient; material...
TTCAGATATTCCTTTATTCTGTCGGAGATTAATTATAAAACATTACTTTACAAGAATAATAAAAAAGCATATAATTCTTTTATAATATATTTAATAAAAGAGGGTAAGAAAACGGAAAATAAAGATAAAAAAAATATAACAAGAAAAAAAATAATTAATTATGTTCTAAACAATCATGTTACATCCAAGGCGGGAATCGCAAAAGAGTTAAACTTGAGTATGCCGACTGTATTAGCAAATGTGAATGACTTGTTAGAAAAAAGGGTGTTGGAAGAAACTGGGGAATATGCTTCAACCGGTGGAAGGAAGGCAAAAAGTATAGGGATTAATAAGTCATACTGTCATGCAATGGGAATTTTGATTACAGCGAATCATATAGAAATGGTATTAGTAAATCTTGGAGATGAGATTATAAAAAAAGATCGCATCCGTTTAAAATTTACGGCAGAATTATCCTATTGTACAGAGGTGGCACAAAAGGTCAAAACTTTTCTTGAAGGCGAATTAGCGAAGGATACGCTGCTTGGGATTGGAGTGGCGATTCCGGGAATTATTGATCAGAAAGAACGGATCGTTTTAAAATCCCATGCTTTAGGTATAGAGAATTATAGTCTGCGCTTTTTAGAACAGGCTCTGGAACTTCCGGTATATTTTGAAAACGATGCTAATGCTGCAATGCTTGCAGAAAAAAAACAAAAGTATCCAAATGCGATATATCTGTCTTTGAACCACACCTTAGGAGGTGCATTCTGCATAGATGGAAAGCTGTTTCGAGGGCAGAACCAGAAAGCAGGGGAGTTTGGTCACATGATACTCGTTCCCGGTGGAAGAAAGTGTTATTGTGGTAAATCAGGATGTGCAGATGCATATTGTGCTGCAAGTGTACTGACACAAGATAACAGGCAGTCGCTGGATGCATTTATGGAAAAAATTGAAAGTGGTGATGAAAAAATTTTGCAGATATGGAATGAGTATCTGGATCATCTTGCTGTTTTGATATCAAATCTGCGGATGGCATATGATATGGATATCATACTAGGAGGTGACGTGGGAGGTGTATTGTCAGATTATATGATACCTCTGGGAGAAAAAGTGATGGCATATAATGGCTTTGAGCATGATGTTTCATACTTGAAAAATTGTTCGTATAAGAAAGAAGCGTCGGCTGTTGGAGCCGCGAAATACTTTTTTACAAAACATATGGTAGAATTGTAGTAACTGTTCACAGGTAGGAATTTTCTGAACTGAAAATTCCGTACGGTACAGCTCCCACTGACAGGTTGCAAAGCGAATGCGGATGTCCGCTTTATATGTGTGAAAAACGAGAAGTTGTGTAAAATTAGAAAAAGATATTATAGTAAAAAAACGGAAAGAAAACAGTAACTACGGTTTCCTTTCCGTTTTTTTTGCGTATTAATTGTGAAAAATACACAAAAAATAGATTTTGAAATTATGAAATATATAGAAATATGAAAAAACATATTGACAAATTGTGTTTACAAGGTAATAATGTAATTACTTTAATAAAACAATTTATAAAACATAAAATAAAACAACATAAAAAGGAGGAAACAATTATGTTACAGCAGGTAATGACAAATCCGGGAGAAATTATTTTCAGAGAGGTTCCGGTTCCGGAGGTAAAGGAAAATCAGGTTTTGGTAAAGATTATGAATATTGGTGTTTGTGGATCAGATATTCATGTTTATCATGGAAAACATCCGTTTACAAAATATCCGGTAACACAAGGACATGAGGTTTCAGGTGAGATTACAGAACTTGGAAAAAATGTCACAGAGTTTCATGTGGGACAGAAGGTGACGATAGAGCCGCAGGTATATTGTGGACACTGCTATCCATGCCGTCATGGAAAGTATAATCTCTGTGAGGAATTAAAAGTAATGGGATTTCAGACGACAGGAACAGCATCTGAGTATTTTGCAGTGGATGCATCTAAAGTAACACCTATTCCAGAAGATATGTCCTATGAAGAAGGAGCTATGATCGAACCTCTTGCTGTGGCAGTTCATGGTGTAAAACAGATGGGCGATGTGGCTGGCATGAATATTGCAGTCCTTGGAGCGGGACCGATCGGAAATCTTGTAGCACAGGCAGCAAAAGGAATGGGGGCAGCGAAAGTGATGATCACAGATATCAGTGATCTTAGACTGGCAAAGGCAAAAGAATGTGGAATTGATGTGTGTGTGAATACCAAAGATAAAGACTTTGGTGAGGCAATGATCGAAGCATTTGGACCGGATAAGGCGGATGTAATCTACGACTGTGCCGGAAACAATATCACAATGGGACAGGCAATTAAATATGCAAGAAAAGGAAGCACGATTGTACTGGTGGCTGTTTTTGCAGGAATGGCAGAAGTAGATCTTGCAGTGGCAAATGACCACGAACTTGACATTAAGAGCACGATGATGTACCGCCATGATGATTATATAGATGGAATCAGACTGGTAAATGAGGGCAAAGTTCATTTGAAACCGCTTATCTCAAAGACATTTGCTTTTAAAGATTATCTGAAGGCATACCAGTATATTGATGATAACCGCGAGACAACGATGAAAGTAATTATCAACGTCAGTGAAAAGTAAGGAGTTCGTATGGAAAATAAATATGGAATTGTCGGAGTTGCCCATGTCGGGCTTCCGACAAACGATTTACAGAAAACAGTTGAGTTTTATAGGGGTCTTGGATTTGAAGTAATTATGCAGACTTATAATGAAAAAGCAGGGGAAAAAGTGGCATTTTTACAGATAAAAAATTACTGTATAGAGACTTTTGAAAATGGGCAGGCGGCAATGTCAGACGGTGCATACCAACATGTTGCACTTGATGTGGAAGACATTGAAAGTATGTATCAGAAAATCTGCAATGAAAAATATACAATTATTACAGACGGAATCGAAGAACTGCCATTTTGGGAAAATGGTGTGAAGTTTTTTATGATTAAGGGACCAAATGAGGAAAGAATAGAGTTCTGTCAGAAACTCTGATAAAAACAGGAGGGACATATGGGAAGCGAAAACAAAAATGGAAAAGTACCGCTGATCAGTAAGATTGCATATGGGTTTGGTGATGTTGGATGTAATTTCAGCTGGATGTTTGTCAGTAATTTTCTGATGATATTTTATACAGACGTGTTCGGAATCAGTATGGCGGCTGTGTCAGCACTTATGCTTTTTTCAAGATTCTGGGATGCAATCAATGATCCAATCGTCGGGGGACTTACAGATAAAACAAAATCGAGATGGGGACGGTACCGTCCATGGTTGTTAGTAGCGGCACCAATCACAGCGATTCTTCTTGTTATGACATTCTGGGCAAGACCCGACTGGCCGCAGAATGGAAAGATTATTTATATGGTAATTACATATTGTCTGCTGGTTTTGGGGTATACCTGTGTGAATATTCCATATGGAACCTTGTGTGGTGCTATGACACAGGATATTGATGAACGTGCAAAAATAAATACATCCCGTTCGGTTGCAGCGATGATTGCAATTGGTGTGTTAAATATTATCACAGTTCCACTGCTCAGCAAATTCGGCAGTCATAGTGCAAAGACAGGATATCTGACGGTTGCGGTCATATATGGATGTATTTTTACAGCCTGTCATTTCTTCTGCTTTGCGAAGACGAAAGAGGCAGTGATTACTCCGGAAAAAGAAAAAATTTCTGTAAAGGTTCAGTTGAAAGCGGTTATGCAGAACAGACCATATCTTCTTGCATTGGCAGGACAGATATTATTTGGATTTACACTGTACGGTAGAAACGCAGATATTCTGTATTACTTTACATATGTGGAAGGGAATGCCTCCTACTACACAACTTATTCGATGTGCATCATTATTCCTTCTATCATCGGGGCAGCCTGTTTTCAACCATTATTCCGCAAGTTGAATAACAAAGGAAGAACAGCATCTCTCTTTGCTTTATTTACAGGAATTTCCATGTTGTCTATGTTTTTCTTTAATGCCAAAGAATCACCGGCTATTTTTTATGCATTATCTGGTCTCACACAGTTTTTTTTCTCTGGATTTAATACCGCAATCTATGCAATTATTCCAGACTGTGTGGAATATGGGGAGTGGAAAACCGGACTTAGAAATGATGGTTTTCAGTATGCATTTATTTCACTTGGAAATAAAATCGGAATGGCAGTTGGAACAGCACTTTTAGCAGGATTACTTGGAAAATGTGGCTATATTGCAAATCAGACACAGAATGCGGCTGTACTTTCAATTATGAAACATGCATTTACGACGATTCCGGGTGCACTGTGGATTGTGACTGCGGTTGTATTATTTTTCTACCGGTTAAATAAAAAACGTTATAACGAGATTGTGGAGGAACTGAAAAATGGAAGAAAAAGTTGATATCGTGGCATTGGGAGAATTGCTGATCGATTTTACGGAAGCAGGACACAGTCAGGATGGGAGAAAATTGTTCGAACAGAATCCCGGCGGTGCTCCGGCAAATCTTCTAACCGTTGCAAGCCACTTTGGGTATCGCACATCTTTTATTGGAAAAGTTGGAAACGATATGCATGGTAAATTTTTAAAGAAGACATTGCAAAAGGAAGGAATCAATACAGATGCTATTGTTGAAGACCCGGGTTATTTTACAACGTTGGCATTTGTGGAAATCGGTGAAAGTGGAGAACGGAATTTTTCTTTTGCAAGAAAACCAGGTGCAGATACACAGTTAAAAAAAGAAGAACTGGATCAGACATTAATTTCAGGTTGTAGAATTTTTCATTTTGGATCATTATCGCTGACAGATGAACCGGCAGAAAGTACAACGATTGAAGCGGTAAAAATGGCAAAAGCAGCGGGTGCACTTATTTCCTATGATCCGAATTATCGACCGTCTCTTTGGAAGAGCAAAGAGGATGCAGTGAAAAAAATGAGATCTGTCATAGAATTGGTAGATGTCATGAAGGTATCGGATGAAGAGAGTATTCTACTGACAGGGGCTAAAAGTTATGAGCAGGCTGCAGAAGAAATTCTTGCTATGGGACCAAAGCTGGTTGCCATTACATTGGGAGAACATGGCGTTCTTATGGCAACAAAAAGCAGAAAAGAAATCATCAAAGCATTTCAGGCACATGCAGTCGATACAACCGGAGCGGGGGATTCTTTCTGGGGAGGCGTATTATGCAGTATTCTTTCTATAAATAAGCCAGTAGAAAAGATGGAATGGGAAGAAATCAGAAACTGTGCTGTTTTGGGAAATGCAGTTGCAGGATTGTGTGTGCAAAAGCGAGGTGGAATACCTGCGATTCCGACGAAAGAGGCAGTGTTTGAATTTATGCAGAAATAATGAGTGTATGTTGCAATACTGGTTTATACAGCAGTTTGTGATGTGCTGTCATACCTTGTGAAGTAGTATCTGGAAAATTGATGATTCCGGCTTGACTTAATTTAACATCTCAAATATAATAATTGCATACATCAGAAAACGTTCACTCTTCACCGGATGAGTGGTTAAAGCGTCTGGGAGCAAATCGTAGGTGCAGTAATTTACACTGTAAGATTTGTTTCCGGGCGCTTATTTATTTTGGAGGATAGATGCAATATGAATAAGAAAAAAGAATTATTGGTACAGATTATGTGGGAGCTTGCGGGAAGTATCTTTTATGCAATAGGTATATATAACTTCGCCCTGCAGGCAGAGTTTCCTATGACAGGTTTTTCTGGTATTTCGATTATTTTATACCGGCTGTTTAATATTTCCATTGGTTTATCAACGGTCCTGCTTAATATTCCGGTTGCGATACTATGCTGCAAATTATTGGGCAGGAAATTTTTTGTCAGCTCAATACGATGCATGCTTTTGTCTTCTTTTATTGTTGACTTTGTTGCGCCGTTATTTCCGGTGTATCAGGGCGACAGACTGCTTGCTGCATTGTGCACAGGTGTATTTTGCGGAATAGGCTATGCCATGATTTATACAAGAAATTCTTCAACAGGAGGAGCTGATTTTATCATCATGGCTGTAAAAGCATTGCGGCCTCATTTATCGATGGGCAACATCTCTTTTCTTACTGATGTCGGAATTATTCTGGTAGGAGGACTTTTGTTTCGGGATATTGACGGAATGATTTACGGCATGATAGTGAATATACTGTCTGCGGTTGTTATTGATAAAATGATATATGGCATGAATTCAGGCAAAGTAGCCTTTATCGTCACAAAAAATGGAAAGAGAATATGCGATGTAATTGATGAATGCAGTCAGCGCGGAAGCACTATTCTTAAGGCACAGGGAGGATATAAGCAGGACGATATTCAGGTGGTAATGTGTGCATGCAACAGTAAGGAAATGTACCAGGTGCGTAAATCCGTAAAAGATACAGACCCGGATTCTTTTATTGTGGTTGTTGAGTCTCATGAGGTGCACGGAGAGGGCTTTAAAATGACAAATATTGGAGAAGCGGAGAACTGAAACATACCTGAAACAAATATAGTGTGAAGATTGTATTTTAGCCTGAAAAAAGCTATACTAATATAGTGATGTAGCGGTTTTATGGCTGAAATTATATATTTGGGAGGTAATTACATGTTAGAAAACTGGATTAAACCACAAATTCCGGAGGAGGAAGAGCTGGATGAGCGCCTGCATGCAGCGCGCTCTAAGCTGTCTGTGCTTCAGATGCAGATTAAGGAGCATGGACTGCCTGTACTTGTGCTGTTTGAGGGCTGGGGTACTGCAGGAAAGGGCAGTGTGCTCGGTAAGGTAATTAAGAATATTGATCCGCGATTTTTCAAGGTCGCAACCATGGACGAGCCGACAGAGGAGGAAAGACGCAAGCCTTTTTTATATCGGTATTTTGTAAAGATTCCGGCAAAGGGGAAGCTTGAGTTTCTTGATTCGGGCTGGATGGATGAGGTAGTAAAGGATGTACTGCACGACAAGATAGGAGAGAAGGAGTACAAGAAGAAAATTGAAAGCGTGAAGCGCTTCGAGCGACAGCTGACTGACAATGGTTATCTTGTTATGAAATTTTTCTTCCAAATCAGCCGGAAGGAACAAAAAAAGCGTATTGAGGTATTAAAGCAGGATAAGGATACCAGATGGCGTGTCAGTGGAGATGAAGACTGGCAGAATAAGCATTATGACAAGTGTATGCATGTGTTTGACAGATATCTGAATGATACAAATTCGCCTGCAGATCCTTGGTATATAGTTGATGCAAAGAATAGAAAATGGGCTGAGCTTCAGGTGCTGGAGACGCTGGTTAGTGGAATAGAGACAGCACTTAAAAACAGTAATCTTGCTGTGCCGCTGTTACAGAATGTGTTCCCGCTTGAGAAGATTCCAAAGCTTTCTGAGATATCACTTGATAAGGAGCTGTCTGAGGAAGAATACAAAAAGGAGCTCAAAAATCTGCAGTCTAAGCTTAGCGAGCTGCATAACAGGCTATACAGGCGAAAGATTCCTGTTGTCATAGCATATGAGGGCTGGGATGCAGCAGGAAAGGGTGGAAATATAAAGAGAATCACAGGGGCGCTGGATCCGAGAGGCTTTGAGGTGCATCCGATTGCAAGTCCGCTGCCAAACGAGAAAGCCAGACACTATCTGTGGAGATTTTGGAATCGTCTTCCTAAGACCGGGCATATAGCTATTTTTGACAGGACATGGTATGGCAGGGTTATGGTAGAAAGACTAGAGGGCTTTTGCAGCGAGAATGAATGGCAGCGTGCTTACAATGAGATTAATGAATTTGAAAAGGAGCTGTCAGACTGGGGTGCTGTCATCATAAAGTTCTGGGTGCAGATTGATAAGGATACACAGCTGGCTCGATTTGAGGAACGCCAGAATACTCCGGAAAAGCAATGGAAGATTACCGATGAGGACTGGAGAAACAGAGAAAAATGGGATCTGTATGAGACTGCTGTAAATGAGATGCTAAAGAAAACCAATACCACTTACGCACCATGGCATGTGCTTGAGTCAAACGACAAGAAATATGCGAGAATCAAGGCTCTTAAGATTGTGATTGATGCGATTGAAGCTGCTTTGGATAATAAAACAGATAAAAAGTAAAAACAGATGTATATAAACAGAGATATGTAAAAAGAAGCCGGAATAAATCCGGCTTCTTTTAAAGTGTTGGTAAATTAATTTGGGTACAAAAAATGCGCCTCCAGGGGCTCGAACCCTGCACACCCTGATTAAGAGTCAGGTGCTCTACCAAATGAGCTAGAAGCGCGTTTATTAATTTGTTTGCGTTTTCCTTAACGCGAAATTTATTATATAGTATAGTTTATAGAAATGCAACACTTTTTTTAATTTTTTTAAATTTTTTTTTAGATTTTTTGTAAAACAGTTGATTTTACACCGTTTTAAGCTATATTATTTTCTATATACAGAGACTTTTTATTCCAGATTTCCAATCCAAAGTCTCTCAGAAAGGATTTACTGATAATGAAAGTAGAAGAAAGATTATTAAAATATGTGGGCTATCACACCACATCTGATGAAGCAAGTGATAAAATACCAAGCAGTGACAGGGAATTTGCACTCGCAAGAGAGCTTGAGTCAGAGCTTAAGGAGCTTGGCTTATCCAAGGTTGTGCTCACTGACCATTGTTACGTGTATGGTCTGCTGCCTGCCACTGCCGGCATGGAGCACAAAAAAGCGGTCGGATTTATTGCACATATGGATACTGCACCTGATTTTTCCGGGGAAAATGTCAAGCCACAGCTGTTGCGTCACTATGACGGAAGCGATGTGCTGCTTAGAGGCAGTGGCGAATACCTGAGAGTAAGCGATTTCCCTGAGCTTAAAGCCCTCACCGGACGCACTCTCATTACCACAGATGGCACTACCCTGCTTGGTGCCGATGACAAGGCCGGTGTGGCTGAGATTATGACCGCCTTAGAGCAGATTATCGCAGAGGGCACTCCTCACGGCGATATCTGGGTTGGATTTACCCCTGATGAAGAGGTCGGAAAGGGTGCGGATTTGTTTGATCTGGACTATTTCGAGGCAGATTTTGCCTACACCGTGGACGGTGATTACGAGGGCGAGGTGGCCTATGAAAACTTTAATGCCGCAAGCGCTGAATTTACCATAAAGGGCGTCAACGTGCATCCGGGCGAAGCAAAGGACATTATGGTCAATGCTGCTTTGGTTGGCTGCGAGATTGCCGCAGCGCTGCCTGCAAACGAGACTCCTGCCACAACTGAGGGCAGAGAGGGCTTTTACCATCTGTGTGATATGAGCGGTGATGTAGCATCAGCCCATCTGTCATATATTGTGCGCGACCACGACAAGGCTCTTTTTGCTAAAAGACTTGATACTCTCCGCTCTCTTGAGATAGAGATGAACAAAAAATATGGTGAGGGCACTGTTTCTTTGACTATCACCCACTCCTACGAGAATATGCTTTCAATCATAATGGACAACATGTACATTATCGACCTGGCAAAGGCTGCTATAGAGGAAAACGGTCTAGAGCCGCTATCACGCCCGGTTCGCGGCGGTACAGACGGCGCACGTTTATCCTTCATGGGACTTCCTTGTCCAAACCTCGGTACCGGCGGCTACGGCTTCCACGGCCCATTTGAGCACATATCAGTGGAGGGCATGGAGACTGCGGTTAATATAATCAAATCAATTGTGAAGCATGTGCTGATGCTGGCTGACGCGTGATTTCGCTGTCGGTCAATTACTGTTCACAACTAACAGTGTGACTAGCCACGGCCACGTTACTGTTCACTACTAACAGTGTAACCAGTAATCCGGCTGCGCTTATCATTTTTGCAGTTGTTGGTGGAATATTTGTAAATTATCTTCGCAGAAATCAGAATGATATCGGCGGAGGAATGGGAAAGGATTACATGAAAGAGCATTGGGGAATCGATGACGACAAGTAATCAAAAATACCGGGCAACACATTTTGTGTCCCGGTATTTTTTATACAACCATCGTAACTATTCAGAACCACTGAGAACAAGAAAAGCTGATGCGTCATCAGAAAAGCCTAACTTTGCTAACGTGAATTTGCAGGCTCCATGTTCACAGAGCGGCCCTTTATCTTTGCATTCTTCATGGCATTAAGCACTTCCCTGCCATACTCAGCCGGTACCTCAACAAATGTATACTTATCGTACATGTCGATTGCACCGACAAGCCTGCCGGGCATGCCTGACTCGCCTGCAATGGCGCCTAAAATGTCACCCGGCTTTATCTTGTCCTTCTTTCCGACGTTGATAAACAGGCGTACCATGCCATCCTCAGCTCCTGTATTGTGGAAATCATAGTCGTCCTTTGATTCAGCTGTGGATATCTCTGAAGCACCCATAGCCTGGTATAAAAATGCCGCCGCTATATCCATTGCCGTGTAATCTGACTCATTTATCTGATTCTCTATAATATCAATGACACTTGTGAGATTTTCCTCATCTATAATGGTGGAAATCTGGTCCATAATCTTTTCTGCCCTGATTTTGGCAACATCATCAGATGATGGAATTGGCTGTGCATAGATTTTTGTCTTGCAGTAGCGCTGTATGTCCTTGAGCTTATATACCTCCTTGCCCTTTACAAAGGAGAATGCCTTTCCACAGCGGCCTGCTCTTCCTGTACGACCGATTCTATGTACATAATACTCGTCATCCTGCGGTACATCATAGTTGAATACCACATCAATATCGTCAACGTCAATCCCTCTTGCTGCAACATCATCCACATCAATTCCACGCGCTGCGACATCAGTGGCAATAAGAATATCTGTCTTTCCGTTTCTGAAGTTCTTCATGACACGATCTCTCTGCACCTGCTTCATATCGCCATGAAGTCCTTCTGCACTGTAGCCGCGTCCGCAAAGCTCATATGCCAGCTCGTCGACCATCTTCTTGGTATTGCAGAATACAAGTGAGAGCTTTGGATTATAGTAATCCAACAGTCTTGTGAGTACATCTATCTTGTCCTTGCGCTTCACATCATAGTAATACTGGTCGATATTTGCGACTGTCAGCTCTTTTTTCACAATCTTGATATTGATAGCATCATGCTGATATTTTCTTGTAATTTCCAAAATAGGCTTTGGCATTGTTGCCGAGAAGAGTACTGTCTGATGCTCCTGTGGCAGGTATTCGAGCACTGTCTCGATGTCCTCCCTAAAGCCCATGTTGAGCATCTCGTCTGCCTCGTCGAGCACTATTGTCTTTACATGGTCAGGCCTGATTGTCTTTCTCCTGAGATGATCCATAAGACGCCCCGGGGTTCCGATAATAATCTGCACACCGCCCTTAAGTGCCTTAATCTGGCGGCTGATATCCTGTCCTCCGTATACCGGAAGTACCTTCACACCATGCATATATTTTGCAAGCTTCCTGATTTCATCTGCCACCTGGATGGCAAGCTCCCTTGTAGGAGAGAGGATGATAACCTGTGTCTTGTGACTTGATGCATCAACGCTCTCAAGCACCGGAATACCAAAGGCTGCTGTCTTTCCTGTTCCGGTCTGCGCCTGTCCGATTACATCCCTGCCCGAAAGCACTGCCGGAATTCCCTGAGCCTGTATTGGAGTTGCCTCCTCAAAGCCCATATCCTTGATGCCTCGCAAAATCTTAGGGTTTAGTTCTAATTCGTCAAATCTGATTGTTTCCATATATTTTTTATATTTCCTTTCAAAAAAATAAAGTGTGCATATTTTTATAACATGCACACTTTAACATATTTGTGAGATAATTACAAAATATTATTTCTACATGCTGCTAAATAAAGCGGCTATCTCATCCGGTGTCAGATTACGATTTGTGTTATTCAAATCTACAACCGGAGACTTTGCCGGTTCCGTAATCACTTCCTCTGCCGGTTTTGATTCAGGTTCTGTCGCACCTGCGTTTGCACTTGCAAAAAGTGCTGCTATTTCATCTGCACTCAGCTGGCGGTTCGGATCGCTGTTTGTCGTATCTGCAACAGCTTCTTCTGCAACAGGGCTTGGCTCAACTACCGGCTCCGGTTCAGGTGCCTCTATGACCGGCTCCGGCTCGATTACCGCAACAGGCTCTGGCTCAGCTATCGCGGCTTCCTCTACGACAGGTTCAGGTATCGCCTCCATGGCCGGTGCTGATTGTGGTGCATCGGTCGTTTGCTTAGGCATCTCAACATTTGCTGTAAACTGAATAGGATTTGCTGTGATTGCCTGACTCAGACGGATTTCCATATCCTTTATGCTGTCAGACAGAACCTGCTGCTTTTCCATAATGTCCTTGAGGTTATCATAAATCACATTTTTCTGGTTCTCAATAATGAAATCATTGCTCTCCTTGAGCTTATTCTCAAGATGTTCAAACGTCTCCATAAGCTGTTCATTGGAGTTCATAATCGCATCAGCATTTTCCTTATTCCTGTTGATGACAACCTTTGCAATTCCCTTCTGTGCATTGATGATATCCTCAGTCGGAATCTTTGACTCCTTCTGCAGTATCTCAATCTTTTCCTCTATCTCATCAAAGTACTTCCTAAGCATGAGGTAAGATGCCTTTTCCGACTTAAAAATACTGTCATACTGTTCCTCCCTCCTGTCCTCCTTTAGAGCACTCAGTGAGAAAAATCCGCTTATCACTCCCCACAGGCAAATCATAAAGATAACTGTGATTGCTGCAATGAGCATGTATTCCTTTGGATAATTAATTATCGCATAAAAATCCGCCAAAAGAACCAGCGTGGAAATAAGAATTAGAAATATAACCTGTATTTTTGCCTTTTTTTGCTTTTTATCCTGCATATGCTTCCCCTTCCCGGGCCTGACGCTATCCGCGACAGCCGTACCGCATGATGGCTGTGGATAATACAAGTCCCAGTACATTTATCCTAATGTATCTATTATAGCGTTTATTTGCTGTAATGTCGATTGTTTTTAATGATTTTTCAGACATTTTCCAAGTATCCATGTTTTCCGAATAGCGTACGTATATACTGATGTTAGTATATTTTTTCATTTACTCCCCCGATAATTGTAAACCTTTATTGCAGTTACGGTTGACAATCGACATCTTTTCATGTTAATGTGTTAACCGTATAAAAATTACCATGAAATTTACAAAAAGGAGATTTTATCATGAACCAGACAGAAACTATAGACTACAAGCATGGGAAGACCTATGCCATAACGGTAACAGCTCTCATGACAGCTGTCACATGTATTCTTGCACCATTATCCATCCCGATTGGACCAGTACCGATTTCACTGACAAACCTGGCCATATATATTTCATTATATCTGCTCGGATGGAAACGCGGAACTATAAGCTACCTGATTTACCTGCTTATCGGACTTGTCGGAATCCCTGTATTTTCAGGCTTCACCGGTGGCCCAGCTAAGCTTGCCGGCCCTACAGGCGGATATATCATCGGTTTTATCGCCATGGCAATCATTGCAGGACTTGTAATCGATCATTTCCACCAGCCTTGGCTCCAGCTCATTGGTATGATTGTCGGAACTATCATATGCTATGTGCTCGGTACAGCATGGTTCTGCTTTGAGGCAAAAAGCACAGTCAGCGGTGCACTCTCAATATGTGTATTCCCATTTATCCCGGGCGATCTGATAAAAATGATAATTGCCATGCTTATAGGACCGGCTATTAAAAAAAGACTTCGCTAAACATCAACTCCAAGCTTTCTAAGCTCCTGATACAGGCGCGCTACCGGAAGCCCTACCACATTATTGTAATCACCATGTATTCCCTTAATGTGGATGGCAAAGCGTCCCTGTATCCCGTAGCTTCCTGCTTTATCCATCGGATCCCCGCTTGAAATATAGCGGTCAATTTCCTCTTCCGTCAATGTATACATGTTGACATCCGTCTTCTCATAAAAGCAGTGTTCTCCTGTTCTTCCGGCTTTGTCAATAAAAACAAACGTTACCCCTGTATAGACACTGTGCGTTTTTCCCGAAAGCATCGAAAGCATACGCCTGGCATCTTCTTCGTCCTTCGGCTTTCCAAGAATCTGATTCTCATAAGCCACTACCGTATCCGCTCCGATTACAAGAATATCCTGCGGTGTCACAAGCTCTGCATGCTGTTCATTGTAGGTAAGCACACCTGACGCTACCTCCTCTGCCTTTTGACGTGATAACTCCATGACAACCGCAGATGGCTCCTCCTCTGTGATTATCTCTTCTCCCTTTGCAGGACAGACAACAAACTCTGCCCCAATCTGCTCTAATAATTCCTTTCGGCGCGGTGATGCCGACGCCAATATTATCTGACTCATATTTGTTTTAACTTTTCCTTTCCATGTGTCTGCTTTCTTATTTACAGCTTAAACTTCAACCAGCTTCATTTGTAATGCAATAGCTGCTTTTTCTGCCAGGTAAGGATATTTATATGGCTTCCTCTTTCACTGACACTTTCACTGACATAAATCTATAAAATACAGCGCAAAATACCAACGCAAAAACGACTCCAAACACATTCTGAATAACCCTGAGGCTGACTGCTCCCTTTAGCCCATAGCTCTCTGCAGCTATAGCCAGAGCACCAAATGTATTAAAAACAGCCTGCCAGCCGTATTGTGCCGATAATCCCACGCCGATTCCGCCTATGATTCCTATGTACGCATAGATTGATGGTGGAAGCAGGAAATATAATGCCGTGAAGCATATAACACCGGCGATATTACCGACAATCCTTTTTCTGACTCTGTACTGCATATCCTCCATAAACGGCAGGATGGCAGACATGGCTGCAATACCTGCCCACATTGCACGCGGCATATTGAAAAGCTGTGCAATACAAAGAACTAACGGTACACATAGTATCTGGCACAGCTGCCATTTCGTTCGTGATGAAAAAAGGTCAAACTCCTCAATTACAGCTTTCATATTTCTTTTATAGTCTCTGTTTTTATGATTTCTGTAAAATACCAGGCATGTGATGGCAGCGCCTGCGGCCATCCCTGCTATTCGAAGCATATAGCTTTTTCCTGACACATCATATCCATATAACAATAAATAGCCGAGAACCAGTGTGGATTGATTAAACATAAATGGATTATGGCATCCGAACAAAATCAGCACTGCAAGAGCTGCAATGTTTATAAGCAGCGCCGGAAGCGGTGAAAGCTGATTTGCCAGATGTGGGCATACTGTCATAATTACAAAGAACAATGCCAAAAGCCATGTAGAATGTCGGGTATGGATTCCCAGATCAGCGTTTCGAAATACCATAACGCATAATAAGACCACTACTCCCACAATGCTGTTATCCTTTCCCAATATGATGCTTGAGGCAGTGACAAAGGCAAAGCAAAAAACCATTGTGACAGCTATCTTCACCATATATACAAACGCATGGTATAGTTTTTCTTTCATTGTTTTACTATTTTTCAGCAGGCTTTTAGAGCCGGCCTGATTTAACTGCAGTTCCTGATAAAATGTCATATGAATTCTCCTATCTTTTATCTTATTATTTTATTATTGTAACTATCATGTTCTAAATAGCTACTCATTATAATTCTTTATTGGCAGTTCTACTACAAATCTGCATCCTCCGTATTCCCGGTTTTCAGCTTTAATTGTTCCACCGGCGATGTCTACAATTCTTTTCACAAGTGCCAGACCAAGGCCGTTTCCCTCGGCTTTATGGGAACCATCCACCTGATAAAACTTGTCAAATATTCTGGCTTTTGCATCATCCGCGATTCCCGGTCCCTCGTCTTCCAGAATAAACTGCACAGAATCATTTTCATGCCTTAGAAACATGGTGATTGTCCCATTTTGTGGACTAAACTTGATTGCATTATCCAAAAGATTCATCCAGATATGCATAAAAAGCCCTTCATTTCCAACATATCTGATCTCCTCCATCTCCACCTGAAAGCCAATTCCTTTTTCAGTCCATTTGTCTTCCAATGCAAGAAATGCCTGACGGATTTGTTCATCCAGACGATATTTGGTTTTTTTCATTGGAATATTCTGATTTTCCAGCCTTGATAACAATAAAATATTTCCAACAAGACCTGAAAGCCTTTGAGTATTAAACAGGATTTTTTCTACATACCCCTCCTGCTCCTGTGACAGCTCATCTCCCTGGAGCAGCATTGTATAGCCTTCAATTGCATTGATTGGAGTCTTGAACTCATGGGAAACATTGGATACAAAATCCATTTGCAGCATCTCTGTTGCACGAAGCTCTTTTGTCATGACATTAAAGCTCTGATAGGATTCTCCAATCTCGGCTATGCGGCTGTTTGTTTCCAGATGCTGTTCAAAATCTCCCTGGGAAACTGCTTTCATTGCTTTACTGAGCCTGGTAATCGGCTCAAGGAGCCTTGCATTGATAAATGATGTAATAAGTCCTGCTATCAATGTATTAAAAATCAAAAGCCAGCCAAGGCCCGGTATTTTCCCGGGCAAATCCAAAAAATGATTCAAAAACGCAAACAACAAGGCTGATATCAGCATAGAAAATGCAAGTGCCAGCCAGATTGCACCGGTCAGACATGAACGGATACGCAATTCTTTTTTCTTTTTATGTTCCATTATTTTTTCACCACCTTGTATCCCAGACCACGCATAGTTACAATTTCGAAATCCGGATTTTCTTTAAAACGCTCCCTGATTCTTCCTATATGTACCTCTATCGTATGTGGGTCTGCCTCCGTCTCATATCCCCATACCTCATCCATTAGCTGCTGCTTCGTAAATGTCCTGCCCGGTGAAGCTGCCAGCTTGTATAAAAGCAGAAATTCCTTTTTGGGCAGGACAAGCGTTTCATCACCGGTCACAACTGTCATTGCATCATAATCAAACTCGGTTGAGCCAATCACAATTTTGTGTTCGTTCAGTATCTGTGCACGACGAAGCAGTGCCCCTACCCTCAAAACCATTTCATTGACATTTACAGGTTTTACCATATAGTCGTCACTTCCCGAAAGAAAGCCCTGACGCATATCATCGAAGCTGCTTTTTGCAGTAATCATAAGCACCGGTATCTGATATCCCGCCGAACGAAGCTCCGACACAAGTTCATATCCATCCATAACCGGCATCATTATATCGGAAATGATTAAATCAATATACTCTCTGTCCAATACCTCCAGTGCCTGTGCTCCATCCGACGCACTTTTGACCTGATATCCGCTCTTTTCAAGCACCTTTTGGAATAACATACTTAATTCCTTATCATCTTCTACAATTAATATCTTAAACACGATTTATGTTCTCCTTTAATCAAAACAAATCCCTTGCCCATCCAAGCAGATGCTGTACCAGAAACACCT
>ENA-OVGR01001704-OVGR01001704.1-human-gut-metagenome-genome-assembly--contig:-NODE-1704-length-17259-cov-9.728610_pt1 | contig 17259 bp, 13 predicted proteins | sample MGYA00237775_ERZ505429 | MGnify/ENA primary metagenome ERZ505429 (study PRJEB26158, sample SAMN06016345) | human gut metagenome | biome: human gut; feature: ankylosing spondylitis patient; material...
GCCTCCCGCACGCAGGGCACGGGCGTGTTGCGCAGGGGCAGGGCATCCATGCCCAGGCTGGGGATGGTGGCCAGGGCCTCGGGGCTGTCCGGAGCGGACTGGGCGGCCTGCAGACGGCTGGTGGCCTCCACCAGCTCCTGCCGCTCGGCGTCGGAGCAGACCTCGTACACGGCGGCCAGGCGGGCGGCCTCGCGGTCCTCACGGGCCTTGGCCAGCCGGGCGTCAGGCAGCAGCACCACGGTGGCGCGGTGTTCGTTGTTGAGGAAGTGGTCGCGGATGGCGTTCTCGAAGACCTTCTCCCCGGCGGCCAGACGGGCCTTGATGTCGGCCAGCGGGCCTTCCCAGGCCAGCGGGGCCAGCGGGTCGCCGTCGTAGAGCCAGGTGGACAGGGCCTGGATCATGGCCGAGAGGCCGCGCGGGAAGCGGCCGGAATTGTTCTCGCGGTAGGAGAATTCCACGCTGTTGACGGCGGCTTCCACGGCGGCGGGGTCGATGCCGTCCTCGGCAAGGTCGGCGAGGGTCTCGAAGATGAGCATCTCGGCGTCCTGCACCTTGCGCGGGTCCACGCCCTTGAGACCGGTGGAATAGTACATCTGGCGCAGGTCGGTCTCCAGGCCGCAGCCGGTGGTGTCCTCGCCCAGGCCGGAGCTGATGAGGGCCTTGCGCAGGGGAGAGCCCGGCAGGCCTTCGAGGATGTGCTCCAGCATCTCCATGAGCAGGGCCTGATGCACGTCGCCGCGTTCGCCCAGCAGCCAGTTGACCGTGAACAGGGCCGTTTTCTGGCCGTCGGTGGCGGCGTAGGGCACTTCCACCTGCCGGGGCGTGTCGCGGCGGGGCTGCAGGGGCACGGCGGAGTCCACCGCGCGGGCGGTATAGCCCTGCAGGGCCTCGGCCACGATCTCCAGACGCTTTTCTTCCGGGTCATCGCCCCAGAAGAAGAAACGCGCGTTGGAGGGATGGTAGTAGCGGCTGTGGAAATCGCGGAAGGCCTCGTAGGTCAGGTCCGGGATGACTTCCGGGTTGCCGCCGGAGTCCAGGCTGTAGAGCATGTCCGGGAAGATGGCCTGCTGGCTCTGTTCGGCCAGCACGGAATCGGGCGAGGAGTAGGCGCCCTTCATCTCATTGTAGACCACGCCCTTGTAGGTCCAGGGGCCCTTGGTGTCCTCGGCCTCCACGTGCCAGCCTTCCTGACGGAAGATGTCCTCGCTGATGCGGGGATGGAAGACGGCGTCGATGTAGACGTCGATGAGGTTGTAGAAGTCCTGCAGGTTGGCGCTGGCCACGGGATAGCAGGTCTTGTCCGGGAAGGTGAAGGCGTTGAGGAAGGTCTGGAGCGAGCCCTTGAGCAGCTCCACGAAGGGTTCCTTGACCGGATATTTGTCCGAGCCGCAGAGCACGGAATGTTCCAGGATGTGGGCCACGCCCGTGGAGTCCGTGGGCGGGGTGCGGAAGCTCACGCCGAAGCACTTGTTCTCGTCGGCATTGCTGACGGAGAGCAGCTGCGCGCCGGTGACGCCGTGTTTCCAGAGCCGGGCCGTACCGCCCACTTCGTGCAGGCGGCGCTCGGTGACGAGTTCGAAACCATGACTGTTCATGAGGGATCCTTTCAGGGAAGGTTCGTTGGTAAGATTCATATGGTTCGGCTATACTATGGAGCCTGCCGCTTTGCAAAGAGCGTGCTGGCGCCCCGGCGCAGGACCCTTTGCCGGAACGGCGGCCGCGGACTGTATAAAAAAAGCACATGGGCCGCCTGTTGCGGGGCAAAGCGTCCAATTTTTTTACAACCTGCCGGAATGGCGGGAAAAAGTGTTCAATTTCTGTACAGGTGCCGGGGCCAGGGAAACGCCTTTTTTAAACCTTATTTTGTAATCTATTGTTTTTATTATGAAAATATACTTTGGCACGGAGATTGCTATATCCCGTACAACAACGGCATCGTCCGGGACGGGCCCTCCGGTCCGCCACCACTACGGGGACAGCGCCGAACAGATATACATGCCATACCATCTTCTTCCTTTTTGGAGGTCCGTCATGGAACACCACAAATTTCTTACCGTCCGCGCTACCGCGGCAGCCGCATGGCCTCTTTGCTGCCTCGGCCCGCGACAGACCGCGGTAGCGTGGACAGCCTGACGGACCTCCTTCGAACCTGAAACGAACATCCTCCGCTTCTTCTGAGACCTCCTTCCCCCGGTCGGCCTGTCCCCCCCCCAGGACCGGCCGGGACTGAAAACAGCAACCTCCTTCCTCCTGAAAAAGTCCCTCCCCGGCCGGCTCGTCCCTCCTTCGGAGCCGGCCGGGAACATACCGACCTTCCTCCTCCTGATACCCCCCCGGCAGCCCCGCCCCCCCTTGAGGGGCTGCCGGTGATCCCGGAAAATTTCCCGCTAGCGGAGAACATCGGACCCGGCCACGTGCCGCGTCACGGCTCCGTTACCGGTACGGCCACGGAACGGCAGCAGCCCCTGCCATGTCGCCTTCAAGCGCCGGCAGGCAACGCCGCAGTCTTCCCCGGTCAGGCTCCCCGCTTTGGGGAGCCTTTCTTTTTGGCAATGGGCCGGAGTGTTCGGACGCATCAGACGGCACATGGGAGGACGCGCCAGGAAAAATGCCGACTGGCGGAGCTTCCGGGCAGAGCCGCCGGAAAAGGCCCTTGCCGCTGTGCCGGACACGACGGCTGCCGGTCTACGCCGGTCGCCCGGGAAAAGACGGGCGTGCGTCGCGGCAGGGGACGTAGCGCGGTGCCTCGCCTCATGACAGCCCTGTGGCAGGGGCCCGGCGGTGATCGCAGCGGGGCTTCGCCGGGGGCGCTGTCTGCCACGGGAATGGAACAGGGACGGCGGGCGCCGCTCCTTCGGCCCTGCCATACGTCCGCAACGGGACGGCTCCGCCGGCGGGTAAAGAAGCGCCTTGTTGCCGTCGGGGCTTGCCATTTGCGGGCTTTTGGTCTATGGAAGCTCGTTCATCGAAGCACACTCCGGCAGCGGCCCGGGGTGCCCGGCAATGCGCTACGGCGCATTTTTCGTTGTCTTCCGGTCATGGGGCCGGGGGCGGCGGCAGGTCGGGTTGCAGGGTCTGGGCCGGTGTGGAAGATCACAACCCTTTTGGAGGATTGAAAAATGGCTTACGTCAGCATGAAGCAGATGCTGGAAACCGGCGTGCATTTCGGTCACCAGACCCGTCGTTGGAACCCCAAGATGCGTCCTTACATCTTCGGCGCCCGCAATGGCATCCATATCATCGACCTGCAGCAGACCGTGAAGCTGTTCCGCGTGGCCTATGACAAGGTGGTCGACACCGTGGCCAACGGCGGCAAGGTGCTGTTCATCGGTACCAAGCGCCAGGCCCAGGAAGCCGTGGCCACCGAAGCCACCAAGGCCAACCAGTACTACGTGACCAACCGCTGGATGGGCGGCACCCTGACCAACTTCGTCACCATCCAGAAGAGCGTGGAACGCCTGAAGAAGCTGGAAGGCATGTTCGCCGACGGCAGCATCAACCGTTACCAGAAGAAGGAAATCCTGCTGCTGGAACGCGAAATGCAGAAGCTGGAACAGACCCTGGGCGGTATCAAGAACATGGATCGCCTGCCCCAGCTGGCTTTCATCATCGACCCCCATCGCGAAGACATCGCCGTGAAGGAATGCCGCAAGCTGGGCATCCCGATCGTGGCCGTGACCGACACCAACTGCGATCCCGATGTCATCGACTACATCATCCCCGGCAACGATGACGCCATCCGCGCCATCAAGCTGTTCGTGACGGCTTTCTCCGAAGCCTGCCAGGAAGGCGAAGCCCAGATGAAGGACGGCGCCGCCGTGGAAGCCAACGCCGAAGAAGCCATGCAGAAGGCTGCCGAGACCGAAGCTGCCGCAGAGTAGTTCCGGTACGGTCTTCTGACCTCGGGCAACGCTGTTGCCCCGGGCATCGGCCCTGCTGATGTCCGCGCCCGGACGGGGATGCCCCGTAGCGGGCGACGCAGGAACCGGAGCAGCAAGGCTCCGGCCCCCCCATGCTTCAAAAAGGTGGCGGCGCGGCTTTCGGGCTGTGCCGCCACCCTGCGCACTGCGCGATTTTTTGGAATCTTGCTCCGGCCCAGGCCGGATACACAGGAGAATACAATGGCTATTTCCGCCGCTATGGTGAAGGAACTGCGCGAAAAGACCGGCGCCGGCATGATGGACTGCAAGAAAGCCCTGGTGGAAGTGGACGGCGACCTGGAAAAGGCCGTCGACTGGCTGCGCCAGAAGGGTATGGCCAAGGCTGCCAAGAAGTCCGGCCGTGCCACCAGCGAAGGCCTGGTGATGGCCGCCGTGAGCGCTGACGGCAAGACCGTGGCCATGTCCGCCCTGCTGTGCGAGACCGACTTCGTGGCCCGCGGCGAACAGTTCGAAGCCCTGGCCGCCAAGGTGGCCCAGAGCGTGCTGGACAGCAACCCCGCCGACGCCGAAGCCCTGAAGGGCCTGGTGGGCGAAGACGTGACCCAGCTCATCGCCTCCGTGGGCGAAAACATGCAGCTCGGCAACTTCACCCGTCACACCCGTGAAGACAACGAAGTGATCGGCCAGTACATCCACGCCAACCGCAAGATCGGCGTGCTGGTGGACCTGGTGTGCGACAGCGCCGCTACCGCCGCCAAGCCTGAAGTGCAGGAACTGGCCAAGAACGTGGCCATGCAGGTGGCCGCCACCAACCCCATGGCCCTGGACGGCGCCAGCCTGGACGCCGCCGCCATGGAACGCGAGCGTGAAGTCTACCGCCAGAAGGCCCGCGAAGAAGGCAAGCCCGAACAGATCGTGGAAAAGATCGCCGAAGGCGCCGTGAAGAAGTTCCAGAAGGAAGTCTGCCTGATGGAACAGCCCTACATCCGCGACGACAAGAAGAGCATGACCGAAGTGGTGCGCGAAGTGGCCAAGGCCGCCGGTGGCGACATCAAGGTCGCCGGCTTCAGCCGCATCCAGCTGGCCGCTGAATAAGCTGTCCGCCATAAAGATCCCAGGAGGGGCTCCGGCCCCTCCTTTTTTTGGCCCTTTTCCCGGCCATGCCGACGCTTTCCTGACGGACGCCGGCGTATGCTGCCTCCATCCAGTCCGGGACTCCGTGCGGAGCGGGAGGGCCGGGCATCACTTCAGCATCACTGCCGCAAGGAGGCGGAAAGCTCCCATGTGGGATTTCTCGTGGATCGCCGATCCCTCGGCCTGGGCCGGGCTGGGCACCCTGATCGTGCTCGAGGTCGTGCTGGGCATCGACAACCTCGTTTTCATCTCCATCCTCACCTCGCGCCTGCATACGCAGGAACAGCGCCGCCGGGCCTTCCTCACCGGTCTTGGTCTGGCGCTCGTCACGCGCCTGGTGCTGCTTTCCGCCATCGCCTGGATCGTCAGTCTGACCGAGCCCCTGGTCACGATCTTCGGCAAAGCCTTCTCGTGGCGAGATTTCATCCTCATGGGCGGCGGCATCTTTTTGCTGCTCAAGGGGACCATGGAGCTGCACGAGCGCCTGGAAGGCGGCATGGCCGAATACTCCTCGGCGCCCACGCGCTCGGGCTTCTGGCAGGTCATCATCCAGATCCTGGTGCTGGATGCCGTGTTCTCCCTGGATTCCATCATCACCTCGGTGGGCATGGTGGACCATATCCCGGTGATGATGCTGGCCGTCATCGTGGCCATGCTGGTCATGGTCATGGCCGCCGCGCCGCTGACAAGTTTTGTGGAGCGTCACCCCACGGTCATCATCCTGTGTCTGGGCTTTTTGATGATGATCGGCCTGAGCCTGCTCATGGACGGTCTGGGCTACCATATCCCCAAGGGCTATCTCTATGCGGCCATCTGCTTCTCGGTGCTGGTGGAGATCTGCAACCAGGTGGCCCTGCGCAACCGCCGCAAGCGCATCAGCATGCGCGACATGCGTGAATCCATGGCCATGGCGGTGCTGGGGTTGCTGGGCGGCGGACGTCCCGGCGAGGAAGAAGCGCGGCGCGATGCCGCGGCCCTGGCCAGCGAGAGCGATGCCCAGCCCCTGTTCGAGCCGGAAGAGCGCGACATGGTGGCCCGCGTGATCCGCCTGAGCGGACGCACGGCCCGCTTCATCATGACCCCGCGCCACCGGGTGCGCTGGCTGGACAGCGAGGCCGACTATGCCACAGCCTGCCGTTTTGCCAGCGAGAGCCTCTCGCCCTGGCTGCCGGTGCTGGACCCGGACAGGGACGAAGTGCTGGGCGTGATCCATACCGGGGATCTGGCGGCCGTGACGCCCCAGGGGCCCGTGACGGGCACGGAGCGTCCCGGTACGGCAGCGCCGCAGGATGACGGCAGCGGGCGTGTCTGGAGCGTGCGGCCCCTGCTGCGGCCCGCGCCCACGATCTTCGAGCATGCCTCGCTGACGGAGATGCTGGAAACTTTTCGCGAAGAGCCCACGCCCCTGGCCTTCGTGCGTGACGAATACGGCAGCGTGGTGGGCTGCATCACGCCCACGGATCTGGTGAGCGTGCTGGCAGGCCAGATGGGCGACATGCCCGCCGGGCCCGAAGCCTGCCGCCAGCCTGACGGCTCGTGGCTCATGCCCGGCCGCCTGACCGTGGATGCCGTGACCTCTTGGCTGGGCATCCACCTGCCGCCGCGCAGCTCCTCGGCCACACTGGCGGGGCTGTTGCTGGAGGCCCTGGGGCATATCCCGCACGAAGGCGAGCGGGTGCGCATCCAGGGCTGGCGGATGAAGATAGTGAAGATGGACGGCAACCGCATCGACGAGGTGCTGGTCCGCCGTCTGGAACATTAGCTGTCCCGGCGGGGCGGCGTCTGCCGCCGGTGCCCGGAAGGGCATGCCGGACGGCCCGTGTGTCCCGGGCCGCTGCAGGACGCCGGGGATGGGAATATCCCCGCCGGGACAGCAGGATTGACCGGAAGCAAGGAATCAGGTTCTCCTCCTTTCCCCTTTTCCTTGCTGCCGGAGCGGCAGCTGTGGGAGGCTGTCGCATACAGGGGACGGGTGCCGTGGATCCCGTCCCCTATCTTTCACCTGCCGGGGGGCAGGTAATGGAAGGCCACCCGCCGTTGCGGGTGGCCTTTTGCGTCATGCCGCAGGGCCGTCCCCGTCCGCATCCTGTGCGGGGGCGCTGCCGTCCAGCGTCAGGGGCGGCTTGAATTCGTCCATGAATATCTTCCAGACCGTCACGAAGAGCACGGCCAGCATGGGGCCCGTCACGAAGCCGTCCATGCCGAAGAGCGAGAAACCGCCCAGCGTGGAGAGCAGGACCATGAAGTCCGGCAGCTTGGTATCACGCCCCACCAGGACGGGGCGGAGGATGTTGTCCGCCAGACCGATGACGAAGACCCCGTAGGCCAGCAGCACCACGCCGGACACATAATCGCCCGTGAGCAGGAGGTACCCGGCCACCGGCGCCCAGACCACGCCCGCGCCCACCACCGGGATGAGCGAGAGCAGGGTCATGACCACGCCCCAGAGCACCGGGGCCTTGATCCCCAGTATCCAGAAGATGAGACCGCCCAGCGCGCCCTGGGCCATGGCCACCAGCAGGCTGCCCTTGACCGTGGCCCGCAGCACTTCGGCGAACTTGGCGAAGAGCAGATCCTCGCGGTGGTCGCCAAAGGGCAGGGCCCGGATGAGCAGCACGCGCAGCTGCTTGCCGTCGCGCACCAGGAAGAAGGCCAGATAGAGCATGATGCAGAGGTCCACGAGGAAATTCACCGTACTGCCGCCCAGGGCCACGGTGTTGCGCGCCACCAGACCGCTGACCTTGACCGCCAGCTCGGAAAGTTTCTGGGTGATGACCTCGGGGCCGTAGCCGTAGCGGGTGAGCCAGTCCTGTACGCCGGGCGCCACCTCGCGCAGCTTTTCCAGCGTCTCGCGGATGTCATGTCCGCCGGACGTCAGGCGGCCGTAGAGATTGGCCACCTCGTTGATGAACGTATAAAAAATGTACGCGCAGGGCACGATGATGAGCACCAGGCTCAGGATCACGCAGGTCAGCGCCGCCAGGTTGCGGCCCATGCTGCGGCGCTGCAGGGCATCGTAGACGGGAGTGGAGAGCAGGGCGATGACGATGCCCCAGAAGATGACATCGAAGAAGGGGCGCAGCATCCAGAGGAAGGCCAGCGAGACGCCGGCCAGCAGCAGGAGGAAGGCGCGATCTTCAAAACGGTTGTTGCATTCGAGCATGGGGACTCCTTGCCGGGTCTGCGCGCGGCTTCGGTTCGGGACTCTTTCCGATACCGCAAAAGGCGGGGGCAGGCAAATAGGCTCCCGCTCCGGTTGCGTTCCCCGGCGGTGTCCGTATGCGTATCGGGGCGCCCGTTTGCGACGCTCTCACCATCCGGGCTCGACGCAGGGGCGGCGACAAAGGCATGCCCGGCGATGCGGAGGGGAACGACGCGGGGTGTTTTTCCGCATGTCCTCCCGGCCGGGGAAAGGGCAGGGACGTCCCGGCGGGGCAGGGAAGGAGGCGGCGGGCGGGAGCGCATGTCGCCCCGGCCATACGGCGTCCCTTGCCCGTACGGCGTGCCCGCCCCGGTCGTACAGGCCGCCTTGCAAAGGGCCGTCCCGTGCCGTCCTGCGGGGGCGGCATGGTAAAAGTGCTTTGAGATAGCGACGTTTTTTGCTATGATGAAAAGAGCGCGTCCGAATGCCTGCTGTTCGGTATCGGACGATCCATGAAAGCAACAGCCGGCGTGGCCGGCTTCAACCAAGGCGGAACATATGGCTGAACTCAAGTACAAGCGCGTGCTGCTCAAGCTGAGCGGCGAGGCCCTGGCCGGAGAGCAGAAAACCGGTATCGACCCCGAAACCGTGGGCACCATCTGCAAGGAGATCGGCGGATTGCTCGACATGGGCGTGGAACTTGCCCTGGTCATCGGCGGCGGCAACATCTTCCGCGGCCTTTCCGGTTCCGCCAAGGGCATGGAACGTTCCTCCGCCGACTATATGGGCATGCTGGCCACGGTGCTCAATGCCCTGGCCGTGCAGGACATGCTGGAAAAATTCGGCTACCCCACCCGCGTTCTGTCCGCCATCGACATGCAGGAAGTGTGCGAGCCCTTCATCCGTCGCCGCGCCATGCGCCATCTGGAAAAGGGCCGTGTGGTCATCTGCGCCGCCGGTACCGGCAACCCCTATTTCACCACCGACACCACCGCCGCCCTGCGCGGCATGGAACTGCAGTGCGATGCCATCATCAAGGCCACCAAGGTGGACGGCATCTACGACAAGGACCCCGCCAAGTTCCCCGATGCCGTCAAGTACGACAGCCTGAGCTATGACGAGACCCTGTCCCGCCATCTGGGCGTCATGGACGCCGCTGCCTTTGCCCTGGTGCGCGACAACAACGTGCCCATCATCGTCTGCCGCATGCTGGGCGGCGACATCCGCCGTGCCATCCTGGGCGAGCAGGTGGGCACCATCGTGCACGACTGCTAGTCACGATCTTTTCGAACTCTACAGTCTGTAAGGAGATTTTATGGATATCGATACCATCCTTCTGGATACCGAAGACCGCATGGAAAAAGCCATGGCCGCTCTGGAGCGCGATTTCCAGAAACTGCGCACCGGTCGCGCCACCACCGCCCTGGTGGACGGTATCAAGGCCGATTACTACGGCACCCCCACCCCCATCTCCCAGATGGCTTCCGTGGCCGTGCCCGACAGCCGCACCATCACCATCCAGCCCTGGGACAAGGGCGGCATCTCCGTGGTGGAGAAGGCCATCCTCAAGTCCGACCTGGGCCTGACCCCGGTCAATGACGGCCGCATCATCCGCATCAACATCCCGCCGCTGACCGAAGAGCGCCGCAAGGAGCTGGTCAAGGTGGCCCGCAAGTACACCGAAGACGCCAAGGTGGCCGTGCGCAACGTGCGTCGTGATGCCAACGACTCCCTGAAGAAGCTGGAGAAGGAAAAGACCATCACCGAAGACGAACAGAAGAAGGCCGAAGCCGAAGTGCAGAAGCTGACCGACAAGTTCGTGGCCGATGCCGACAAGCGCAGCCAGGCCAAAGAAAAGGAAATCATGGACATCTAGTGTCCGCCTTCCGGGAGCGGCCCTGCCGCTCCCGGACGTTTTCCGCAGCCCGGCCAGCCCCAGGGGCACCGGGCCGTGTTTTTTTCGGCACGGTCATGTTTTCCGGGCCTGTCGTCCCCGGTTCAGAGAGGTACCATGAGCGAAACGCTTACCCATCTTCCCGTACACCTGGCCATCATCATGGACGGCAACGGCCGCTGGGCCCAGGCCCGCGGTCTGCCGCGCGAGGCGGGGCACCGTGCCGGTGCCGAGACCGTGCGCACCATCGTGACCGAATGCCGCCGTCTGGGCATCCGCCACCTGACCCTGTACACCTTTTCCAGCGAGAACTGGTCGCGGCCCAAGACCGAAGTCTCGGCCCTGTTCTCCCTGCTGCTGGAATTTTTGGGCCAGGAAGTGCCCCGCATGGAGCGCGAGGGCATCCGCCTGAACATCCTGGGCGACATGGAGGCCCTGCCCCTGGCCGCCCGCACGGCCCTGCGCCACGGCCTGCGCCGCACGGCGGCCAATACGGACATGGTGCTCAACCTGGCCCTCAACTACGGCGGCCGCGCCGAGCTGGTGCGCGCCGTGCGCAGCATGATGGCCGAGGGCCTGCGCCCCGAGGACGTCACCGAACAGAGCCTGGCCGACCATCTGTACACCGCCGGACAGCCCGACCCCGATTTCCTCATCCGCACCAGCGGAGAACAGCGCCTGAGCAATTATCTGCTCTACCAGTGCGCTTACAGCGAATTCTACTTCACCCCCACGCCCTGGCCCGACTTCGGCGTGGAGGCCCTGCACGAGGCCCTGGCCGTCTATGCCGGACGCTCGCGCCGATTCGGGAAAACCCAGGAGCAAATCAATGGCCGTTGATCACGCCACCGACATCCGCCGCACCATCACCGGCCTCGTTCTGGCCGCCATCGTCGTTCTTGCCCTCGTCCTGCGGGGCTGGGTGCTGCTTGCCCTCATCCTGCTGGTGGCGGCGCTGGGCCTGTGGGAGTTCTTCTCCCTGTTCTGGGGCAACAAGCGCATCCCCAGCCGCGTCTGCGCCATCGCCCTGGGCTGGGGCATGCTGACGCTGACCTGGGCCCACCGCACGCAAGACGCCCTGGTCTGCCTGGGCGCGGGCTTCGTTCTGGCTGCCATGAGCTTCCTGTTCCGCTGGAACGAGGTGGAAGAGGAAGGCGTGCCCGCCTTTGCCGCCAGCGGCATCTTCATGGCCGGTCTGGCCTACATCCCGCTGCTGTTGCTGCCCGCCACCTATCTTTCCACCACCAAGCTCATCTTCGTGCTGGCGGCCGTGGCCGTCTCCGATACGTCCGCCTATTTCGTGGGCACCCGCTTCGGGCACCACAAGCTGTGGCCCCGCGTGAGCCCCAACAAGAGCTCCGAAGGCGCGGTGGGCAGTCTGGTGGGCTGCGTCATCTTCTGCACCATCTACGGCGCCTGCCTGGGCAGCGCCAGCTGGTGGGCCTTCGCCCTGCTGGGGATCGCCATCAATGCCTTTGCCCAGCTGGGCGACCTGTTCGAATCCGCCCTCAAGCGCGCGGTGCATGTGAAGGACTCCAGCAACCTGCTGCCCGGCCATGGCGGCATCCTGGACCGTGCGGACAGCATCCTGTTCGCCATGCCCATGTTCGCCGTCGTGGACCAGTGGTTCTTCTTCTTTTAGCCGTCATGACGCCGGCAGCTGATGGAAGCGTCGGCTGCCCGTGCTGAGCCCGATTTTGCAAAGGGGCCGGTCTTCTTCGGGAGGACCGGCCCCTTTGGTGTTTTTTGGGGGACGCTGGCGGGGAGTAGATCCGCTTACGTTCTGTGAAACAGCCGTCGGATGACGGCCATTGCCCGGCATCCGGGCTGGGTCAAGCGCGGTCCCGGCCCTCCCTTCCCCCGCAAACACGCTTGCATCCCATTCCTTCCTCCCTCCGGCCCGCTCTCGACGCGGCAAGGGATTTTTGGCATGCTGTGGACGATTTTGTCCCGGAGACAAAGGAGAAACACATGTCAGATCTGTGGCCCGGGCTGAACGGCCCTGCGATTCGGTATATTTCGGAAGCGCCTTCCGAGGCGTGGCGGCGCGGCGTGCGCCAGCTTGTCCTTTTGGGCTCCACCGGTTCCATCGGCGGCAACACATTGGCGGCCATCCGTTCGCGGCGGCGTGAATGCGTGGTGCTGGGCCTCTCCTGTGCGCGCAACATCAAGACCCTGGCCGAGCAGGCGCAGGAGTTCCGTCCCCCCTATCTGGCCGTGCTGGACGAGGCTTCGGCAGCGGGCCTGCGCAAGCTGCTGCCCACGGGCTACACCCCCGAGATCCTGGTGGGCAGCGAAGGCTATGCCCGTCTGGCGGCCCTGCCCGAAGCGGACACCGTGCTTTCGGCGCAGGTGGGCGCGGCGGGCCTGGCCGGGACGCTGGCGGCCGCGCTGGCGGGCAAGGTCATCTGCCTGGCCAACAAGGAATCGTTGGTGCTGGCCGGTGACATGCTGCGTCAGGTCTGCGCCCGTACCCATGCCAGCATCCTGCCGGTGGACTCCGAGCACAACGCCATCTTCCAGTGCCTGGCCGGACGCGGGCAGGAGGTGGACCGCCTGCTGCTGACCGTGGACAGTGAGCACAGCGCTATTTTCCAGTGCTTGCAGGATCAGCACAGCGCCAAAACGCTGGAGAAGATCCTGCTGACGGCCTCCGGCGGCCCGTTCCGCGGCCGCAGCCGCGAGGAGCTGCGCAACGTGACCCGCGCGCAGGCCCTGGATCATCCCAACTGGAAGATGGGCGCCAAGATCAGCATCGACTCGGCTACCATGATGAACAAGGCGCTGGAAGTGGTGGAAGCCTTCCACCTGTACGGCGTGCCGCTGGAAAAGATCACGGTGCTGGTGCATCCGCAGTCGTTGGTGCATTCGCTGGTGCAGTTCACGGACGGCAGCCAGCTGGCGCAGCTGGGCACGCCGGACATGCGCATCCCCATCGCGGCCTGCCTGTTCTGGCCCCGCTGCGTGGATACGGGCGTGCCGCCGCTGGATCTGGTCAAGGCTGGCACCCTGCAGTTCTTCGCCCCTGACGACGAGGCCTTCCCGGCCCTGAAGCTGGCGCGCCGCGCCCTGCGGGAACGCGGCGGCATGTCGGTGGTGATGAACGCCGCCAACGAGGCCGCCGTGGAGCTGTTCCTGTCCGGCAAATGCGCCTTTGCCGACATCGCGGATCTGGTCTCGGCCGCCATGGATGCCCATGCCGCCGGCGAGCCGGGGCACGAACCGTTCTGCCCGCCGCTGTCCTGTAGCGGCGATGACAGTCTTGCCCTTGAACGGGAAGTGACTATCTTGACAGAGCGCATGTCGCGCCTTGACCTGAAAACACGCGAGCTGGTGAAACAGCTGGCCCGCGCCGGAGTTGACGAGTGCTGACGACCATCGTTGCCGCCATCATTGTCCTTGGCGGCCTGATCTTTTTCCATGAACTGGGACATTTCGCCGTGGCCCGCTGGCTGGGCATGGGCGTGTCCACCTTTTCCCTGGGCTTTGGCCCCAAACTGCTCAAATACCGTCACGGCAAGACGGAATACGCCCTGTCGCTGGTGCCTCTGGGCGGCTATGTGGCCCTGGTGGGCGAGAACGACGAGAACGACATCCCCAGCGGTTTCACCCGGGAGGAATGCTTTTCCCTGCGGCCCGCGTGGCAGCGCTTCCTCGTGATCGCGGCCGGGCCCTTCGCCAACATCCTGCTGGCCTGCGTCCTGTGCTGGGTGGTGGCCTGGGGCTGGGGCAATGCCGTCATGCTGCCGCAGGTGGGCGCCGTCATGCCCCAGAGCGCGGCGGCAGAGGCCGGTCTGCAGAAGGGCGACCTGATCCTGAGCATCGACGGCCGTCCCCTCCATTCGTGGGACGAGATATCCCCGACCGTGGCCGAGGCCAACGGCCGTCCCCTGACCCTGACCGTGGCCCGGCAGCCCGCCGAGGGCATGACCCAGGGCACGGAACTGGAACTGACCCTGACGCCGCAGTGGAGCACGCGCAAGACCATCTTTGGCGAGGATGAGAAAGCCTGGCTCATCGGCATCGGGCCGCTGGGCTCGGTGCGCGTGGAAGAACTGGGCTTTTCCGAGGCGTTGAAGACGGGCCTTGTCCAGACCTGGCGTCTGGTGGACCTGACCTGGCAGAGCTTCGTCAAGCTGGCCCAGCGCGTGGTGCCCGCCGATCAGGTGGGCGGCCCCATCATGATCGCCCAGATGGTGGGCCAGCAGGCGGAGCAGGGCCTTGTGGGCGTGCTCGGTCTGGCGGCGCTCATCAGCATCAACCTGGCCATCCTCAACCTGCTGCCCGTGCCCGTGCTGGACGGCGGCCAGATGCTCTTTTGCCTCATCGAGATGATCTTCCGCCGCCCCGTGCCGCAGAAGATCCAGGAATGGGGCATGCGCGTGGGCATGGCCCTGCTGCTGAGCCTGATGATCTTTGCCACCTTCAACGACGTGACACGCATCATCAATACGCCGGACGAGGCCTCGGCCGTGGAAAAGACGGCCCCCTAGCGTCCGGCGGGAGAAATCGATATGGCGACACACGCTGTCCCGGGAACGGGACTGGAGCTGATACTCAACGCCGCTGAAGGCGTGTTGCAGATCGTGGTCACGGAGGATGAGGCCATCCTTTGTGCGCAGGAATGGTACCGCAGCGAGCGGGCCACGGAGATCCTGGCCCCGGCGTTGGCCGAGCTGGCCACGTCGCTGGGCATCCGGTGGAGCGATCTGCGCCGCATCGCCTGCGTGCGCGGGCCGGGCTCCTTTACGGGCATCCGCCTGACCCTGGCCACGGCCGCGGCCCTGCGCCGTTGCGGCCGGGCGCAGCTGGCCGGGCTGGACTACATGCAGGCCCTGGCCACCACGGCCGTCATGCGGCGCGGCATGCTCTACGGCGGCCACGTCTGGGTCCTGACCCATGCCCGCCGCAACCTTGTCCACTGCCAGCCTTTCATCAGCTACGGGCCCGAGATCCCGGCCCAGCCCCTGCAGGGCGTGACCCTGTGCACGCCGGCCGAGGCCGTGGCGGCGATCACGGCCGATACGGCGGACGCCACGCTGGTCTGCGGTACGGGCCTGCGGCGCAATGCGGACGCCTGCGCACCGCTGGAAAACCTGCCTGCCGTGACCTGCCTGCCCGCCTGCATCCATGCCTCCACCGAGGCCCTGTGTTTGCTGGCGCGGCATGGTGACTATGCTCCCGAGGACATCGAGCCGCTGTATGTGCGCCCCTGCGATGCCGTGGACAACCTGCCCGATCTGGCCCGTCGCCAGGGCCGGGACAGCGATGCCGCCACCGCCGAACTGGAGCGCCTGCTGCATCTGGCCCCGGGCAGCGAGATCTGATGTTGTGATGTGATGGGGCGTGTCCTGGGGAAGGGAGACCTTTTCCCAAAGACACGCCCCTCGTGTTTTCTTGCGGGCGTACCTGCGCCCCGGAGCCCTTCACGGCGACGTCCTTTTTCAAGGAGGAACGCGCATGTCTGATGAACATATCCTTGAGGGCAGCGATGCCGCCGAACGGCCCCTGCTCAGTTATCGTCAGTCCTGGCTGGCCTGGGCCGGACCGGTGCTGATGCTGCTGGTCTGCGTGGCCCTGTGCGTGGCCGGGCAGCGCTACATGCCGGAATTTTTCTGGATCTTCGCGGGCGTGGGCGCCCTGCTGGTGCTGTGTATGGTCTACAGGGTCCTGCTGGTGCGCAGCGTGCACCTGTATGCCGACAGCAAGGGCGTCTGGCTGTACCGGGGCATCCTGCCCTGGAACCGGGGCGCCGTGGGCGTCAAATGGCGGGACATGGAAGATGCGGCCTTCACCTCGGGTTTCAGCAGCTGGCTGTTCAACAGCTACACCGTGCGGGTGGGCAACCGTTTTTCGCAGCAAAGCGAGATACTCGTGCACAATATCGCCAACGGACGCGAAGCCGTGAACCAGCTCAACGAGCTGCAGGGACGTTTTTGCGGTCGTGCCGCCCGGCATGACGACTGATCCTCCCCGTCTGAACCGGGGAAAGAGATGCGAGAGGGGGAGGGGCGTTTTTTGGTAAAAACTGCCCCTCCCCCTCTCGCGCTCATCCCCACCCCGAAAAAACTTTTCTTCTGGTCTGTATGGCGGGTCTCCGTCGCTGTATGGCGGACATGGTGCCGCAAGGCTGAATCGGCCCGGCGCAAGGCTCACGCTTCGTCCAGATATTCCTCTGGATGGCATAAAAACGCCCCGTATCGTCTTGATACGGGGCGTTTCTGTGCTGCCGGGGGACAGGACGCCCGGCGCGGTTTCGGCGTCTCTGATGACCGTCAGGGGCCATAATAAAAGTTTTAGGGAAGGAGAGGGGGAGTTTGAGGGGGAGAGGGAGGACCCTTTTCCAAAAGGGTCTCCCTCTCCCCCTCATAAAAAATCTCCGTCGTTACTTGCGATTCTGGGCGCGCAGATAGGCCTTGGCGTCAGGGTCGCCGTTCTTGGCGGCCAGACGGTACCAGCGGGTGGCTTCGGAAAGGTTGCGCTGCACGCCGGTGCCCTGGTCGTACATAAGGCCCAGACTGTACTGGGCGGCGGGCTCGTTCTGGTCAGCGGCCTTGCGGTACCATTCCACGGCCTTGGCGTAGTCCTGCGGCACGCCGCGGCCCTGTTCGTACATGAAGCCCAGATTGTACTGGGCCTCGGCATAGCCGCGCTCGGCGGCACGGGTGTACCATTCCACGGCCTTGAGGTTGTCCTGGGCAAAGCCGCGGCCTTCGGCGTACATGTAGGCCAGATTGTTCTGGGCCTTGAGGTGGTCCTGTTCGGCGGCGCGCTGGAACCAGTGGGCCGCCTTGGTGTCGTCCTGGTTGCTGGCCTTGGCGTTGAGGTACATCCAGCCCAGGGAGTACTGGGCATCGGCCAGGCCCTGGTTGGCGGCACGGCCGTACCAGTCGATGGCCTCGTTCTCGCTTTTGCGCACACCGCGGCCGTGGGCGTAGAGGTAGCCCAGATTATACTGGGCCATGGCCAGGCCCTGCTCGGCGGCCTTGCGGAACCAGCGTCCGGCCTCGCCGTAGTTGCGCCGCACGCCGTCGCCCGTGGCCAGCGCGGTGGCCAGCGCGTTCTGGGCGTTGGCCAGGCCCTTGTCGGCGGCCTGACGGAACAGGGTCACGGCACGCTGGGGGCTCTTTTTGACGCCGCGCCCGTCCTGGGTCAGGCGGCCGAGGATGTACAGGGCCTCGGCATTGCCGTTTTTGGTGAGCGGCGTG
>ENA-OVGR01001710-OVGR01001710.1-human-gut-metagenome-genome-assembly--contig:-NODE-1710-length-17185-cov-4.096848_pt1 | contig 17185 bp, 15 predicted proteins | sample MGYA00237775_ERZ505429 | MGnify/ENA primary metagenome ERZ505429 (study PRJEB26158, sample SAMN06016345) | human gut metagenome | biome: human gut; feature: ankylosing spondylitis patient; material...
ATTCAATCGGTGACGACGGGCTGGTGTTGATTTGTCTGGACAGTGCAAACGGCGGCATTACACCGGAAGATATCTCGGCAATGTGTGATCTGGCACCGGCCAAAATCGTTGCTGCCGAAGAAGCCTTCGAAGATGATATTGCTCTTTCCAACGCTTATTACATAAGCAAGGACAAGGGGATTGAGATTGAACTGTTGTGATTGGCGATTGATGATTTTAGATTGCAGATTTGGGATTGATGGATAAAATTGAATTACAAAAAGGTAGTGAGATAGAAGTGCTATAATGACCGGCTTGCCTTTACATCATTTTTCTACGCCTTTTGCCGCTTATGCCGAAGCACGGCGGCTGGCCGGTTTTGTTGATGATGAGAGTCTGCTGCCGGCTTTTGCCTCTTCTAAAATTAAAATATTGCCCTACCAAATTGCCGCGGCGCGTTTTGCTCTTCGCTCCAATCTGTTAAAAGGCTGCATTCTTTGTGATGAAGGCAGCCTCGGTAAGACTTATGAAGCCTTACTGGTCGTTTCCCAGCGGTGGTATGAAGGGAAGCAACATATTTTAATCGTTTTACCGCAAAATCTAACGGAACAATGGCAAAACAAATTAGCTGAAGAATTCACTTTGCCTGTGTCGTCGTGGGAAGAATACAAAAATGCAGATCGAGGCGTCTGCCTGGTGACTTATGATGAAGCTGTCCGCCATGCCGAACAGTTGGATGCTATCAGTTGGGATTTGGCCGTTTTTGACGAAGCCGATTTTTTATTTAAACCGGAAAACAAGACGGTTATTGCCTTAAAAAAGGCTGTAGGTAACGCTTTCAAACTTCTGTTGACGCCGACGCCGATCACTTTGAGCATTATGGATATTTACGGATTAATCCATTTTATTGATGAAACGGTTTTGCCGGATGCCGAAAGCTTTTACAAAAGATACTTCAGAAAACCGGAAAATTACGGTGAATTATCGGCATGGGTTTCAAAATTTGCTTTCCGTACGTTAAAAAGTCAGGTGCAGCAATATGTTAACTTTACCCGCCGTTTGCCGATTGTCTTAAACTATATACCGGAAGACAAGGAAAAGAAGTTATATGATTTAATCCAAAAATACCTTGCAATTGCCGACAAACAGGCCTATCCGCAAATGGACAATTATCAGCTGACATTACGATTTTATCATACGCTGTCTTCCTCTCCACAGGCACTGGCTTCAATGTTGGCGGCTCCCATAGAAAGAACGCGAGATTCCGAGCGAATTGTTCTGACGGCAATACGGGATCTGGCTGCCCAAATTCCGGTCAATGCCAAAATGCAGGCTTTGTTAAGCGCTTTGAATAAGGTTTTTGCCCATTTGAAGTTCCGGAGAGAAGCGCAAAAAGCCATTGTTTTTACCGATAATTCGGTCACAGCCGAAGTTCTGTCCGGATTTTTGCAGACTAACAAATACAATGTTGTCAAATATACCGATGATGATGCCTTAAAGCAATTCCGCAACGACAAAAGCCTGCAAATTCTGATTGCCAATGACGCAATTGCCAAGGGATTGGATATTGAATACTGTCCTGTGGTTGTCAACTATGATTTGCTTTACAATGCCGTGGAAATGGAACAGCGGATTTGCCGTTGTCACCGCCAGGGACAAAAATCAGATGTTCTGGTCATTAATTTATTAAGTCAGGAAAATTTTTCAGATGTACGTATTCTGGAACTGATAAACAAGAGGACACTTCAATTTGACGGCATTTTCGGCATGTCGGACAATATCGTCGACAACTTTGATATCTCCTTGGACGAGCTTTTGGCCAGACGCCGTCCGTTTGCAGATATTGAGCGGGATTTTGAGCATAATCTGGCGGAAAATAAAAAATCCAACGAACAAACGGTTGCTTCGGCCGAAGATGCTTTGTTTACGACTTTTACCAAAGAAATTGCCGATAAATTTGCCGTTTCTCCGCAATATATCCAAGAACAGGCCGACAAGATAAACGAAGATTTGTGGGAAGTCGTCAAATATTACTTTCAGGTAAATTTTCCGCAATATATTATTGATGATACTGCGCGGACTTTGACACTTCCCGATAATGAAGAGCCGCCACATCTTTTTTATTATAACAGCGGCACTCGTAACGTTCCTTACACCGGAAGACGTGCGTACGGTATGTCTAAAGATTTTAAACCGGCGGCCGGTCGTATTTCTCTGACATCTGTGTTGGTGCAGGGAATATTAAGCGAAATATCCTGTTATACGGAAGGAGAAATAATAGTTGATGCACTGCTTCCTTCTTGCGAAATCAGTTGTTTTAACGTGGATGTTACGGCCGGAAAAACATTTATAAAAAGCGCTGATGTTTTAACCGGAAAAAACGGATCCGGCCGGAATCTGGATGATATTGAATGTCGCAGAATACTGAATCTTCCTGTAGTTAAATATTCGGAAACGGGAAAATCCGTTGCTTATTGGCTGACAATAGCCACATCCGGATCATTCGGCAAAACACTTGATATACAAACAGAAGAAAAAATAAAAGAAGATATTTTCAATGACAAAAGAAAGAATTTTGCGGCGGATATTGATTTAATCAAAATGCGGGCCGCTCGGGAAAAAACGTTACTGGAACAAAAGATAAACGAAACAAAGCAGAAAGTTACTCAAACCCGGAATAAATTATCTGAAGTCAATGACCGTCTGGAAGAATTAAAAATCCAAAAACAACTTAACCTTTTGGAAAAAGAGCTGCGAAAAAAAGAAGAGGGGCTGTTTTTTGATCAGATGCAAATAGATGTGCAAACTGAGGAAAAAATTGATAATTTAACCGGTACTGCAAATCTAAAAATAAAAGCAACTAATTTATTTGAAGTCAAAATTCAGGGAAAAGTATGATATAAATTCTTTTCAAAACCGTTATTGTCGGGGATGCCGGCGGGGGCGGGTGATCGGGGCAAAAGAAATGGAAGGAAGCTTGTCCATCTCTTCCCTCTTAACCCCGGGCAGCGTGGTGATCGGGTTCAAAAGAAAAGGAAGAAAGCTTTTTCCGGCGGCGTTTGGCAGTAAATTTTATTTGGTAAATAACGGATTATCATTTATGGGATATTTCGCTGCTTATTTTTCAAGCTGATCGGCAATTGCCTTTCCCGCGGCGGACGGCTTTGACATATGAGGATAAGTGTATTCGTAAAGGGGGAGCCGGCTTTCCTGCTCTTTGGCAGAGTGTTTTCCGGCAAATGAACGGTTATGGCCGGCCAGGCAGTCGTTTACGATTTCCGTGGCGGTTGCTGCCTGTTGCAGGTATAAACTGCAAAGGGAGGAACTTTTGCCGGTTTCCGTCCGGTCAAAGTAAAGTCGGGGATTTTGTCTGAACCGTGATCCGACGGCGGATATCTGTTCTAAATTGTAGTCGATGAAGCGGTGTGTCAGTTGATATTGCAGTTCCCGAAGGGAAAGGCCGGGATATTGTTTTTTGAGTGTGTCGCCTTCTTCGTTGATGAATTTTTGTCCGCGCAGCAGAAGTAGTTTCTTTTCCGCGTCGTTGTTGTTTTCCGTTTGCCGGTTGCGGTTGAGAAATTCTCTTTGCCGTTCTTCGTCCATCCCCCATTCCCGCATGATACGGCGGGCCTGTTCCCGTCTTTGCGGATGATTTAAAACTTCCTTTTCAATGTCTTTTCCGCCGTCGCACAGCACTCTGAACATGCCGTTGTAAATCAGCCCGTCTTCCAAAAAGCGTTTCTGCGCCTGCTCGTCGGCAATACCCGCCAATGCAAAGGTGTCTTTGATAACGGTCGTGTTTTTCAAACTTTCGAAAGTCAGCGGAGCCGCCAGTGCCTCGTCCAGTTCCCTCATGGCTTCCGGCGAATATTGCGCGGTTTGTGAAATCTTCCGGGCTTCCGCCAGCAGTTCCCGATTGCTTAAGGCAGACAGTTTTCCGTCCCGCCACAGGGATCGGGTGTGGTTTTTGATTTGTTTCAGAGCGGGGTTCATAATATAAGATCGCCATTTGTCGGCGCCCTCTTTGTCGCCGCTGCGCAAACGGGCGCTCATAACCGCCAAAGGATACATCATGCCGTTCAGGCGCGCGTTGGCAAGAAAGTCTGCAATTGCCGGGTTGGAGTGCTCTTGCACGATTTTCAGGCAGGCAAACGCGTCGCAATAAGCTTCGTTGTCGGTTCCCGTGCAATGAACGGCTTCGTGGTACAGGCCGCGTTTTTTGCTCACTTCAAAAATGTCGACGCCGTCCAGAGCCTCCCGCAGTTCCGGCGAAATGCCGGAAAACATGATTTTGCCGCTTGCAGCCATGTTTTTTTCCTTGTTGTCAAGAAAAATAAAAGAACGGTCAAACATTGTGATAAAGTTCGTGTTGTTGCCGAGGTTGTAAAAACCGGCGACAAACTGTTCGTAAGATATTTCCCCTCGGCTGCCGGATTGTTGTGTCTGCCGCTGAAAGTTTTGGTAAGCTTGTTCCGTTTCCCGGTCGGAAACACTGAAACTCCGCAGCGCCTGCCGGGCGGTTTCAAACTTCAGCCGTTCGTCGTCCGAGCCGAGGCCGCAAAGTTCGTTGTCCGCCTTGCGGTGCAAAAATTCCCTTTCCAGACGATCATGGTCAACCAGGCAGACGGTCTGCGGTCTGGCAATTTCCGGCGCTTCCGCTTCTTGTCTGAGAGCGCCGGCAAAATCCTGCATTTTGTCAATCCAAAGGGAATGTTCGCTTATCATTGTTTTTATCCTTATGATTTAAGAAAAATGATAACAGACGGAGCGGGATTCGTCGGGAATATTGTTCAGTTGCCGATCCCCGAAAAGCCCATGAAAGCCATTGAGAGAAGGGCGGCGGTGATGAGGGCGATCGGCGCGCCGCGCACGGATTGCGGCAAGGCGTCCTGGTTTTGGCTGATGCGTTCCCTCAAACCTGCCATCAGTACAATGGCGAGGGTAAAGCCGGCGGCGTTGGCCAGGCCGAAGCAGACCGAAAGCGACAGCGAAAAGCCCTTTTGTATGGAGAGGATGGCAACGCCCAAGACCGCGCAGTTGGTGGTAATCAGCGGCAGATAGATGCCGAGCGCCTGATACAGGGCGGGAGAAACTTTTTTGATAATGATTTCCACCATCTGTACCAAAGCGGCGATCACCAGAATGAAAACGACCGTGTTCATAAATTCCAGATGATACGGCACCAGCAGCCGGTAGTAAATCAGATAAGTCGCGACGGACGAGATGGTCATGACGAACATGACGGCCAGCCCCATGCCGACGGCGGTGGAGATTTTTTTGGATACGCCGAGAAACGGGCAAATGCCCAGAAACTGCGACAGGACGATGTTGTTGACCAGAATAGCGGAAATGAAAATCATGGTAACGCTCATTTATTTTACTCCCCGCAGGCGGTTGAAGATAATGATCAGCCCGGCAAGTGCCAGAAAAGCGCCCGGCGGCATGACAAACAGCAGGACGGGGTACCCTTCTTCTCCGATCAGGCCGTGGCCGAGCAGACTGCCGGCGCCCAGAATTTCACGCACCGAGCCGAGCAGCGAAAGCGCCAGGGTAAAACCGATGCCCATGCCGAGAGCGTCGAGGAAAGATTGAAAAACGTTGTTTTTCGAGGCAAACGCTTCCGCACGGCCGAGAATGATGCAGTTGACCACGATCAGCGGAATATAGATCCCCAGTCTGGCGTGCAGAGCCGGCAGCCGGGCGGCCATCATCATGTCGATGACCGTGACAATTGAAGCGATCAGCACGATATAGCAGGGAATGCGCACCATGGCGGGGATGAAGTTTTTGCAAAGCGAGATGACGCAGTTGGACAAAAGCAGGGTAAAGGCGGTGGCAACTCCCATGCCGAGCGCGTTTTCAAGCGAAGTGGTAACGCCCAAGGTCGGACACATGCCGAGCATCATGACGAAAACCGGATTTTCGCGGACGATGCCGCGGGTGAGGTTGGAGAGGCTTTTATTCTTCATGACCGGTTGCTCCCGCATTAAATTTCTTGTATGTTGAAACCGCTTTTTCCACCGCGTCGATCACCGCCCGCGAGCTGATGGTGGCGCCGGTGACGGCGTCGATTTCCCCGCCGTCTTTCTTTAATTTGAATTGATCGTGGTAAGAGTTGAGGCCGATAAACTGGTCGGCGAATTTACTTTCCGCGATTTTGGTGCCGAGACCCGGCGTTTCTTTTTGCTCAATGACTTTATAACCGGTAACGGTGCCGTCCATCAGCATGCCGATGATCAGTTCGATTCTGCCGCCGAAACCGTTGTCGGAAAAGGTTTTGATCGCGACCGAAGTGACGATGCCGTTTTCCCGCGCCGGGTAAAGTTCGAGTTCGGATTTTCCGTCGGGGGTGGCGATGGTTGTTTTTTCGGCAAACGGATTGTTGTCGAAAGTTCCGACCACTTCGCGGATGGCATCAAGCGTTTTTTGATCTTTGGCCCGGGCGATCGGTTCCTTGGTAATCTGATAGACATATCCGAGGGCGGCGGCCGACAGCACGGCGACCGCAAGCAGGGCGGCAATCATGTTGAATAAAGTTGATTTTATCGGTTTCATTTATTTTCTCCCGGTTCCGAATATGCGCGGGTGGACGTAACGGTCAATCAGCGGTACGAAGGCGTTCATGATCAGAATGGCAAAGGAAACGCCTTCCGGATAAGAACTGTAACGGCGGATGACAAAGGTGAGCACGCCGCAGCCGACGGCAAAGACGATGCGGCCGTTTTTACTCATCGGTGAGGTTGTGTAGTCCGTCGCCATGAAAAAGGCGCCGAGCAGAAGTCCGCCCGACAGCAGGTGCGTTACCGGTTCGGTTGCCGGTGAACCGGTAGTCAGCCAGCAGATGCCGGTGAGGATGAAAAATGTGCCGAGATAGTAAAGCGGGATATGCCAGGAAATGACTTTCCGGTATAAAAGATAAAGAAAACCGATCAGCAGTGCCAGAGCCGAAACTTCTCCCATCGAACCGCCGGTGTAGCCCAGAAACATTTCCAGATAACCGGGCAGCTCGCTCAAACTGCCGGTCAGCTGCGTGGCGGAAGTGGCGGCATCGACATGTTTGAGAATGCCGAGCGTGGTGGCCGAAGTGGTAACGTCGGCGTTCATAAAGTCAAACAGATGCGGCCGCACCCAGGTCGTCATTTGTACGGGGAAAGAGATGAAAAGGAAAACGCGGCCGACAAGCGCCGGGTTAAAAAGGTTTTTGCCGATGCCGCCAAATGCCGTTTTGGTAATGACGATGGCAACAAAACAGCCGATCAGCGTCATCCAGACCGGCATGTTGCAGGGCAGGTTATAGGCAAGCAGCAGACCGGTAACCACGGCCGAAAGGTCGCGGGTGGACGGCGTTGTTTTCAGCCACCATTTTGAGCAGACGTATTCAAACAACACGCAGCCGGCTACGGCAGTCACCATGGTGATAAGCGCCGCCATGCCGAACAGGGCGACGGCGGCGAGCCCGGCCGGTGCAAGCGCGATAATAACGTCGCGCATGATCGAGCGGGTGTCGACGGGAGAATAAAAATGCGGAGCAGTGGAAATTTTCAGCATGTCGGTCAAAGTCCTATTTCTTTTTGCGTATTTCGTATTTTGCCAGTTTGCAGTAGTCGGTCAGCGGAACCCGGGCCGGGCAGATGTAGGAACAGCTGCCGCATTCGATGCAGTCAAGAACGTGAATTTTCTTGGCTTCCTGATATTCTCCGCGGCGGACAAAACCGGTGATGGCAAAAGGCTCCAGCCCCTGCGGGCAGACTTCCGCGCAGCGTCCGCAGCGGATGCAGGCGGTTTGTTCGGGATCAAAGACGGAACCTTCTTTTAGCAGCAGGATGCCCGAGGTGGTTTTGGTCACCGGTGCCGACAGGTTGGTGGCGGCTACGCCCATCATCGGTCCGCCGAAGATGATTTTGCCCGGCGTTTCCAGCGGACCGGCCTTTTCAATCAGATAGGAGGCCGGCGTGCCGATACGCACGCGGTAGTTGCCGGGGCTTTGCAAATCGTCGCCGCTGACGGTGACAATGCGCTCAAACAGCGGCTTTCTTTTTTGCACGGCCTCGTATACGGCATGAACGGTGCCGACGTTTTGTACCAGACAGTTGACGTCGATCGGCAGGCAGCCGGGGGGTACTTCGCGTCCGGTGACGGCGGCGATCAGCTGCCGTTCCGCGCCCTGCGGATATTTGGTTTTGCAGACGACGACGTTGACGCCGACATAGCGGCGGGTGAGCCTGTGCATAACTTCGATTGCCGCCGGTTTGTTTTCATCAATGGCGATTACCGCTTTCTGGATGCCGAGCGCCCGGTTTAAGATTTTGGCGCCGATGATGATCTGTTCCGCTTTTTCCTGCATCAGGCGGTCGTCGGCGGTCAGATAGGGTTCGCATTCAATGCCGTTTAAGATGATGCAGTCGATTTTTTTGCCGGCCGGCAGGGTGACTTTGATCGGGGTCGGATAACCGGCGCCGCCCATGCCGACAATGCCGGCATTTCGGATAATGCTGACGATTTCTTCCGGCGAAGCGGTGATGTCCTTGACCAGATCGGGGGTACGGTCGATCGTTTCTTCCCATTCGTCGCCTTCGGTCCTGATGGTGATCATTTTTTCCAGATAACCGACTTCGCCGGTTACCTCTTCCACTTTGATCACTTCGCCGGAAACGGGAGAGTGTACGTCGGCGGAAACGATGCCGTCGGCATCGGCAATCATGGTGCCGACTTTGACCCGGTCGCCTTTCTTGACCAGAATTTTGGCCGGTGCGCCGATATGCTGCTTGACCGGTACATATACGGTTTCGGGGATGCCGGCGTCTTCGATCGGGAGATATGAGGTGTTTTTGTGCTTGTCGGGATGGATACCGCCGACGGAAAAAGTTTTAGTTTTGCTCATTTTTGTCTCCTTTGGCTCCGGTATAGACGATGGCGCCGGTCGGGCAGCCGGCCGCCAGTTCCGCACCGTAAAGCTTGGCCGAAACCGAAGGCGGAATGCGGGAAAGATTTTCTTCAACGGTGACTTCCGGGCAGATTTTGGTGCATTTCATGCAGGCAATGCAGGCGGCTTTGCAGTTTTTGCGGGCGGTTGCGCCTTTTTGTTTGTTGCTGCAGGCCACATAAACCATTACCCCGTTTTTTCCGCGGGGGCGGATTTCATATAATCCGCGCGGGCAGATGCGGACGCAGGCGCCGCAGGAAGTGCATTTGTCGGGATTGACTCTGGGCAGGCCGGTCTGATCGTCCATTTCGATGGCGCCGAAAGGACAGTTGCGGACGCAGTCGCCGAGCCGGAGACAGCCGTTCGGGCAGCCGGTTTTGCCGACAAAGGCGCGGTTGGCCAGCCGACAGCTTTGCAGGCCGATGTATTCTACTTTGTCGGGGGCGTTTTCACAGGTGCCGTTGCAATGCAGCACCGCTACCGTCGGTTCGTGCTCCGGCGTGGAATAGCCGAGCCGTTTGGCAACTTCGTTCATGACTTTGCTGCCGCCGACCGGGCAGTACAGGTGGGCAAAGGCTTCCGCGTCGGCATTGACGCAGGCGTTGGCAAAATCCTGACAGCCGGCTTTGCCGCAGGCGCCGCAGTTGGCCTGCGGTAAAAGGGCGGCGATTTTGTCGGCCAGCGGATTGCCGGCAACCTTGAATTTCTGCGCGGCAAAGTAAAGAACCAGCGCCGCAGCCAGGGCAATCAGCGACAAAACGACAATGTTGGCTATGATTAGTTCGCTCATGGCAACTCTCTTGAGAATTTATAAATTATGCGTTTATACATAACATAAATTCGGGGGATGCAAAATCTTTTTTTGCACTTATCGCAATTTAATTTCTGTTTTTGCCCCGATATGTCGGCGGAAGAAAAACAGCAGCAGATAATAAAGAGCGGGCGCCGCCAGCGCGGAAAAGGCGGCGGTGTCTTCCCCGGCGCCGGCGGCAAGCGGAATGAACAGACCGGCAAGCGTAAAGGCAAGCGGCAGCGCGTAGGCAATGAGGGCGGCATAGACGGCGCTTTTTTCGCTGATCGTCAGCGTGACCCGTTCGCCGACATGGTAGGACGAGGCGTCCGTAACTTTGATTTCCGCCTTGTTTTCGCCGTCGTTTCCGGCATGGCAGAAGTTTCTGACGGCGCAGCCGCCGCAGGCTTCCGACCGTTTGAAGGTTACCGTGACCGTATGTTGGCCGACGGCGGTTACGGTGCCGGCGCGTTCGTGGGTTTCCATTTTATTTTTCTCCCGTCATTTTTTTTGTTTCTGACGAAAACTGCGGAACGATGCCGCTGCCGTCGCGGACGAACAGAATAACGGCCAGGCCGTTTTCTTCGGCAAAAGCGAGGGCTTCTTTTTCGCCCATGGCCGTCAGGGCGGTGGCCAGAGCGTCGGCGGTCATGCAGTCGTCGTGAAATACGGTGACGGACGCCAGGCCGTTTTCTACCGGATAGCCGGTTCGGGGCGAGATGGTGTGGGAAAATTTCCTGCCGCCGTCGTAATAAAAGTTGCGATAGTCGCCGGAAGTGGCGACGGCGCGGTTTTTGACGGTAAGGACGTAGGCGTTTTCGGTATAATGTCCTTCCGGTTTGACGATGCCGACGTTCCAGCCGTCGACGTCTTCCGATTTGCGGCCGGCCGCCCGCACTTCGCCGCCGATTTCGATCACGTAGTCGCGAATGCCGAGTTCTTCCAGTTTTTCCGCCACGCGGTCGACGCCGTAGCCTTTGGCGATGGCCGAAAGGTTAAGCGTGACTTCGCTGTTGTCTTTTTTCAGTTTTTGCCAGTCTTTGTCAAAGCGGATTTTGTCAAAGCCGGAGGTGGCCAGCAATGCCCGTATTTCTTTGTCGTCGGGACGTTTCTTTCCTTTTTTGACGCCGAATCCCCAAAGGTCGATCAGCCGGCCGACGGTGGGATCGAAAGCGCCGCCGCTCAGGCGGTATATTTCATGGGCCTTTTTCATCACCTTTCGCATCGGTTCGGAAAGTTCCAGCCATTGTCCCGCGGGGGCGGCGTTGATTTTTGACAGTTCCGAATCCGGGTCGAAAACGGACATTTCCGCATTGACTTCGGTCAGCGTTTTTTCTATTTCCGCGGCGAGGTCGGCGGCAGCGGGGGAGTTTTTGATTTTGATGCCGTAGTAGGTGCCCATGGTCCGGCCGGAAATCGTTTCGTAGGACGGGCGTTCCTGCCACAGCCGGAAAATGCAGGCGGCCGCGATGATAAAAATGAGAATATATTTTAAAAGGCGCATGTTTTCGGGTCCGGAATTAGTAAAAATTTTATTATTTTGTGTTATCTTATCAACAAAATGGTCGTTTTTTATGAAAGGCAGTTCATTATGAAAGAATATTTCCGAATTCTCAAGCAAAAAGTAAAAGACTTCTGGCGCAACCTGCGGGTCAGGGAACAGTGGGCCTACATTACGGCGCTGTCGCGCAAAATATACGCCAAGGCTTACAACAAAATCAACGTGGCCGGAACTTATCTCGGACAGATCGGTATTTCGGCCAACGCGGTCAGTTGGAGCGGATTTGTCATCGGCGTGTTTGCCGTCAATTTTATTGCCATGGAAATGTACGGCTGGGCGTTGCTTGCCATTTTGCTGAACCGCTTCTGCGACGGTTTGGACGGTGCCATTGCCCGGTCGACCAAAGTGACCGATTTCGGCGTTTTTCTCGATGCGACGCTTGACTATATTTTCTACGGCGGCGTCATTTTTGCCTTTGCCCTTGCCGACCCGGCCGAAAACGGCCTGGCCGCGGCCTGCATGCTGTTCGGTTTTGCCGCTGCCGGCTACGCGATGCTGGCCTATTCGGTGGTTGCCTACAAAAACCATGCCGACCGGCAGCTTAACCTTGACCATTCGCCTTTTTATCTCGGCGGTCTGGCTCAGGGGTCGGAAACGCTGATCGCGCTGATGATTCTCTGTCTGTTTCCCGGCTGGTTTCCGGTGATGGCGATTCTGCTCGGCGTATTGTCGTTGATCAAGGCTTTCAGCATGATTGTTGCCGCCTATTACAATTTTGTAATCGTTCCCTTCCGCAAAGGAAAGTAGATGAAAAAGTTTTTTCTGCGCTGTTTGCTGCCGCTTGTTCTGGCGTTTGCCGCCGCCGGCGCCGATGCGGCGGTGCGCAAACAGACGCCGCGCAATGCGGTTGAAGTTTCCGCGGTTGAGGACGGCGGGCAGATCCGGGTGAAGCTGAAAATCGAACCGCAGAACGGCTGGCAGATATATTCGCACAATCCCGGCGAAGTCGGTTTGCCGACCAAAGTCGAATGGCGGCTTTATGATCATCGGTTGGTGACCGAAGAATGGAGCGAAGGCGAAGATATTATTTACGAAGGTTACGGGTTAAACGTCTATCGCCGGCCGGCCGCCTATTCCGCGGTGCTGGACAAGGCGGCGGGAGAGATGCCGGATCTGGAAATTTCCTGGATGGCCTGCAACGGGGAGTGCGTGCCGGAAAGTCTGGCCTTTAAGCTGACGCCGGAAGTTTTTGCCGCGGCGCCGGCGGAAACCGTTCCCGGCCTGTTTGCCGTTTCGTCCCTGCCGGGCAAAAATCCTGCCGGTCGTTCGCCCTATGCCGGGGCGGAGAAGACGCAGTCGTCCGACGGCTGGCTGGAAATTCTGCTGCTGGCGTTTGCCGGAGGAATCGTTCTTAACTTTATGCCCTGCGTTTTTCCGATTTTGTTTATCAAAATTATGTCGGTAACCGGAGAGAAGGAACGCCGCCGCAATGTCATCGAGGCTTTTCAATATGCGGGCGGGGTGCTTTCCTGCTTTGCCCTGACGGCGGCGCTGCTTTCCTGGCTGCGGCACCGGGGGGCGGAAATCGGCTGGGGCTTTCAGCTGCAGTCGCCTTATTTCGTCGCTGCGATGGCGCTGTTGTTTCTGCTTTTGGCGCTGATGTTCTTAAATGTCATCAAAGTCAACTGGAGTTTGAAGTACCTTCCCGCCGGCTCGTTTATGACCGGGCTTTTGGCGGTTCTGATCGCCAGTCCCTGCACGGCGCCGTTCATGGGGGCTGCCGTCGGCTGGGCGCTGACGACCGACCGGCCGGCTTATTTTTACTATCCGGTATTTCTGATGCTGGGAGCCGGCTATGCGCTGCCGTTCTTTCTGGCGGGTATTTATCCCGCGGCGCTGAAGAAGATTTTGCCGCGGCCGGGCCGCTGGATGGAAGTGGTGAAAAAACTGTTTGCCCTGCCGATGCTTGCAACCTGCGGCTGGCTGCTGTGGGTGTTGTGGAGCGGGGCGGAAACGGTGCCGTCGGCATGGGAGCCTTACCGGCCGGAGAAAGTGGAGGCCGCGCTTGAAAAAGGCGAGAAGGTTTTGCTCAATTTTACCGCCAAATGGTGCATCACCTGTTTAGTCAACGAAAAGTCGGTGTTTTCGGGGCAGGATTTTGCCCGCCTGGCCAAAAAGCATAAGGTGCGTCTGTTCAAAGCCGACTGGACCAACCGCAGTCCGGAAATTTCCCGGGCGCTGGCGGCTTTCGGCCGCAGCAGCATTCCGCTTTACGTGTATTATGACGGAAAGGGAAATTACAAACTGCTGCCGCAGCTGCCGGACCTTGACGATTTCAGGGAAGCTTTCAGCGGCAGATGATGCCGCCGCCCAAAACCGTGTCCCCGTCGTAAAATACGGCGCTTTGGCCGGGCGCTACCGCTTTCTGCATATCGTCGAAGCGGATTTCCGCCTTGTCTTCGCCGATCATTGACAGCAATGCGGCGGCCGGCGTCTGTGACGAACGGATTTTGACCGTCACCGGCCGCGGCCGGTCAATGCCGGGGATCGAAAGCCAGCTCAGGTTTTCGCATGTCAGTGAGGAGCGGAGCGTGTCGCCGTCGTGTCCGAGCACCACTTCCCGCCGTTCGGGGTTGATGCCGATGACATAAAGCGGCCGTTCGGAAGAAATGCCCATGCCGCGGCGCTGGCCGATGGTATAATTCCAGATTCCCTGATGGCGGCCGAGAACTTTGCCCTCTTTGTCGACAAAGTTCCCCGGTTCCGGTTCTTTTTGCAAAATATCGTTGATGTCGCCGTTGTAAAAGTCCTGACTGTCCGGCTTGTCGCAGACTTCCAACCCGGCCAGCCGGGCAAATTCCCGCACTTCGGCCTTTTGATAACCGCCGAGCGGCAGCAGGATACGGCTGAGCTGTTCCTGACTGAGACGGTAAAGAAAATAAGACTGGTCTTTTTTCGGATCGACGCCGCGGCGGATGCGCCAACGGCCGGCACCGTCGTCAAAATCGAGACGGGCATAGTGGCCGGTGGCGAATTTGTCAAAGTCAAGGCCGGCTTTGCGGGCAGCTGCCGGCAAAGCTTCGAATTTGACGACGGCGTTGCACCACACGCAGGGGTTGGGCGTGCGGCCGGCGGTGTATTCCTGTTTAAAATTGTGCAGCACGATCCGTTTGTATTCTTCCGCGCAGTCGAAAACATAATAGGGAATATCCAGTTCGCGGCAGATTTTGCGGGCGGATTCCACATCCTTTTCCTCATGCGGGCTGAAGCAGGAATCGGCCGAAGCACTGCCGCGGAAGTTGGTGTTTTTGTCCCAGATGGACATGGTGGCGCCGATCACTTCGTGACCGTCACGTTTCAAAAGATAGGCTGTTGCCGCGGAATCTACGCCGCCGCTTAATCCGACTAAAATTTTCATCCGTTGTTCCTGACCGTTGGCGTTTGTCTGCCCGATTATGTCCGTTAAATTTGTCGGAATCAAGATTTTTTTGCCGGAATGTAAAAAATGCGGAAAACCGGCCGGCGGTTTGTTCTCCGTGTCGAGTAAAATCAAATTGACAAAATTGCCGCGTCCGGGTATATTGAAGCGATTTAAAATTATTAACTTAATCATTGGGAATATGAAAAAAATTTCTGTAGAAATCGTGCAAGGCAATGTTTTGAGCGTGGACGCAAAGGGTTTTGTCGTTCCTCAGTTTGCCGATAAAATGTCGTTAACCGGCGTGTCCGGCATCTTAAGTCAGAACGGTCATTTTTGCGGTATCCGCGATTATGCCGTCGTTGCCCGCCAGAGGCGGCTGCCTTTCGGTTATTCTTTCGTTACCGACGGCCGCGACGGTGTCAAGATGCTCAACGTTTCCCTTTTGGGCGTGTCTGCTCCGGACGCTTTCGGCATGGTGCAGCTTTCGACTTTTGCCGCTTTGGCCGAAGCCGAAAAAAACGGTCTTGACAGGATCGTTATGCCCGCTCTCGGAACCGGCAAAAGCGGCAGTCTGAGTTTTACCCGGTCGGCCAAGGCGATGCTTTCGGCAATCGAAAGTTACGCCCCGCTGGCGCAGGGATTTTTGAAAAACGTGACGATTTGCATTTTCAAGGGTGACAAGGCTTTCCGGGATTATAAAAACGTGGCCGGAAAGAAAAGTTACCGCGCTTACGTCAATGACGAGCTGGAAATATGGAACGAGGTCAACCGCCGCAGTCTGATGAGGAATGCCTGAGCCGTTGATCCGATGTTTTGCAAACAGGCCCGGACAGCATTATGCTGACCGGGCTTGTTGCATTTTGCGAAATTTGTGCTATAAAACCGAAAAACGGTGCGAAAGGTGTAAAAGAATGAAAATATTGCTGTTGTCCTGCTGTGCGCCCTGTTGCTGTGCGGTGATCGAAAAAATGGCGCGGGACGGGTATGATTTTGCGGTGGCGTTTTATAATCCGAATATCGTGCCGGCGGCCGAATATGAAAAAAGAAGAGAAGAAAACCGGCGTTTGTGCGAAGGACGGAAAATTCCGTTTATTGAACTGGAATATGACAACGAACGTTGGCGCAACCTGATAAAGGGGCTGGAAAACGAACCCGAACGGGGCCGCCGCTGCGACGTGTGCTTTTACATGCGGTTAAAGCGGGTTATGGAATACGCAAGGGAGAACGGTTTTGACGCGGTGGCGTCCGTGTTGGGCGTTTCCCGCTATAAGGATCTGGCGCAGGTGAACCGTGCGGCGCAGAAGGCTTCGGCGGAATGCGGGGTGCCGTATGTCGAAATCGAAGGGCGCAAGGGCGGCATGCAGGATCGGCGGCAGCTGCTGATCCGCGAATTGGGGCTTTATGCCCAGGATTACTGCGGCTGTAAACCCCGGGTGCGGGAAACGGCGGATAAAAAAACACCGGAACTGTGAAAAGTCCGGTGTTTTTGAGGCAGGATGCGCTAAAGGCCGCTCAGCAGTAGCATTTTGTCTTCTTCCAGCATTTGCGTCGAAAAGCGCTTGCAAATGTCATAATAACGGCCGGCGGATCCGACGGCGATGTCGTTGGTCAGGTGCATTCGGGCGGTGCGATTGATCCATTCGACCCATTCGCTTTGAGCGCGGCGTCCGGCCGTCAGGTCGACCAGACAGTACGGCGGCAGTTTTTCCAGCACTTCGTCAACGCCGCGGTCAATCAGGCGCGCGTAATGTCCGACCGAAGAATCCCGGATATAGTCGGCAATGCTTTTTTCGCCGAGAGCCGTCCAGATTTTTGTCCGTTGCCCGGCCGGGCGTTTTTCCCATTTCCCGTTATTGGAACGGTGTTCGGGAATGAGTACGAACAGACGTTCGACGTCGGGCTGCGAAACGGTAAGTATCCGCCGGCTCCAGCCGCAGACGATTTTAAAATTACGAAACGCTTCAAACAGGCCGCAGCTTTCCTTTTCCACGCTGTTGAGGCAGACGAACAAAAGGTTGATCAGGGCTTTGTCGTTAATTCCGTGATGTTTAATTCCGTCGAGTTTTCTTTCCGTCAGTTCAAAATAGCGGGTGAGGTAATAGTCAAAAAGGACAAGACGATACAAGCGGTAGGCTTCTTCCCTGTTGCCCCATTTTTGGATGATTTCATCAATTTTGTTCATGATAATATAATTAAAAGTTAAACATAATCCGTATGTAAAGCAGTGAAATTGTAGTGTAAAGCAGAAGGGAAGTCAATTCTTTTCGGCGCGGTTTCCGCATTTCCCGCGGCGCGGATCGGCGGGGTGCCCAAAAAGCGCTTGACTTCGGAAAATATTTGACCTATTTTTTAACCGTTTTCAGATGCCGGGCCCTTAGCTCAGTTGGTTAGAGCAGGCCGCTCATAACGGTCTGGTCGCCTGTTCGAGTCAGGCAGGGCCCACCATAGTTAACAGCTCCTATCACGGGAGCTGTTTTTCTTTTATAAATCAATAGGTTAGATGAGTTCGGATGTTCGTTTTTTGAAAAACATTATTTTTTTGAAATATCCGAACTATTTTTTATCAATATT
>ENA-OVGR01001749-OVGR01001749.1-human-gut-metagenome-genome-assembly--contig:-NODE-1749-length-16776-cov-3.361940_pt1 | contig 16776 bp, 11 predicted proteins | sample MGYA00237775_ERZ505429 | MGnify/ENA primary metagenome ERZ505429 (study PRJEB26158, sample SAMN06016345) | human gut metagenome | biome: human gut; feature: ankylosing spondylitis patient; material...
GAAGACCGGCGGCGGAACAGAGAAACGTGGTGATGCCGATCAGACAGACGGCCAGCGGCACATTGACGTCCGGCAGCAGCGCAAACGTGATGCCGACAGCCAGCGCGTCGATGCTCGTGGCCAGCGCCATCAGCAGCATTGTTTTGAACGCAAACGAGGCGCTTGTTTCAGATTCCTCCCCGGAGAAGCTCTCCTTGATCATGTTCGCGCCGATAGCGGCCAGCAGCACGAACGCGACCCAGTGGTCAAAGGCTGTGATGTACTGCTCGAACGTCGAGCCAAGAAAATAGCCGATGGTCGGCATCAGCGCCTGAAAGCCGCCGAACCATGCGCCGATGATCAAATAGTGCTTGAATTGCAGCTTTTTCGTCGAAAGGCCCTTACAGATCGACACCGCAAACGCGTCCATCGACAGTCCGATGCCCAGCAGAAGAATTTCCAGGATGCTCATAATTCCAACACAGCCTTTTCAGTGAAATTTTGTTAATATCTCATGCTTACATGGGAAAGTCAAGAAAAAAGCGCGGAAAACCGCGCTTTTTTCAGAAAATTCATGCGTGTTTCCGCTTTTTGCAGAACGCTCTGTGGTATACGATGAAATACAGTACCGCGCTGACCGGGATGGCGACAAACACGTCGAGGATCGAGTGCTGCTTGACGAGCACCGTCGACGCGCAGATCAGCAGCCCCAGCGGCAGCGCGACCCACTGCAAGTGCCGCCTGCAGAGCGGCTCCGAATCAAAGCAGGCCAGCGTCAGCGCCGCGCAGCCGATGACGTGCATACTGGGCAGCACGTTCGTGTTGGTGTCAGCGGTATAAATGCGCTGCACGAGCCAGATGAAGAAATCGTGCTGCGCGAATTCCGTCGGGCGCAGATCCTGTCCGTTCGGGAAGATCAGGCAGAACAGGATCGAGCCGCCGAAGCCAAGGCCGATATACACCATGAACCGCTTGAACGCGGGCACGTCGTACCACATGAGGTACAGCGTCATGGCAAACAGCAGCGGGTGCCACATACAGTAGGGAATGATAAAATACCGGCAGAATGGGATCTTGTCGTCGAGCGGCAGATAGGACACCCAGTAGTGGTCGGTTACAACGTGCTCGGCAATATAAAACAGAACGAAATAGACGATCCAGATCAGAAGATACCAGTGGTGGCGGCAATTTTCAACTGTCCCGATCTTCCACTGCCTGTTCGGACGACTGTGCATGGTCTGACTCCTTCTTATTTTCCGTGATAGTGGGGATAAATGCTTTTGCGATGCGGCCCTTGCCGCGGTGCTTGATATAGAAATAGCCGAATACGCTGAACGTCAGCGCACCGATGAAGTTGACGAACAGATCCTCCATCGTGTCGTACAGGCCGATATCGAGATAGCCGTTAAAGCCCAGTTCCTGCCCGTTGACGGCAACGGAGGTGATATTGTCGATGGTGATGGGGATGTTCCTGTTCGTCGGGTCGAGCATGACGGAGGTGATCGAGCTTATGATCGTGTCCTTCTGCATGTCCATGTGGAACAGCCTGTCCATGCCGAATTCAAAAAACTCCCACAGAACGCCGATGGTCATTGAGAAGCAGAACGCAACGAGCGCCACATAAATGGGAGACAGCTGGAACTTGATCTTGTCGTTGCGGTTCAGGATATCAATGAGCGCGAAGCCAAATGCCGCGCACAAAAAGCCCGTCGTCGTGTGCAGAATGGAATCCCAGTTTGGAACATTGATGAAAAAGCAGCCCAGCTCGCCCAGAATTTCCGACGCGAAGATGAACACCAGAATGATGATCTCCAGCGTGCCCGGCAGCTCGATGCCGAAGTTTTTCTGCACAAACAGCGGCAGCAGGAACAAAAACAGCACCAGCAGGCAGATCGCCGCGTTTTCATATTCGCCGCGCAGAATCGACGAGACGAGGATCGCCACGACGATCAGACGCAGAATGATATAGACGGTAAACACAGCAGGCTTCTTCTTCGCCTCCGCGGCCAGCCGCAGCCGCCTCTGACGGTTCTTTTCCTTCATAGCCAAATACTCCATTCATTAGTAAAGAAAATAGTACCCGAAATCAAGCGAAAAAACAAGCGGAAGAATGTTAAAGATTTATGAAGATTAGCCCTTATCCAGAAATTCCGCTCTGGCGCAGCTCAAGATCCGCTCGGAAGCCCCTTCGATCTGTTTGGCCATACCGCCGCCTCCATTTCATTCATAACATCGTTTCATAACTGTGCTATGAATTGCAGTTCAATGCCTCTAATTTGTCAAGCCCTCTTTTCAAAAGCTCCGGCAATTCGAACGTGCCTGCGCACTTGGCACAGCAAAAGCGCCCCCTCCGCAGAGAAGGCGCTTTTATTTGCTTTATACGCTCTGTACGAACCGGAGGAAGGCCCGGCGGCCCTCCGGGGTGCATTTGTAGACGCCTGCGTCCTCCAGCACCTGCATGAAGACTGCGCCGACCTCCTGCCGCAGGATTTCCTCTGCGTTTTCCGGCGTGAACGCGTGCCGCGTCTTCAGCTCCTCCGCCCAGCCCGCGTGCTTCGGCAGCGTCTCGTCGGCGCGCAGGTCGCGGTTCTGCAAGATCGCGTCTGTCAAAAGCGCAAGCTCTCTGTCCAGCCGGGACGGCAGAACGGCGAGGCCCATGACCTCGATCAGGCCGATGTTCTCCTTCTTGATGTGGTGCAGCGCCTCGTGCGGATGGTACAGGCCCAGCGGATGCTCCGCCGTGGTGAGGTTATTGCGCAGGACGAGGTCAAGCTCAAACGCATCTTCCCGGCGGCGGGCGATGGGCGTGATGGTGTTGTGCGGAACGCCGTCCGTTTCGGCGAAGATCATGGCGGCTTCGTCCGTATAGCCGCGCCACGCGGCAAGGATTTTATCCGCCAGTGCACACAGCCGGTCAGGGTCTGAGCCGGTCAGGCGCAGCACGGACATGGGCCATTTGACGATCCCGGCACGGACATCCTCGAAGCCCGCGAACGTGACCGGCAGCTCGACCGGCGCTTTTTCCATGGCGAAGGTATAGTGTCCGCCCTGAAAATGATCGTGGCTCAGGATCGAGCCGCCGACGATGGGCAGATCGGCGTTGGAGCCGAGGAAATAGTGCGGGAACTGCTTCGTAAAATCCAGCAGCCGCCGGAACGTCGCGCCGGAGACGCGCATGGGCGTGTGCGCCGCGTTCAGGACGATGCAGTGCTCGTTGTAATAGACATACGGAGAGTATTGCAGGTACCAGTCGCCGCCGTCCAGCTGCAGCGGGATAACGCGGTGGTTCTGCCGGGCCGGATGGTTCATGCGGCCCGCGTAGCCTTCGTTTTCCGCGCACAGAGCACATTTGGGGTAGCCGGACTGCGGCGCGTTTTTGGCAGCAGCGATGGCACGCGGGTCCTTTTCGGGCTTGGACAGGTTGATGGTGATGTCAAGCGTTCCGTATTCGCAGGTATACGTCCACTTCTTATCCTTCGCGATGCGGTCGCGGCGAATGTAGTTGCAGTCCTGACTCAGTTTGTAGAAGTAGTCCGTCGCAGTCTTGGGCGATTCTGCGTACAGACTCCAGAACTTCCGCACCACCTCCGACGGGCGCGGCGTGACGCAGCCCATCAGACGCGTATCAAACAGATCGCGTTCCGCAATGGTGTCGTTGATCTGTCCGTTTTCGGCTGCGTAATCGCACAGAATGTTCAGGAATTCCGTAAAATCATAGTGTTCCTTCTGCTTTTCGTAGCTTTCCAGTTTCAGTTCCGCAAGCAGGCTGTTTCGCGCAAAGGTCTCATCCAGCGGGTGCAGGAGGTCACAATTCTTCGCGTAATCGAGCAGCGAATCAATAGCAGCGTACACGGTTTCAGTCTTCATAGCCATGCGGATGCTCCTTGTGCCAGTTCCAGGCCGAACCGATGATCGTCTCAATATCGTCATACTTCGGCTTCCACCCGAGGACGGTCTTCGCCTTTTCCGAGGACGCGACGAGCTGCGCCGGGTCGCCCGCACGTCTTGCCGCCATCTCGCACTTAATCGGCTTGCCGACTACCTTTTCCGCCGTGTCGATGATCTCCTTGACGGTGAAGCCGACGCCGTTGCCGAGGTTGAAGACGTTGTTCTCGCCGCCGTTCATCAGATATTCGGCAGCTAAGATATGTGCGGAAGCAAGATCCGTGACGTGGATATAGTCGCGGACGCAGGTACCATCTCTTGTCGGATAGTCGTCGCCAAAAATGCTCACATGGTCGCGCTGGCCGTTCGGGACTTGCAGGACGATGGGGATGAGGTGCGTTTCCGGATTATGCGCCTCGCCGATCTTGCCGGACATATGCGCGCCGCAGGCGTTGAAGTACCGCAGCGCGACAAAATGGATGCCGTGTGCAACGGAAGCCCAGTAGAACATCCGCTCCATCGCCAGCTTCGTGTCGCCGTAGCAATTTGTGGGATGCGTCGGGTCGGTCTCGAGAATCGGCACACGTTCAGGTTCGCCGTAGGTCGCGGCGGTCGAGGAAAAGACGATGTATTTGACGCCGTGCTCGATCATCGATTGCAGCATTGTCCGCGTGCCGCCGAGGTTGTTGTCGTAGTACTTGAGCGGATTTACCATGCTCTCGCCGACCTGGGAGTTTGCCGCGAAATGGATGACTGCGTCGATCTTTTCGCTGGAAAAGACGTGGTCGCAGAATTCCTTATTGCGGATGTCGCCCTGATAGAACCGCGCCTTCGGATGGACGGCTTTGCGGAAGCCGGTTTCCAGATTGTCCGCCACGACCACATCGTAGCCGTTGTCAATAAGTTCGTAAACGGTGTGGCTGCCGATGTAACCAGCGCCGCCTAATACCAGAATTCTTTTCAACGTCGTTCACCTCATTTCGGATTCTCAAAAATTTTTCTCACTTTGTCTGCATCCAACTTCGGAGCATGATTTGCATCTGCAAGCCCATTGATCTCCTGCATAACATCTGTCAGCTGCGTATAGCAGTAGCCAGAAATACGCGGATGATCTACGATTGGTTGTGTTACGTCGCGAATTCTTGCGAAAAGTGTTTCCTTACTATTGGCGGTCTCATTATACCCCCATGCGCCATCCTGATCTTTTCCAAATGCAATACCGCCAAATTCAGAAAGGATGATTGGTTGTCCTGCAAAAGCATAGCCGTCGGCATAGATTTTTCGCCTTTGCGCATCTCTTTGAAGGAGCGTATCCATATCACGATACTTTTTCAAGAATGCTTCGCCATCTCCATAGTAGTCATGAATTCCACAGATATCCGAAGTCACCTGTTCCCAGCCGTCATTTGTACTTACAAGCCGGGTGTTGTCTATTGCTTTTGTCAGATAATAGGCAGACTCCGCAAAATGCTTTTGCCTGGAATCTGTCAATACATTTCGGATGCCCCAGGATTCGTTAAACGGAACCCATGTCATAATGCAAGGATAATTATACAGCTGCGAAACCACGGCCATCCACTCCGCAGTAAATGCAGTAATCTCATCTGTGCAGAAAGCATAGCTGCTCGGCATTTCTGCCCACACGAGCAAGCCAAGCTGATCCGCCCAGTAATAGTATCGTTCATCTTCGATCTTCTGATGTTTTCTAGCGCCATTAAATCCGAAAGACTTTGTGAGCAGTATATCATTCTTTAAGCTCTCATTCTCCGGTGGCGTCATGAGACTATCCCGCCAATAGCCCTGATCCAGCACAAGACGTACATAGTATGGCTTGTTGTTTAAGTAAATCTCGCCGTTTCGTGCTTCAATCTTCCGCATCCCAAAGTACGTCTGCACATCGTCACAATCTCCGCATGGGTCCTCAATGGTAAGAAACAGGTCAAATAATTCAGGCCGCTCCGGCGTCCAGTAGTGCAGCTCATCCACATAATCCGGCTCTTCGATTGCTATTTTTTCGATAATTCGGTTTGATTTTGGGAAAATTGTTTTTTGAAGTACTACGTCTTTATGATACTGAACCTCCACATGAGCCTTTACTCCTTGGACATATCTACTGATTTCCAGTTCAAGCACAACTTCTCTCTTATCAACGTCCGGCGTAATTCGTATGGACGATAAATGTGTTTTCGGCACAACTTCTAACCATACGCTTTTCCAGATTCCTGTTGTCTGCGTATACCAGCAGCGGTCAATGATATCAATCGGAGCCTGTTTTCCCTGTGGTTTACTCCAATCATGTTCATCGCAGACCCGTAGACTGATGGTGTTATCCCCGTCATGCAGATACTTTGAGATTTCAAACGAAGCGCAGACATTTCCGCCGCAGTGGTGCCCGATATGTATCTCATTGATCCATAAATCAAATTCATAATCCACTCCCTCAAAGTGAAGCAGAACCTGTTTATTGCGCCATGCTTCTTCGAACGGAAGCTGACGCTTATACCAGACGACCGGATGGTAACCTTTGTCTCCAATGCCGCTTTGCTTAGATTGGTAGCAATAAGGAACCATAATCGTAGAAGCAAGCGTTTTTTGTTCCCAATGCTCACAAATTCCCTCATCTTTATCATCAAACGCAAATTGCCATGCGCCGTTCAAATTTTTCCATTCAACCCGGTACAGTGCCGGACGCGGATGATCCATCGGTATGTTAACTTTTTTCATGTTTATTCCTTCCTGAAAAACAGGCGCAGCGTTAAACGCCGCGCCCATTTTCCAATTCCTGCAATAATTTAGTTACTCTGGTGCATTGTCACTTGCTGCACGGTAACACCTAAACCACTTCTTGAATCAACCGATTTCATGATCTTCGATTCATAGCCATCTTTTGAATAGTTCAGGACATATTCTCCATATGGTGCGTTGATTGTATAGTATCCTCTTGTGTCCGTGTATGTGGAGTACCCATCTGCCGTTGTAACAACTACATTTGATAAGCCAACACCATCTTCATCTACCACTTTTCCGGTAATAATCGGCGAACTGACTTCTTCCAAACCAGCTACATCAAACTCAAGCACAGTGTAAGAGTGTTTTGCAAATGAGTATGTAAATTGATTATCAACATTCACTGTCGTTTCGATTGTTTGTACTGCCGTCGGATTTTCCCATGTATTTATACTCAGCACATTGTCTCCTGTAAGTGTATACGCCTTTGCCGCAGTGGACGATAGAGACGCGCCCTGAATATTGATAGGAATGCTGTAGTCGTTCGTTAAACTCCTATTTAATACCGACAAATACAGTTTCTGTCCATCTGCACTTCTGGTCGCAAGAACATCAACATAGGGAACCGCTTCCTGTGCAGGCATATTACCCATTGCTGCAGTGCTGAATGTAGGCGATATGTAATTCGACTCAATTTTCACTTCGCCTCTATGGTTTGTGAACAGATCCAAGACATACGCGTTAGGTGTCCACAGCAGCTGCCCGTTTCGCATTTTAATAGCAGCGCCATCCCAGAAGTTATTCAGGCACGAATAGAAATTATTATCAGTTAGCCCAGGATCATCTAAGTAAACAGTTAACAATCCTGCTGTTTGAAGTGCTGCTTCAAGTGCCAACGTTCTCCGCATTTTTGAGTTGAAGTACATTGCGTTATACTCTGTAACAGCAACTTTAATATCGCTGTTCGAATTTTCTGTGATAACATTTCGGACATTTTTCAAATGTTCTTCAACTTGTTTTGCCGCAGCCATTGTCACATAGTATACATCGTCATCTTTATATCCCTGTGGCAAAGATTTGGGGAAATAGTAGTGCACACCGATTTGGTCAATCTTATCACCGGCCGTCGATACAAGCGCCTCATTCCATGCTTGACTGCTTATTGTTCCGTCTTCGCCTTCTCCAATAAAGCAGATTGTATTGTCCTTGGCGTACATAGCATCACGGAACGATACAAAGTCAGTAGCAAATCGTCCACCACTTGTGGTTCCAGGTTCCCACCACCCCCATGTTTCGTTTCCGATTTCCCATGTTCTAATATTGTAAGCAGCCGCGTGGCCGTTTTGAACACGTTTTGCTCCGTAGATTGAGTTTTCACTACCATTACAATATTCAACCCAATTTGCAGCAGCTTCCGGTGTGCCAGAGCCATAATTTACATTGATAACCGGCGTTAAGCTCAGCGCCTCAGCCAAAGCCATAAATTCATCAATGCCAACGTCGTTGTTAAAGCACTCAGCATCCCATTGTGCAAAATACAGAGGCGGTCTCAAATCTCGCTCTCCTATACCATCCTCCCAATCATACCAGTCAACTAAACAGCCACCTGGCCAGCGTAAGGACTTCGTATTCAGTTCCACAAGCGAGTCCACGAAGTCTTTGCGCCATCCGCCATACACGACATCCGAGTCGTCTATCGGCATCATCGAAACCTGATCCAAGTAGACATCTGCAATACCATCTACATTCATAGATAAAGCTGCATTGCTGGAACTGCCATTTGCCTGTAAAATAGTTGAATACTTCTCATAAACGTTGCCTGTTGGTATCGCAATCTGACTACTTGCAAATACAGTATTAGAATTTGAATCTTCGAGTCGGATATTTACCTGTGAATCATTATCCAATGCTTTTGCCCAAAATGATACACTGTATTTCTTTCCAGATTCTATTCTGAGACCCACATGGCGCAATTCCGCACTTTGTAAATTGCTTGTAGCTTTGATTTGTGCTACATATTGACCTGAAACCGCACTTTCATCATATACAATTCCAGCTTCACCGCCAACTACAGAAGCGACTGCGTCCCACCCTTGAACGGGGTAGTAAGTACAAAAATCCCAAGCTGTTTGCCCACTTCCGTAGCCGTAGAGCATTATTTTAAACTCTTCCGCGCCTAAAAATGTATAATTATTTAATTCATAAACAGGACGGCCATTACAAACAAATGTTATATCCCGTCCATTGTCATATGGCGTAACATACATATCAAGCGTAGCAGGCACACTCACTGAATCGCCAGTCCATGCTCCTTCAGGGGTAAACACTTTGAGCTTCCCATTTTCAATACCATACTCAACATAATTAGTGAAATCATTTTCAGGGGAACCTGTTCTGAGGTGAATTAAGCCGTTTATTCCCGAATAGGAATCCAACTTAACAGAAATCTTATATGTTTTAATATCTGTATCTTTGATTCCTGCCGTAATAAGGCCATAACGTGAATCTGCACCACCAGTGATTTTTAACTGGCTATTATTCACACTATAGCTTCCGTAATTCTCGCCTGCTAAAAGTGTTCCGCACCATTCAACAGGTAAATCTGTTCCTTTAAAATGTGGACTATATCTCTCAATAAAATGCTCTTGAGAAATGTCAATTCTATTCCATGTAGTCACCGATGTTGAATAACCATATAAAAAGACTCTAAAATCCCCGCGCCCAGCATCCTTAATATCATCAACGCTATAAACAAGATTATCGTTCCAATAGAACTTATAGTCTCGTCCATTTGCATAATAGGGTGTAACTTGAATCTTTAGTCTGCCCGGAAGCGCCACGGACGCTCCTTTCCAATTTCCGCGACCACTTTCTGTATATACAACGAGTTTTCCATCTTCCACTCCAAATTCCACAAAGTTCGTGTAGTCTCCAGACTCTTCTCCTGTAGTTACTGAAAGTAGCGCATTCGTTCCCACAACATTATCCACTGAACACTCTATTTCAGTCCAATCAACACCAGAATTTGTAATATAATTTGACATCAAACCATATCTTGCATTTTTGACACCGGACAAAACTACAGCATCATCCGTGGCCGATACGCTGCCAGATTGAACAGTTCCATAAGATACTGTATGAAAACGTTCTGGCAGCTGCCTGCCAAAGTCTTCGTACTCATTTCCTTTATACATTGACACCATATCCCATGTAACTGTGCCTGCTCCCCAACCATAGAGGAATAATTGATAATCACTTTGGATTTTCTCATAGCTCAAAACACTATGTACAAGCTGATCATTCGCATAGAATTTGAGATCACGTTTTCCATTAGCAAGAGGCCCTATCTCTATTCTCAGTTTTACCGGTGTCTCCACAGCCGCCCCACTCCAAGGGGTTACACCATCGCCGTAAATCTTCAACACATTGTTTTCAACGCCAAACTCAACATTGCTATTGAACGTGTTTGTTCCATTTCCCAGAATTGACATCATGGCATTCACGCCAGTATAGTCTAAAAGCACTGTTTCAATACAATATGTCGCATACTTTTCAGTAAGATGTTTAGATAACAGGCCAAAGCGTCCCTCATCTTCTTTAGAAACACTTACCGAAGACTCATTTACCGCAACTGTCCCTTGTGCAGAGTCTCCAACCGCCGTAGCAATCCATTTTTCAGGATTTAGCGTTTCCCTGTTAAACGTATCATATACTGGGTAATCATTTGAACGTAACCGATTCATTTCGAAGTTCCGGTTATCTAACATTTCGGCCCATGCTCCATTCATATTCGCATGTCCCCATTCAAACATCGTTCCCAAAATGTTATCGCTATAAATACCCTCAACGTGGCTCGCATCAATCGTGATGCCGTTATCTGAGGCACTTACAGGAAAATATCCGATCATTAGCGCAATACAAAAGCAAATAACAATCATTCGTACAGTTCTTTTTCTCACGATGTTTCCTCCTTTTCTGCATAAAACAAATTAACGCTACAAGGGGGTACTATTACAGTCTTGCCACTGGGGACGGCTATGTCTTTGATAGTGCATCGTTCTTGCTTGTATGTATTTCTTTCATATGCAGTGCCAGAAATCATCTTATGTGATTTCAGCAGGTACTCAGAAATTCCTTCGCCCACAAACTGCACTTCTGCGCAGCGATTTTTATCACGATTTACTACAAGAATGTTGATTCCGTGCTCAGCTGCGCAAGCCAAGGCATCTATATACGACACAGTAATATCTCTGATATGTCCGACCTGCTTCACAAAATAACGCTCACTCTCAACCTCAGTTTTTAGTGCATACTTGGACTCAGCATTTGAGAACAGCTTGATCGCATAATAGCTTGGTGTCGAGTATACCTCACCATAGTCATTAACTATGCAAGCACCTTCCCAGCCATTGACAAGATCTGAGAAATTTGCGATCTCCACTACATCGCCACAGCGCATAAACGACAACATCAAGCATGCATTGAATACAGCCGCTTCCATTGTTCGTTCTCTGTACGAACTTGTAATATACATAGCATTCCATTCTGAAACAGCGATTCTCGCCGGTACGCCAGCTGCCTGCATCTGCCGTGCTGCATCTTGAATAATTCTCTCAAACTTAACAGAGGCACCTACTGTTGCATAGTAAATATCGTCTCCCTGTGGAATCTGCTCCCGGCACTGTGGTGAATACAGGTGCAATGCCAAAACGTCTGGTTTTACAGGAAGTTCCATAAGTCGATCGTTCCAATCCATTGGTGCATCGTATTCGTTCGTACCGCACGCAATAATGTCGATTGAAGGATCAACAGTTTTCATTGCGTTTGCAAACTCCGCAAAGCGTTTACTAAATGTTTCTGCATCGCAGTTCCCGACTTCCCAATCGCCATAATTTTCATTTCCAATTTCCCAATAGTGAACCCCATATGGTTCAGGGTGTCCATTTTTTGCTCGCATGGCTCCGTATTCGGTTTTAACAGAACCATTACAATATTCGACCCATGATGCCGCCAGTTCAGGTGTACCAGATCCAAAGTTAATGCACATCATTGGCTCGCAGCACACATTCTTACAAAATACCATAAACTCATCTGTACCAAAGCTGTTATCTTCCATACCACCCCAGTGCAGGTTTTCTTTAAAAGCACGCTCTGATCCAATGCCGTCACGCCAATCATATACATCCGCAAAGCACCCGCCGGGGAACCGTAAAATTCCACATTTCAAGCTCTTCACGCGTTCAACCACTTCGGGCCAGACACCATTCACTGTTTCCGCAGGGCAAACAGATGCGTCATCCATCTGCACAACGCCTTCTCCTTCAACAATGAAAGCAACAGTTGCCTCACGGTCATTGATGCTTTTCAATATCGTTGAAGTTTGTATCCATGCGCCTGCCTGAAACGTCAGCGGAAGTATATATGTATTGTTCTCTGATGAGATTTTGCAGGATATTTTACCACAGAATTGTTGATCCGTATAAACTCTCAGTGAAACAACATAGGGTGTGTCCGGAATGAAGCGGCAATTTCTTTGATAGACAGCAACATATCCGCCAAAATGATCTATGGTATTTAACTCCACATATTTTCCCGGCTCGGCCGTATGTTCTTTCACTGAAATAACGCAGGTATCATTGATCCGTTCGCATCTCCAATATTTAAGAGGTTGCTCCGTATCTCCGACTGTTTCAAAGCTGCGATCTGTCAGCACTTGAGCTTGAATCCCGGGGTTTACACAATCGCGGATAAATTCAACAAAACCACCAAAGATATTCGGGTTGATTTTTCCAATCCGTTTTTGTAGATCAATTTTAATTTGCGCATTTATTTTATCCATATTTTCACCTAGTCTTTCATGCCGGTCATGGCCATTCCCTCTATAAACTGTTTTTGAGCAAAGAAATATACAATCAATACTGGCAAAATTGAAAGGCATGCGCCGGCCATTGTTAGCCCATACTCAACAACATGCTGTCCCTTAAACGTTGCCAATCCAGCTGCAATCGTATACATCTTATTATCCGTCGTCAAAATAAGTGGGTAAAGCAGGTCATTCCAGTTGTTCATCAAATGGAAAATTCCAAGCGAAAGCAGCGCCGGTTTACACTGCGGAAGCATCACCTTTAGGAAAATTTTGAACTCGCTGCAGCCGTCAATTCTAGCTGCATCTTCAAGGTCTTTTGGAAGCGTCAGAAAGAATTGACGCATCATAAAAATGCCAAATGCGCTGCTCGCACGCGGCAGAATCAGTCCCCAGAATGTATTCAAGATACCAAGTTTATTTACAACAAAGAACAATCCAATCATGATCACCTGAAACGGCACCATCAAGGTACACATAACAAGCATGAAAAGTCCGTTGCGACCGCGAAACTGTAATCTTGCAAACGCATATCCAGCCATTGAGTCAAACAATAATGAGATCAGTGTCGTTCCGCCTGCAAAGATAACCGTATTGAGATAATATCTCAAAAACGGAAGACGGTCCCAGATTTTTTGATAATTAGTAACCGTATAATTTTCCCCGAACAGAGAGGGCGGATAGGTTACAATCTCCGTGTCCAATTTAAATGAGGAAAAAATCATCCAAACAAACGGGTACGTTGTTATGATTGCAAGAACTACCATGAGCGCAGTTCCAAAGACATACCCCATACTCACTTTTTTATCTAGCCGTCTCCCACTCATGACAAACCACGCTCCAATTGATTCAGCTTTCTGTTACAAATATACGTCAGGAACATAAGTACAACAAGCAGCAGCATCGCCATTGCGCATGCATATGCCATTTTTGACGAACCAATTCCCATTGTATAAATGTATTGGACAATCGTTTCCGTCTTATGAAGCGGACCGCCTTTCGTCATCACATAAACCTGATCAAACACTTGGAACGAGCCGATCATTGTTGTTATTGTGACAAAACCCAAAGTCGGTGTTAATAACGGTAACGTAATATTCCAAAACTTTTTCCAAGAAGATGCACCATCAATTTCTGCTGCCTCATAATAGTGCTTCGGTATATTATTCAAACCGGCTAACAACATAATCATTGTCAGTCCGAAGTTTTTCCAAATACTAATAAACACGACAGCTGGCATTGCCCATTTAGGGTTATTTAGCCAGTCTACCAAATGAATTCCTAGAAAACTCAGGTAATAAGAAACAATTCCTATATCTTTATTCAGTAGTAAACTCCAGATAATCGAAATGACGGACATGGAGCAAATTGCAGGAATAAAGTAAACTGTTTTAAAAAAGTCATTTCGGCGGCACTGTCTCTGAATGCTGATCGCAATCAGTAATGCAAATGGAATTTGCAGAACAAGAACAGCTAGTGTATATATCGCAGAGTTCTTAAGCGCATTCCAAAAGCGCGGGTCTGCAATGGCTTTTGCATAGTATTTCGTACCCACAAAAGACATTTTTGTAAACATCAGGTTAAAATCCATGAAGCTGAACGCAAGCGATGCTAACATGGGAATAAAAACGAAGATGGCAAATACCGTCATACTCGGTGCAATAAACAGATATCCCAGACGGTTTTGACGTTCGATGATTTGACTTTTCTTTTTCTTCAAGTCAATCCCTCCATTTGCAAATGGCCGGATGGCTTCTATTTTTATAGTTACCATCCGGCCCAACAATTTATTGATCGTTCAGAAGTTCATTCAGCTGTGCGTCAGCTGTCTGAAGTGCTTCATCAACTGTTGCTTCGCCAAGCAAAATACTTTCATACATAGGAGTCAATACAGATTCTTCAACTTCACCAAAGTTCGTCAGTTTCGGCAGATAGAAATGTGCATCATTGGAAACAGACGAGAATGCGGAGATAAAGTGGTTGTCTTTGATTTCTTCAGCCATATCCGTTCTAGTCGGTGCAAAGCCAGTGGGTGCAACCCATGCCGCCTGGTTCTCTTTGGAGTTCCACCAAGACATAAAATCGTAAACTTCAGCCTTGTTCTCTTCACCATTTGCAGTCATGCAAAGGACAACGCTATCGCCGAGTGTTGCCGCACCGCCAGGGCCTTCCGGAACAGGTGCCACATCAAAATTCAAGCCGGCCGACTGGAAACCTGCAACAGCCCAAGGGCCGCACATATACATTGCACATTTTCCAGTCTGGAACAACGTATCGATATCCGCACCAGCTGCAACAGCAGGAGAAACCTTGTATTCCTTGATGAGGTCACTGAAGTACGTCATGGTATATTTGTTTGCGTCGCTATTCAACACGCTGGTCATCGTCGAATAGTCAACAATATCGCCACCGCCAGTCCACAGCAGCACCGGCCACATTGCAACAGTGACATGGCTCGCAATACCAAAACCATACTGCTCAACAATATCACCATTTACCTTTGTCAGCTGTTTTGCATATTCGGAAAGCTCATCCCAATTCGCAGGAGGTGTTTCAAGCCCTGCTTCAGCCAACAGGTCTTTATTATAATAGAGCATCATGGTTGAAAGATTCATCGGTGTTGCATAAACATCATCACCATAGTTCAGATTATCCAGCAAGCCGGCAGGAATAACGTCCTTGTCAACACCATTGTCAAAGACATCATTGATAGGAACAATAACGCCTTCTCTTGCGTAAGTACCAATTCTCTGGAACGAGAATGCAACAACATCCGGTCCTTCACCAGAGCTCACTGTAGTTGCAAGCTTTTCATACAGCGTATCCCACGGCATAATCTCCATCTCGATCGTAGCCGAATGATCGCCTGCATTGTACTCCTCAATTCTTTTCGTCAATGTCTCCTGATCAGAGCCTGTAAACCCATTCCAGAATTTGATTGTCTTCTTTTCTACTACTGGTTCTTTGGTCTCGTTCGTCGTTTCGGTTTCGTTTGCCTTGACCTCAGTCTGTGTGGTTTCATTCTCCGAAGTTGTTTCCTGTGCAGGTTCTTTCTGTGCGCAGCCAGCCATAACACCCATCAACAACACAGCGCAAAGTAAGAATGCTACGATCTTTTTCAAGCTTCCCATGTTTTTGTTCCTTTCTTTTGTAACGTTACGATTTTTATATTAAAAGAAAGAGCCTTTAAAGACTCGTTCTTTTAACTACTTTGCATTGGAGATTTATATTTCTTATTTCGACGCAATCTTCTTCAATCATTTGAATTAGCAGTGTCGCGGCGGTATACCCTTTTTCAAAAAGAGGCTGCTTTGCAGTCGTAATTCCATATTGTGCAGCCGCTTCAATATCATCCATACCTGAAACACCAATTTTCTCAGGAACCATAATACTTCGACTACGCAATTGTGTCATCACAGAAGTCGCAACAATGTCATTCCAACAGACAATCATGTCTGGTGCTTTCTGGAGACAGACATCCATTTGTGCACCGAGTGCTTCACACTGATCTCCACATTCATAAACACCGCAATTCTGTACACCAAGCCTTGCAACTGTTTCTTCAAATGCCTTGCGTCGAAGGCGTTCTTCTTTTGTATGAAATCCACATCCCAAATATGCAAATCTTCTCTTCCCTGAATGTACTGCCAATTGCACAATTTCCTCAATGGCATGGTATCCGTCAGTATTGATCTGTGCAAATGGCAAATCAGTCCGCGACGACAGCAAGACACCCTTCTGTTCACTATCGATAATGCCTTTGATCAACATATCCAACGAGTTACCAAACACCAAATAACCATCGCAAAAACGATTTCCTAAAGTATTTGCTATCCATTGTGGATTTCTGCAATCATTTTCAGAGGATAGTGTAATTAAAATACTATATCCTTTTTCTCTCGCACCAGCCAGAATTCCGAACAGCTCCGAAGAAAACGTATTATGCCCCTCAATGTTCTCATTTGTAATAACGTTGATAATCATTGAACGTTTATTGCGAAAACTCTGCGCTAATTTATTCGGAATATAATTCAATTGATGTGCAGCCCATAAAACACGATCTTTTGTTTCTTGTTTTACCTCAGGACGGTTATTCAAAGCATATGACGCCGTCGTAGGCGAAACTCCTGCCAGCGCTGCAACTTGCTTGATTGTTGCCATTTCCAAACCTCGTAACGTTACGATTTATATTAAGTTTATACCTCAGATTCTCTCTTGTCAATTGTCGATTTATCTAAAATGCGCGTTGGCATTTCATTCATCTTTCACAACAGCTAACATTAGCGTTGATCTGCTATAAGCCGTTTGCATTTGCTGATGTG